>Ga0207655_1002522_pt1 | contig 14731 bp, 14 predicted proteins | sample KBSM44metaG_FD_184398 | JGI IMG/M metagenome (GOLD analysis project Ga0207655, IMG submission 184398) | Miscanthus rhizosphere microbial communities from Kellogg Biological Station, Michigan, USA - KBS M4-4 metaG (SPAdes) (version 2) | ecosystem: Host-associated > Plants > Roots > Rhizosphere >...
GAAGGCTTTGATCCAAATGCATTCCAAGGTGGCGATGCAGGTCAACAAAAAGCTGACGATGGCGTTGTAGATGCAGAGTTTACTGAAGTTAAAGATGACAAAAAATAATTTGTTTCTTTAATAAAAACCGCGCTTAGGCGCGGTTTTTATTGGTTACAAAAAATAACAATAGCTTTTTAAAGGAGATTTTCAATTATCTTAATGTCAAAAAGATCAATGATAAAAACTAATCTATTAATTATAAAAAAGATTTTATAAACTAAAAGACATTGTTACTTATTACATTAATTATTCCATTATTGCCAAGTCTAAAAACATCTTTTTAAATTTTTATAGCCAGATCACAAATTCTCCCACTCTCCTGCATTTTTTATCATTTTGACGAAATTAATTAAGTAGCTAACAATAAGATTTATTTATATTTTTTATTTTGCCATGAAAAAATTTCTATGGTGGGGACTTAGCTTGTGTTTATGCATAGGCTTACAAACGACGAGCTTTGCTCAAAGTAATCTTAATCTATCAATTGCTTCGTCTAATCAACCGTTAAAGTATCGAATTGCTTTTATTGACCCACGGTTTCAGCTCAGTAAAGAACAACTTATTGAAGTAAGCCAACAAGCTGCTGAAATCTGGCACAAAGAGACTGGAAAAACCTATTTTTCTTATGATTCAGAAGCGCAGTTAAAAATTAACTTAATTTATGATGATCATCAAATTATTAAAAGCGAACAGCAAGAAAATTTAAATGCTCTTTTACAAAAGCAGGAACAATGGCGCATTAAAAATGAAGAGATTATTTTAAACAAACAAGAAATTGATCACCTATCATCTGATTTGAACAAAAAAAAGCTCAGTCTAAAAGCTGAATTTGAACACTATCAACGAGACGTAACACACTTTAACCAAGGGGAACATCGATACTCTCTTGCAGATGAATTAAAAGAGCGGCAAAACCAACTACAGCAAATATCTGGAAATTTGCAAAATCAATCAAATAGTTTAAATGTTAGAATTCAACTGCTTAACAAAAAAATTAAAGAACTAAATCAAGAACAAAGCGATTTAACAACGTTAATGACACAATTTAAGATAGAACAAAAAGCCAGTATTCAGACCTTTCATAAAGGCTTATTCAGTCAAAACCAAATTCAAATTTACGGTTATGCTTCTTTAAATGATTTACGTTTAACCCTTGCTCATGAGTTTGGCCATGCTTTAGGACTAAAACATACCACTGATCCCAAATCTTTAATGTACCCCCGTTTAAAAGAGCAAGATATTCATAATTTCAAATTAACAGATTCAGATTTAGATTTATTAGGCTCAATTTATAGTTCAATTAAGGAAAATCATTAAAGTTAAATAATTAAAAAAACTAAATAAAACCTAATATAATGAATTTAATCTAAATAAATAATTTTGCATTTGGTAAAAACTAATGAGACTAAAGTCGCATTTACTTATTTGAATTGTACATTTTTTGATTGATTTTTCATTTTATATTCTTATAATACGTTTTTTTAAAATCTCCCCCTCTCCTATTATGCGTTTAACATCTTTGTTACTAGGCGTAGCCTTTGCTTTTTCTAATTTTCAAGCCAATGCTAATCTTGCCACCCCAGCTCATACTCAAATTCAGCAAAAAACAGGTCAGCATCTGACTTATAAAATTGCTGAAATTGACCCACGTTTTGGTTTGAGCCAAGATCAATTGATTCAGATTAGCCAACAAGCTGCGGATATTTGGAAACAAGGTACTGGGCAGGATTATTTTACTTATGATCCAAATGCAAAGTTAGAAATTCGTCTAGTTTACGATAATGGTCAAAGTCGTTCTGAACAGCGTCAAAAAATTGCAGCTCAGTTCCAGCAAGAACAGCAACGTGTAATTGATGAACAGCAACAAATTAAGCAATTGAAACAAACCCTTGGTCAAACTCAATCTGACCTTGAAAATAAAAAACAGATTTTGAATGGCAAATTGAAAAATCTTGACCAGCAAATGATGCAACTTAACCAAGGCAAATTAGCACCTGAATATAGTGCTAAATCTTTGGCTAAAACCCAGAAAGATTTGCAAAAGCAAACCGTTGCTTTAAAGAAAGAAATTGCTGCATATAATGAGCAAGCTAAAGATTTAAATGTCAAAGTTACTCATTTTAATCAGATTAATAATAAGTTTAATGAATCATTAAACGAATTTAAGCAAAATGCTCAAGCAGATGTCTTTAAAAAAGGTATCTACAACGGCAAACAAATCGTGATTTATGAGTTTAAGTCTATTGATGATTTACGTTTAACGATTGCCCATGAGTTAGGACATGCGCTTGGCTTAAAACATAGCGATCAGCCAAATGCATTGATGTACTCAGTACGTAAAGATGGTGACAGAAAAGTCACTGGTCTTACCGATGCTGATCGTGATCTATTGAGTGCTTTACCTCAATAATTAAGAACTTGATATAAAATGATGTATCTATTTCTAGATAGATACATCGAAATTCATATCAAAGTCATGTTATTGTGGTCATAAGAGCTAACGAAAATAGAATGGAGATCAAGATGAGTTACTATCATATCCTGATTGAAGTAAATGATCATATCAGCACAATTGAACAAACACGCGATATTGAACTGTTTGATATTATTGAAATCAAACCGTATCTTCATTCTATTCTAATTCCCTTTTTCAATGAGCATGAAATCGAGCTTGAAGATGAAAATATTGATTATAAAGATATTTTGCATCTTGAAGTGAAACAGACTCTGCTACCGATTGAACATTTAATTGAAGAAGAACAAAAGCAATTACCAAGTGATACAGATGTTACGATCACTGCGTATGAAATCTTTAATGATCGAGATTTAAGCCAAGATGTCACTTCAGTTATTTTTGATATATTGGAAGCGGTTAAATTAGATTAGCAATCTTATACAAGTACTTATAAAAAAGGTCTGCATGTGCAGACCTTTTTATTATTTTCAGTTTATTGCATCATTTTTTGGGCTTGTTCTTGACGGAATGCGCGTAAGATTTGTTGCCCTGCTCGTCCAGTTGGATTTAAACCTAAACGAGTTTGCTCCTGACGAATAGCCACACGGGTTTTATCCCCAATAAGACCATCAACCGCACCAATATCGTAGCCGCGATTAATCAAAAACTGTTGGATTTCACGACGTTCTGCACGTGAAGTTCCTGGATCATCAGTTGGCCAAGATGTCGCAAAAGGACGAGCGCCTTTTAAACGATCAGATAGATGAGCAATTGCAAGACCATAACTTTCCGCAGCGTTATAACTATAGATAGCATCAAAATTCTTAAATACTAAGAATACTGGACCATTTACGCCTGCTGGTGCCATTAAACCTGCCGAAGTACTGCTAGATAAAGCTCCTTGAACAAGTGGAGAGCCGTCAATTCGAGTAACACCTCGCGCACTCCAGCTACTTAAAGCTTTCTTTGAGCGTCGCCCTTCTCCATCAATTGACATACCTTGGGGAACTTTTACTTCAAAACCCCATGGCATTCCTGCTTGCCAACCCGCTTTATTTAAGAAATTAGCCGTTGAAGCCAATGCATCAACTGTACTAGACACTAAGTCTCGACGACCATCTCCATCAAAATCAACAGCTAACCGTTCATAGGTCGATGGCATAAATTGCGTATGTCCAAATGCCCCAGCCCATGAACCTTTCAGTTGATCTTCAGTTAAGTCACCACGCTGTAAAATACGCATGGTGGCAAAAAATTCAGTACGGAAATAACTTTGTCGGCGACCTTCACAACTTAAAGTTCCGAGTGCTTGTAATAAAGGATATTTTCCAGAAATATCACCAAAATTACTTTCAACACCCCACACTGCCACAATTGTTTCTGGTGGTACGCCGTAGGTTTGAGAAGCACGATTTAAAACATCGCGATATTGCGCCAACTTTTGTTTTCCAAGCTCAACACGTTCTTCATCGACTAAGCCAGAAAGATAATCCCAAATAGGCGTCGAAAATTCTGGTTGATAATTTAATTTATCAATAACCGAATAATCTGGAGTTAAATTTTGAGTATAACGATCATAGGTTGTACCAGAGACTCCAGCAGCAACCGCTTGAGAGCGTAAATTTGCCAAACAACTTTGGAAATTATTATTAGGCGTATAATTTTCGTTAGTCACTGTCGGAACAGTGGCACTGCTAGATATTGCAGAACCATTAATTACGAGCTCTGCTTGAGCCTGAGTCATTGCTAAAAATACAGAGCCAACAATACAAGAAAAACGTCGCATATTATCCCAGTTTCAATTTTTGAATTTAAATTTTTAAGTACCATACCATTATGAGTCTAAAATTTCAGAGAGAAAACGTAAATTTGAATTCATAATCTCTTCTTTAAATTCATTTCCCGTGTTTTAAATTCAAATTTTCCACTTTATTTTGAATTTAAAACTTCGACCAGTGCGCATCACCAGTTTTGAATTCAAAATAATAGCGTATAGTTTAAATTCAAAAACCTTATTTTTAAATTTAAACTATAAAACATGTGTTTCTGTGGATAAACTTATCCACAGTCGAGCAAAAACAGTACTATTTATTGATTCTATTCTATATTTAATCATTCTTTATGACACGGCAAATCCAATCAACCGAACAATCTGTATTTTTAAATTCAAAAATCAGCCCATGTTTTAAATTTAAAACACTTCAACAAACACCATTAGTTTTGAATTCAAAAAATATAGCCTCCGCCACCTATTATAAATCAAACTCTCTTGTGGATAACTAACTTTAAATTCAAAACAATGTAGAAAACTTGTTTTCACTTTTTTAAATTTAAAAACACCACCAATATTTAAATTCAAAAATTCACGTAAAAAGTTATCCACAAACCCAAATAATTATGATTTATTATTTTTTAAATTTAAAAGATAAAAAAAGCGATCCGAAGATCGCTTTTTAGAGAATTAGAAATACTTTTAGAAGGTCATATCTGCTGTTAGAGCGAGTGGTTCTGGCAAAATTTTCGCCAATTGACGGCATAAGGTCGTCAATTCATTACTATCCACAGGCATTAAAGTGATATGGCCTAATTTACGGCCAGCACGTTCAGACTTGTTATAAAGATGTAGATGAGCACCATTTAAGGCAAGTACATCTTCAGTTTTAGGATGCTGACCAATAATATTGATCATGACCGTTGGGCGAACAACGTCTGTTGAACCTAATGGAAGACCTGCAACAGCTCGAATATGGTTTTCAAACTGAGAACAGACAGCGCCTTCAATTGACCAGTGACCTGAGTTATGCACACGTGGTGCCATCTCATTTGCACACAAACCTTGTTCTGTCACAAATAGCTCTAAAGTCAGCACACCAACATAATTGAGGTGATTCAGCAAACGCGTAATGTAGTCTTGAGCAACAGGCTGTAAAGCTTCACTATTCGGTGCTGGAACAATTGAATGCGATAAAATGCCATTATGGTGGTGATTTTCAGCCAATGGCCAAGTTTTTACTTCACCATTTTGGCCGCGCACCGCAATAATTGAAACTTCGCGAGAGAATTTAACAAAGCTTTCGGCAACTAGACTTTTTGCAGGACCAAGTTCAGCCCACGCAGTGTCAATCTGGTCTTCTGAACGAAGTACAAACTGACCTTTACCGTCATATCCGCCAGTTGCTGTCTTAAGCACAATCGGCAAACCAAGCTCAGCAACAGCCTTTTTCAAACTTTCTAAACTATCTACAGCACGATACGGCGCAACAGGAATAGTAAGTTCATCAAACAATGCTTTTTCTGACAAGCGATTTTGCGCAGTCGCTAAAGCAACACGGGGAGGGTGCAATGCTTTGGTTTGTGTTAAAACATCAACATCTTCAACTGGTGTATTTTCAAACTCAAGACTGAAAACATCAGCACTTTCAATAAACTGCTTTAAACCTTGCTCATCTTGACTAGAAAAGACTTGGCCTAAAACACCTGCTGGACAATCTGTATTTGCTTCAAAAAAAGTACACTGAATATTTAATGGTAACGCCGCTTGAGCCATCATTCGACCCAGTTGCCCACCACCAAAAATACCGATAGTTTTATCCATCTCAGCCTCTTACACCTGACCCGGAATATTTTTGCTTGCAACTTTATCAGTTTGCGCAGCACGGAAATCAGCAACATTTTTTGCGATTTCAGGACGAGTTAAACCTAAGATTTGTGCCGCCATAATTGCAGCATTCGTCGCACCTGCTGGACCAATCGCTAAAGTACCTACTGCAATACCTGCTGGCATTTGTACAATTGAAAGCAAAGAATCTACACCATTTAAAATTGATGATTTCACTGGCACACCTAAAACTGGTAAATCAGTTTTTGCGGCACACATTCCAGGTAAATGCGCTGCACCACCGGCACCAGCAATAATCACTTGAATACCACGATCACGCGCAGTTTCTGCATATTCAAATAAACGATCTGGAGTACGATGAGCAGATACCACTTCCGCTTCAAATGGGACACCAAGCTGTTTAAGCATATTGGCTGTGTTTTCGAGAGTTGCCCAATCAGATTGAGAACCCATAATAATTCCAACGAGAGGTTGAGCGTCTTGTGCTGCGGCCGCATTCATTGCTAATGTTCCAGAGACAAAAGTAAAAGAAGATAAATCTCGACGAGAGCCAAGTTTTAAATGGTTCGGAAGCCCATTATTATAGACTGATTTTTCATCTCACGAAAATTTAACTGACCAGCTCTGCGAATATTTTTAATCTCATAAAAAAATGTCATGGTTTAACAGTGACACATTCTCAAATTTTATTAATATAGCGCGCTTAATGAAATCAATAAGAGCTTAATAATGAAAAAATTTCTTGGAGTCGTAACACTCACACTTTGCACAACAACGAGTTACGCGGCCTTAGTAAATTTAAACATCGACGAATTTCAAAAAACCATTAAAACTTTAAATAAAGAAAAAGGTTATAACGGAGAAATCAAAAGTGGAGCGTTAACTGGCAAAGTCCAAGAAAAATTTATCGTCACTGGAAAATCTGCTACTGATGAGAGAGAACCTGTTCTTATGACTGGTTATTATCTTGGTGCAACTGAGGCAGGAAATATATATTCAATTACTGAATATCGAATTTACTGTGACGATCAAACCTATGGTTATGCTATGTCTAATTTTGAGCCAGACGGCGCTTTGAGTACAACCACAACAGACAGTAATTATGCTTTTGACTATGAACATCCAACGCCAAGAGATCAACAATTTTCTAAAATTCTAAAAAAAGCGTGTAAACACCCAGCAAGATAATCAGGTATTTAGAAAATAATGGCTTGTATAGAATCAATTATTCAATACAAGCCATTGCAAACTATTGGCTTCTAAATACGAAATAAACACAACCAAATAGACATAACATCGCCCACAAGTAATCCAGTTTAAATGGCTGTTTAAACAAGAAAATCATAAACGGTACAAACACAATCAGCGTAACCACTTCCTGCGTGATTTTCATTTCACCGAGTAACCAACCTTGTGCACTCAGCATACGAGTAGCAGGAATCATAAAACTGTATTCAAGCAGGGCAATAATCCAACCGAATAAAATCGCTTGCCAGAGTGGAGCATGGTGCAAAAATTTAAGGTGTCCATACCATGCAAGTGTCATAAAACAGTTAGAAATAATTAATAGCGTAAAAGCTAAAACCGTTGGGCTCAAAGGCACATCCCTCATCATCACGATGATTTAAGTATTATTAAAGATACAAAACATTATAAAAGATAAAACTGTAATTCAGCTTAAATACAAAAAATAAAGCTGTACTTTTATAAGGGCCTCAAACACATAGAACAACAACGATTTTTGACTATCTTTTCCAGTTTAGCCTTGCTATCGTTGCTGCCAAATTTATCAATAATGCACACACAGCAATTCATTTCAATGTGGTGTACAAAAGCAGTGGAGAAGGCGAGCAATGCATCTGCATATCTTGGGTATTTGTGGCACTTTTATGGGCTCTTTAGCACTTTTAGCTCGTGATTTAGGGCATAAGGTAACCGGTTCCGATTTAAACGTTTACCCGCCAATGTCTACCCAGTTAGAAAACGCAGGTATTACCCTCATGCAAGGCTATGACCGTAGTCATTTGCAGCCTCATCCAGATTTAGTGATTGTCGGAAATGCCATGAAACGTGGTATTGATGCTGTGGAATATATGCTTAACGAAGGTCTACCATATATTTCTGGTCCACAGTTCCTTGCTGACCATGTTTTACAAGGTAAACATGTACTTGGTGTAGCTGGTACTCACGGTAAAACCACGACTACAACCATGCTGGCTTGGGTACTTGATCAGGCGGGTTTAAACCCAGGCTTTTTAATTGGTGGTGTTCCACTTGGTTTTAGTGAAAGCGCTCGTTTAGGTGGCGGCAAATACTTCTGCGTTGAAGCCGATGAATATGACTCAGCTTTCTTTGATAAGCGCTCTAAGTTTGTTCACTATCACCCAAAAACGGCGATTTTAAACAACCTTGAATTTGACCACGCCGATATTTTTGATGACTTAGCGGCTATTCAAAAGCAATTCCATCATCTTGTTCGCACCATTCCAAGTGAAGGCCGTATTATTGCGCCAATTACTGAAACTCATATTGATGAAGTACTTGAAATGGGCTGCTGGACACCAGTCATTCGTACAAGTTTAGAAGCGAATGAAAAAGCTGCTTTGTCTGCCGAACTCATTTCAATTGATGGTAGCCATTTTAAAGTATTAGAAAATGGCAATATCGTTGGTGAAGTGAATTGGAGCATGACAGGGCAACATAGCGTAGCTAATGCTTTGGCAACGATTGCAGCCGCTCAGCATGTGGGTGTGGCGCTTGAACAAGCTTGTGAAGCTTTGTCTAACTTTGGCGGTGTGAAACGTCGTATGGAGTTACTCGGTACAGTCAATGGTATTGAGGTTTATGATGACTTTGCTCACCATCCAACTGCAATTGACACGACTTTAGATGGCGCACGTAAACGCTTAGGCGAACGCCGTTTATGGGCCATTATCGAACCACGTTCAAACACAATGCGTATGGGAAGCCATAAAGATGGCTTAGCGCATTCAGCACGCTTAGCAGATGACGTGATCTGGTACCAGCCAGAAGGTTTAGATTGGGATTTACAACCCGTGATTGAAGCTGCGTCTAACCATGCTCAAGTTAGCCGTTCACTTGATGAAATTATTGAACGTATTGTCAATGAAGCAGGTGAGGGTGATGCCGTCGTGATTATGTCTAATGGTGGCTTTGGTGGATTACATCAAAAATTAATGAATGCATTAAAAGCAAAAGCTGCCTAACTTCGCTTTAGATAATTCAATAAAAAAACGGGTTTCAAATTGAAACCCGTTTTTTTATTCAGCCATTTTAAACCTTTTCCGGCTCTATATTTTCTATAAATTTATTAGAAACCATTAAACGTAAACTATAGACAATACCCATCGCAAAAACGCTATATCCCACGTTATTACAAATAAACGGAATACATAAAATGATGAGGGCCGTAATAGGGTAAAACCATTTGCTGATTCCTGCTAAACATTCAAATTCGTATAGTCCCCAAATGCAGGTCGTATACAGCACTACACTCACCGCAACGACTATTCCCATATATAAATCGGAAATATGTGCATGATGAGTAGTGACATCCACTGCCGCTGCAAGCGCAGCACCCACCGTAGCAATACTCACAAAAACAAAGTAATGACCATACCCCCATACAAACGGGCGCACACCTTTCAAATGGTGATGCTGTTCACTACGGTCAAAATAAGCCCACCACATCGCGAACATAAGCATTAAGCCACCGATCATTAAGAAAACGGCAGGAATATTAATAGATTGAGCAGTCAGCGCATCGCGGATTGCATTAAAGCTACCAATAATTGATTCACCCAACACAATAATCGTAAGCAGGGCATAACGCTCTACAATATGATGTGGATGCCACGGCGTAGGTGAATATTTTTCTGCATAGTAGGGAACAAATAACTCCATAGCAGCTAAAAACAAAAATAAAGGGGCCGAAATTACATGGGTAAAATTGGCAGCCAACCAACCAATCTGTACCAGTACAATCCCTATTGCATAGCGATAAGCCGTAATACGTCGAGCAGGATCATATTTTGCTGCACGCAACCACTGGGTAACTAATGCCATTCGCATGATGACATAACCGATGATCATTACGTCAAAATCCTGACTATGAAAGACATCGGGAATGCCTGCTGCCATCACCAATGAACCCACAATTTGTACAAAGGTGAGGCATCGATACAACGCATCGTCGTTATCGTAAGCTGAAGCAAACCATGAAAAATTCATCCATGCCCACCACAGCGCAAAAAATACCATCAAGTAGCTTGGTAACGCATGCCATAGATGATTTTCAATAATGGCGTGGTGTAACTGCTGACCTGCTGTTGCAATCGCGACCACAAAAATTAAATCGAACAATAATTCGAGGGGAGTCGCTGCTCTATGCGGCTGTTCTGGATCTCTTGGAGATAAAGGCCTCAAACTTAATTTTTTCTGTTTTTCTTGAGTAGTCATAAAATAACGTTCTCGAATAAAATGCCAACACGTTAGCACTTTAATATCAACGTCCAGATCACGCATTAAAAATTATCGTTCTAAGCTGTTTAATCTTTACTCACAAACAAACTATATTTCATTTTTGTGACAATTCTTTATCAAGACATTAAGCTTAATTCTTTATCATAGCTCACGTTTTTGTTCTCGTTTGGAATATGAATGTCTTTAGAAACACTCAACCTTAGCTTATTCCATGTTATTAATGGGGCTCAGGATGCGAGTCAATTTATCATTCGTCTTGCTATCTTTTTTGCTAATGATCTCCTATATATTCTTTTATTCATCCTTACATTTTTATGGTTCTATGGCGACCAAGATTTAAAAAATAGGGTTGTTAAATCTGTCTTTTTGACCTGCGTGTCGCTTTTAGTAGGTTATGTTATTTCCCTGTTTTACCATCACGCAAGACCTTTTGTGATGGGTGTTGGTACTACTTTTATCGAACATGCACCAACGGCATCTTTTCCAAGTAATCATATGCTGATTTTCAGCACCATCGCTCTGTCTTATTTATTTGCTCAGCGCAAACTGATTGGAATAATTCTTCTATCCTTGTCATTTGTCGTGGCATGGTCGCGTATTTATCTTGGTGTGCATTTCCCTTTAGATATGTTGGGCGCTTTTATTGTAGCGCTATTGGTAAATACAGCCGGATATTACTTCTGGAATGCCTACGGCACGCGCTTAACCGCATTCTTTATTCACCTTTACCAGATCATATGTAAACCGCTTTTAGACCGAGGTTTAATTAAATAACCTCTAGATCCTTTTTAGTGTTAAAAACCACGAAATTAAGTTCAGTTGCGTAATACTAAAAAATCTGCCATTCTATGTGTAGTTGGATATGTTTTATCCAAAACAGAATTTAGTTTGACAAGGGGAGTAGCCTCCTCCAAACATAACAGCAATGTTATGTGTCAGATATCGTCAATACACTTTTATTAAAAAGTCGGTATCTGAGCATCATGAAATTCATGATGTAGGCAAGACCTTGATCATGTTGGTACAGATGTTTAATTCATCTGGCAACGGGTCAAGGTTTTTTTATGCCCAATTGCCGGATGTGGAGGTTTTATGGAATCGATCGGCAATTTATGGCTGTATGTAGCATTCTTTGGCATTGTCATTGTAATGCTCCTGATAGACTTTTTAGGCTTTAAGCAAAAGCAAGGTCAGGATGTTTCAATTAAGCAAGCTGCTTACTGGAGCGTGGCGTGGGTGAGTGTCGCAGCGTTATTTGGTGGTGGTTTATGGCTGTATCTACAGCAAACTGCTGGTGTGACCTTAGCAAATCAAAAAACAATGGAATACTTTGCAGGTTACTTGCTTGAAAAGTCGCTCGCAATTGACAACGTTTTCGTCTGGTTAATGATTTTCGCAGCGTTTGCTATCCCAGCTGCACTACAACGTAAAATTTTGCTCTACGGCGTATTAGGCGCAATCGTACTGCGTACTCTCTTTATCTTTATTGGTGCATGGTTTGTTCAAGAATTCTCTTGGGTGCTTTATATCTTCGGTGCATTCTTGGTATACACAGGCTTTAAGTTCTTAAAAGGTCAAGAAGAAGAAACCAATATTGAAGACATCAAAGTTTTAAAATGGTTACGCAAGCATATGCGTATTACACCGCAGCTGGAAGGTGACAAATTCTTTGTACGTCAAAATGGTTTGTTGTGGGCAACGCCGTTATTTCTAGTTTTGATTCTGGTTGAAGCTTCTGACGTGATTTTCGCGGTAGATTCTATCCCTGCTATTTTCGCGGTAACTAGCGATCCATTTATTGTTTTAACAGCGAACTTAATGGCAATTTTAGGTTTACGCGCAATGTTCTTCTTGCTTGCTGGCGCTGCAACCAAATTGCATTACTTACCATACGGCTTAGGCATCATTTTATTGTTCATTGGTGCAAAAATGTTGTTGCTTGATGTATTCCACATGCCAATCTGGATCTCGTTAAGCTTTATCGTAATAGTGTTAGCAATCACTGCTTACCTTTCTTTACGACACAACAAAAAGCAATTGCAGTCTTAATTCATCACAACAAGGCATCTACAAGCGAGATGCCTTGTGCTTTAAATTTTAAAAATAAGCTGTACTTTAAAAAAACAGATTAATATTATATGCCAACTTAAAATTTATCTTTCCTAATCAGAAACATAATAGACAATATCTATTCGACATTGTATGTCGAACATACTTATTAAAATGTGTGGGAGCTCATGCGTTCTAAAAAAATTAATCTTGTCGTGGTGCCTTTATTACTCACGGCATGTAGTCATAATGATAGTCCTTTAGTACAAGATGTATATAACAACCAATATGACTGTGCTCGCGACTGGAATACTGAAACTTGTGAAGAAGAAAATAGCTCAAGTGGACATAGTTCTGGTTCAGGCCATTATTTAGGACCTGCGTATTATCGAAATAACCGAGAAGTTTCTTATCACGGCAATACATTACATCCTTATAGCAATTTAAGTGCTGGCCGCCCCATCATTTCAACCACGGCGAAAAGCTCGTCTTTTTCATCGCCAATTCGAGGTGGTTTTGGCCGTAGCGGTTTTTCTTTCGGCGGCTAAGTCATTCAGGCATTAACATAAGATGAAAAGAAAAATCTTTACTCCACGCCCAGACTGGCAAGTGGAGCATCAAAATATTGGTTTTGATTATTTTAATTTACCTTCTCTCGACGGCTCAATTTACTGGTCTGAAGGGATTGCTTACGAGTTTACCCTTAAGCAGATTGAACAACTTGAAGACGCAGCAAATGAACTGCATCAGATGTGTTTATCTGTTGTAGGAGAACTCATTCAACGGGGTGACTATCCTGCTTATTTTCAAATTCCTGAAGTAGCCTTAAGCCATATTGAAAGCTCATGGAAACAAAATGCACCAATGCTCTATGGTCGCTTTGATTTCGCCTACGATGGGCGAAATATCAAAATGCTGGAATACAACGCCGATACACCTACCGGCTTACTAGAAGCATCTGTAGCGCAGTGGCTGTGGATAGAACAAGTCTCAGGCATTCCGAACCGAGACCAGTTTAATAGCATTCATGAAGACCTGATTAAACGCTGGAAGACGATTTTACCGCGCGGTAGTCATGTGCATTTTGCTGCCTGTCAGGAAGCGGGAAGAGAAGACTGGGGCAATTTAGAGTATTTGATGGATACAGCCTACCAAGCTCATCTACAAGTTTCCGAGCTTTCTATGGAAAACATAGGTTGGAACGGACAAAATTTTCTTGATCTTAATAATCGCCCCATTCAAAACCTGTTCAAGCTCTATCCATGGGAATGGATCTGGGAAGAATCATTTTCTCAATATATCCACCCACAAACCCAGTGGATTGAACCTTGTTGGAAAATGTTACTTTCAAATAAAGCCATTTTGGTTGAGCTTTGGACGCGTTATCCAAACCATCCATTATTAATCGAAACCCATACTTATGACCCACAGCGAACATTGACTGGCAAATGGGTGAAAAAACCGATTTTGGCAAGGGAAGGGGCTAATATTCGGGTTTTACAAGATGGCCATGACCAAGGTGCAGCTTCTGGTAGTTTCTATTTTGATGACTATGACAAATACGGTTATGTCATACAAAAATGGGTAGATACCCCATTATTTTCAGGACAACTCCCTACACTTGGATTATGGATGGTCGGTCATCAATGCGCAGGTATGTCTATTCGTGAAGATTGCTACGACATTATCGGTAATGATGCTCATTTTGCAGCGCACTACTTTGTAGAGTAATCAACCCCCATTAAACATATGTAAAAGAGCTCTTAAATAGAGCTTTTTTAATGTGTCTCATTTGCTCTCATAGAGTGCATTTTAGGTTCATCTTGAAAAACCAATTCCAGTTTCTAAAGATAAATTAGAACAAATATTCAAAAATATAGTCGTTCAACCTCATGTATTTTAAAAATTTTATTCACTTTTATTATATTAAAAACTCATATTGGCAAGCTCTTTGCATCTCCTAAAAAGAAAAAAGCCTAGATTTTAAGGGCTCGTGAGAGCCCTAATTTTTTTAAGGAGTAATGCCATGAATGCTATCCCAACTTTAACGCCACTTGCTATGC
>Ga0207655_1002526_pt1 | contig 14710 bp, 7 predicted proteins | sample KBSM44metaG_FD_184398 | JGI IMG/M metagenome (GOLD analysis project Ga0207655, IMG submission 184398) | Miscanthus rhizosphere microbial communities from Kellogg Biological Station, Michigan, USA - KBS M4-4 metaG (SPAdes) (version 2) | ecosystem: Host-associated > Plants > Roots > Rhizosphere >...
CCGACGTCGTCAACAACGACGTCTCGACCCCGATCGAAACAGCGATCCAGGGGATTCCGGGGCTGGAGTCGACCACGGCGACGAGCACGACGAACGCCTCGATCATCCAGGCGTCGTTCACCTACGGTACCGATCTCGCCACCGCCGAGCAGAAGATCCTCCAGGCGATCAACCGCATCAAGTCGACGCTGCCCACCGGCGTCGAGCCGAACGTCGTCTCGTTCTCGATCGACGATCTGCCGGTCATCGCCCTCGCCGTCACGGGCTACAGCGACGAGAAGACCATCCAGGCGAAGCTCGAGGTGAGCACGATCCCCGACCTCGAAGACGTCAAGGGCGTCAGCGCGGCATCCATCGTCGGCGGCCAGGGCCAGCGTGTGACGATCACGCCCGATCAGGCGAAGCTCGCCGCCGCCGGCTTCACGCAGGCCGCGCTCACCGATGCCCTGAAGCAGAACGGCGTGCTCTTCCCCGGCGGCACGGTCACCGAGGGACAGCAGACACTGACCGTCCAGACCGGCAGCAAGCTCACGTCGGTCGACCAGATCGCGGCGCTCCCGCTCGTTCCGACCTCGGCGGCGCAGTTCGAGGCGGCGGCGAAAGCCGGCGCGCTGAAGGTCGGCGACGTCGCCACCGTGGCCCTTGCCCAAGACCCGGTCACCTCGATCTCGCGGGTCAACGGTGAACCCGCCCTCACCGTGTCGATCACCAAGCTGCCGTCGGCCAACACCGTCGACGTGAGCCGCGCGGTGACCGCACTGCTCCCGCAGCTGCAGAGCGACATCGGCGGCGACGCAAGCTTCACGGTCGTGTTCGATCAGGCGCCCTACATCGAGCAGTCGATCGAATCGCTGGCCCAGGAGGGGCTGCTCGGTCTCGTCTTCGCCGTGCTCGTGATCCTCCTCTTCCTGCTGTCGGTGCGATCGACGCTGGTCACCGCGATCTCGATCCCGACGAGCGTGCTCATCACGTTCGTCGGCATCCAGGCGTTCGGCTACTCGCTGAACATCCTCACGCTCGGCGCCCTCACGATCGCGATCGGTCGCGTGGTCGACGACTCCATCGTCGTGATCGAGAACATCAAACGCCACTACGTCGAAGGTGCCGACAAGCTCTCGTCGATCCTGCTCGCCGTGCGCGAGGTGGCCGCCGCGATCACGGCATCCACCATCACCACGGTCGCGGTCTTCCTTCCGATCGCGTTCGTCGGCGATGTGACGGGCGAGCTGTTCCGCCCCTTCGCGATGACCGTCACGATCGCGATGGCCGCGTCGCTGTTCGTGGCGTTGACGATCGTCCCGGTGCTCGCGTACTGGTTCCTGCGGCCCGGCAAGCCGGTGCGGGATGCCGCGGGCAACCCCGTCGACCCCGAAGACCCGGCCGCGCCGCCGTCGCGCCTGCAGCGCGGCTACCTGCCGATTCTCCGGTGGACGCTGAAGCACTCGTGGATCACGCTGCTGCTGGCCGTGCTGGTGCTCGGCGGCACGATCGCCGCCGCTCCGTTCATGAAGACCAACTTCCTCGGCGACAGTGGCCAGAACACCTTCACCGTCACTCAGCAGCTCGGGCAGGCGCCCAGCCTCGATGCCGAGGATGCCGCCGCGAAGAAGGTCGAAGCCGCTCTCACCGGTGTGGCCGGAGTCACCACGGTGCAGACCTCGATCGGCTCGAGCGGGTCGGCCGTGCGCGACGCCTTCCGCGGCGGCAGCACGGGCATCACCTACTCGGTGACGACCGACACATCGGCCAACCAGGTCACGATCCGCGACGACGTCGAGAAGGCCATCGCCGGGCTCACCGATGTCGGCACCGTCACGGTGTCGTCTGGTCAGGGCGGATTCGGCTCGACCGACGTCGAGGTCGATATCACCGCGCCGTCCTCCGACGCCCTGCAGACGGCCACCGACGCCGTCGTCGCAGGCCTCCAGGGCAAGGCCGGCGTCGGACAGATCACCTCGAACCTCTCGGCATCCCTCCCCTACGTCGCCGTGACCGTCGATCGGGCCAAGGCCGCGCAGCTCGGTCTGTCGGAAGTCGCCGTCGGCGGTCTCGTGTCGAACACGATGCAGCCGCGGCAGATCGGTTCCGTCGAGATCGACGGCACGTCGCTGACGGTCTACCTGCAGGCCTCGTCGGTGCCGCAGACGATCGACGAGCTGAAGGGGCTGCAGATCGCCTCCGGCGCCGGACTCGTGCGCCTGGACCAGGTCGCGACCGTCGAGCAGAGCCAGGGCCCGACCTCGATCACGACGCAGCGCGGCCAGCGCACCGCCACCGTCACCGTGACGCCCTCGACAGACGACCTCAACACGGCGTCGGCCAGTGTCCGCACGGCCCTCACCGGCCTGGATCTCCCGACCGGTGCCGACGCGAAGGTCGGCGGTGTCGTCACGCAGCAGCAGGATGCCTTCGGACAGCTCGGCCTCGCGATGCTCGCCGCGATCCTCATCGTCTACATCGTGATGGTCGCGACCTTCAAGTCGCTGCGCCAGCCGCTGCTGCTGCTCGTCTCGGTGCCGTTCGCGGCGACCGGCGCCATCCTGCTGCAGATCGCGACCGGAGTGCCGCTGGGCGTGGCCTCGCTCATCGGCGTGCTGATGCTGATCGGCATCGTGGTCACCAATGCCATCGTCCTCGTCGACCTCGTGAACCAGTACCGCACCAAGGGATTGAGTGCGCACGACGCGACGGTCGCGGGCGGATCGCGGCGTCTGCGTCCCATTCTGATGACGGCGCTCGCGACGATCTTCGCCCTCACGCCGATGGCCCTCGGCATCACCGGCCACGGCGGGTTCATCTCCCAGCCGCTCGCGATCGTCGTGATCGGCGGACTCATCTCCTCGACCGTGCTGACGCTGCTCGTGCTCCCGACGCTCTACAACCTCGTCGAGGGCGCCCGCGAGCGCCGGTCGGCGCGGCGTGCGGTGCGCTCGGATGCGGATGCCCCGGGTTCCGACCCGGACGGTGCGGAGATCGGCGCCGACGCGGCCGCGGCGTCCGGAGACGGGACCGCTGCCCTGCACCCGCGTCGCTCGCGTCGCGGCCGCTAGGGTGGGGCGCATGCGCTCTGTCTCGTCTGCCGCGACTGTTGTGGTGCTCGCCCTCGGGTTCGCGCTCGTGGGATGCGGACCGGTCGCGGGAGAGGCGGTTGCGGTCGAGTCGCCGTCGGCGGAGTCGCCCGCAGCGCCTGCGTCGGAGTCGCCCGCGGCGCCGTCGCCCACGACGGCGACCCCGCCCGGGGTCTCCGCCGAGGTCGTCTTTCCGGAGTGTGAGCAGCTGATCCCGATCGAGGTGCTGAAGGCGAACTTCTCTCCGGACGCCATCCTGTACCCCGACGGTGGCGGATGGACGATCGGGCAGCGCCTGCCCGGGCCTGTGGCGAAAGCAGCGGTCGAGGCGGCACCGCGCAAGGCCGAATGCGGTTGGGGCGTCGAGGGAGGATCCGACGGCGGCGTGCACGCCGCGGTCATCGAGCTGCCGACCGACGTGAGGGACGGCTTGATCGGTGCGCTGCGCGATGCGGGAAGCTACACCGAAGCGACCGTGGACGGCGCCACCGTGTTCACGACGCCCGTCCCTTCCGAGATTTCGAGCGTTGAAGCGGGTTACGCCTTCCTGGGAGCGACGTGGATCGCGATCGTCGGCAGCGCCCACGAGGGCACGATGGAGTCGGTCTATCTCCCCGCCGCGGTGAGCGCGCTGCGTACCGCCAACGGTGGGTGAATCGCCAGACGCGAGCCGGGTGGCTGTCGCGCTCGCAATAGGCTGACCGACGATGATCGCGGTGCGGAGGATGAGGGCCCACGCGGCGCTGTTCGCCGCCGTGCTCGGGGTGGCTCTCGTGCTGACGCTGCTGGCGACGGGCCTCGGCGGGTACCTCGACGGGCAGGCCCGGGAGGCCGTGCGCAGCGGTCTCGCGGGCAACGGCCTCGCGGACTCCGACGGCGTGGCAGTGCAGGTGTTCGACGTGCCGAAGGTGCCCGACGCCGCCGCGCGTGAAGCGCAGGAGCAGCGCGGATCGGCACTCATCGATGCCACCCTGGTCACCCTCGGCCAGCCGCCGGTGACGGTGGAGAGCGGATCGAGCGACAGCGGAAACGACTGGGTGTGGACGATCCGCCCCGACCTCGACCGCGTCGGGCCGAGCGACGTCCCCGCCCTTGCTGCGATCGCCGGCCGCGTCGGCGATGCCCTCCGCGCCGACACAGAACTCGCGCCGCGCGGCGTCGGTGTCGAAGGCGCACTCGATGCGCGCGCCCGCGAGGTGCAGACCTCGATCGCACCGCTCGCCGGGGTGCGCCTCGTGCCGTTGCTGTTCGCCGGTGCGATCGGCGTTGTCGCGCTGTCGGAGTTGGGTCGGCTGCTCGTCGGGGTACGAACCCGCGAGACGTCGCTCCTGCGATCGCGCGGTGCCACCGCGACCCGGCTGGGCGGTGCGGCCTCCGTGGAATCGGCGCTCGTCTCGCTCGCCGGAGGCGTCGCGGGTGTCGGTATCGCGTTGGCCGTGCTGCCTCTGTTCGGACCACTCACCCTGTCGGCACCGTTCGCCCTGCTGGCGCTCGGCGTGGTGGTCGCGGCGACGGTACTGCTCATCGGCGGGCGCACGGGTCAGTCGGCGCGCCTGGCCTTCCGTCGCGACACCGCGGACGATACGGGGCGGGTGCGACGCCTCGCCGATCCGTTGGGCGTCGCACTGCTGGTCGGTGCCGCGGCCTTCGCGGTGTGGCGGTTCCTGCAGCTCGGCTCGCCGCTCGCGCCGACCGCCGACGGCAGCGCGGTCGACCCGCTCGCGGTGCTGGCGCCCGTGCTCACCGTCGCCGCCGTCGCCGTCGTGGGTCTCGCGCTCTTCCCGCTCGTCGCCGGCCTCGCCGAACGCGCCGCATCCCGGGGCCTCGGCCTGGGCGGTGCGCTCGTCGGCCGGCAGCTTTCCCGGCGCGTGCGGATGTTCGCGTCACCGATCGTGCTCACCGCGATCGCCGTCGGCGGAATCGTGCTGGCGGCGTCCTATCAGGCGACGTGGCAGGACGCGGCCGCGCGCACGGCCGCGCTGCACGACGGGGCCGACCTCGTCGTCGCCGGCCAGGCCGAATCCGTCGACGACATCCGCCGGATGCCGGGCGTCGAAGGCGCCGCCCCGGTGGCGGTCGCGGCGATGGACCTCGACGGGGGCGGCTCGTTCGACGCCGTCGCCGTGCCGGCCGGCGCACTCGCGGACGCGGGAACCACCGCGGCATCCACCGACGCCGATCCGGGCGCGCTCGCCGCCGCGATCCAGGCGGCGCCTCCCGGACCGCGCCTGCCGGTGACCACGACCACACTGCGCGCGACGATCGACTGGACGGGCGCCGCTCCCGAGCTCACCGCGCAACTCGTGGATGCCGAGGGTCGCGTGGCCACGGCATCCTTCACCGTCGATCCCGGGGGGGCGCAGGCGCCGGCGGGAGCGTCCGACGCCGGCACGTTGCGCGTGTCGGCGACCGTGCCGCCGACCACGAGTGCGGACGGCTGGATTCTCGCGGGCATCGACGTGTACCTGCGACTGAACAGGCTGCCGGGCGGACCGCCCACCGCTGTCTCCGGGACGCTCGCCGACCTCGCGGCCGGCACGGGGTCGGCGAGCTCCCCGGTCGATCCGGGTTCCGGATGGGCGCTGGGCGCGACGTCGTCTTCCATCACCGCGGCCGGCGCCGTCGGCTACGCGGGGTCGATCTTCTCGGGGACGACGGTGCGACTGATCCCGCAGCCCGGCCCCGCGACTCCCGTCGTGATGTCGGCCGCACTCGCCGACCGGCTCGGGATCACGCGCGGTCAGGAGTTCAGCCTGCAGAGCGCTGTTGTCGCGGGACCGCTGACCGCGACGGTCGCCGAGATCGTCCCGGTCGTGCCCGGGAGCTCCGGCGACCTCGCCGTGCTCGTCGACCTGGCCGCCGCCCAGGTGCAGAGTGTGCGCGCCTCGGGGACTGTCGCCGTGCCCGACCGTGTCTGGGTGCGCACGGCCGACCCACGGACCACGGCGGCATACCTGCACACCGCCTTGACGGGAGCCCAGATCACCGGGGCGTCGATCGATCCCGCGCTTGCTGCCCTCGGCGCGGTGCCGCGCGCCTTGTGGGCCGGGATGGCGGGCGGAGTGCTCCTCGCGATCGTCGCGCTCGCGGCCGTCGCCGGGGAGTTGCTGCGTCTTCGTTCCGATGAGGTGGCCGTACTCCGCGCCCTCGGCACGCCGACCCGGCACGTGGCACGCCAACGAATGATGGAGCTGGTGCTGGCCTGTGCGGGCGGAGCGGTCATCGGCGCGCTGGGCGGTGTCGTCGCCGCGACCGTCCTCGTTCCCGGTCTCGCGCGCGCGGCGGTGCTCGACCCGTTCGCGGCGGTGCCGACGCTGCTCCGCGTGGACGTGATCGGTCTCGCCGTCGCGGTCGCGGCCTTCGCGGTGGCCGTCGCCGTCGTGATCGCGGTCTACGGACGCCTCGTCGCGCGCGGAGGCCGTCGTGCGACGACGCGGGAGGCGATCGCATGACGATCTCGCCCGCACGCGTGTCCGCGCTCCGTCTCATGCTCCGTCGAGCACGAGCGGACGCCCGATCCCTTGTGCTCCTCGCGCTGTTGACCGGGCTGGTGGCCCTCGCCGCGGGCGTTGTGCCTCGCGCGATGGCGGCCACCTCTGCCGCCGATCTCGCGGTGTCCGTCTCGTCCGTGTCGACGCCGACGCGCGATCCGTCGGCGGTGCTGACGACGCTCCCCGCGACCGCGATCTGGCCCGAGCCGACCCACGAGAGCGTCTACGGCATCCTGGATGCGAGCATCGCCCGCATCCAGGATGCGGCCGACGAGCCGTTGCGGACCGCCATGGGCGAAGCCCAAGAGGCGGTCATCACCAAGGACGCCATCGGTGTGATCCACCCCGATCTCGCCCGCTCGCCCGGTGACCTCGCGCTACGGCTCGCGGCCGACCCCGCCGACTCCGCCGACTCCGCCGACTCCGCCGGTTCCGGCCGGGTGGTCTATATCGCCGGAGCGGCCCCGGTCTCGTGGGTCTACCCGGCGCGCGCGGCGACGGCGGAAGATGCGGGCGGGCCGGCGGAAGGTCTCGGCGCCCTGCCGGACTTCGCGGCGACGGCGACGAGTGCGCACCCGTTCGAGTTCGCGCTCGCGAAGGATGCCGCGGCCGCCATGAAACTGACGGTGGGCGACGAGGTCACCGGTTCGCTCGGCGTCATGCGCCTGAGCGGGATCTTCGAACAGACCGACCCCGACGACGGATACTGGCAGCACGTCACCGGCGTGACCGATGCGGAGATCACCTACCCCGGCAACGACTCTCCGCTGTTCACCGCCACCGCTCTCGTCAATCCACTGAGCGTCGGCACCTTTCTGATGTCCGGCGAGCTGGGGGTGTACACCCGCTTCTGGTGGCCTCTGTCGGCGGCATCCGTGACTCCGGCGAACGCTGCGGAGATGTCGTCCGCACTCCACCGCTTCGGCCAGACCCTGTTTCCCCTGTCCGTTCCGGACGGGTCGGCGGTGCGGAGCGTGACCGTCTCGTCGTCGCTCGCCGATGCGATCGACACATCCCGCGGGCGGATGAGCGCAACGCTGGCGGTGCTCTCGCTCTGCCTCGCGGGACCGGTCGGAGCAGTACTCGCCGTCTTCGCGCTGGCCGCCCGTTCCGTCGCGCTTCGCCGTTCGGCCGTGACGGCTCTGATGGTCGCGCGCGGCGCCCGTGCCCGTGATCTGCGCGTCGTCGCCGGCGCTGAGGGCCTCGCGGTGGGAGTGCCGGTCGCGGTCGTCGCGGCGGTGGTTGCCGCAGCTGTCGTGCCGGGCGGTTACGGCGCGGGAGGTGAGGGAGGTGATTGCGGCGGCATCCTTCCCTGGGCGCTTCCGCTCGTCGTCGCCCTGTCGCCGGCGGCGTTCTTCGCGGTCACGGCGGTCGACGGGCGGGGCCTGCGGCTCGCGCGACGCGACCTGTCACCGCTGGCGCGCGGTCGTGTGCGGCTCGCTCTGGAGATCGGCGCGATCGTGCTCGCCGGGCTCGCGACGCTGCTGCTCGTGCGGCGCGGCGTCGCATCCGCAGCCGCCTTCGATCCGCTGCTGACCCTCGCGCCCCTGCTGCTGGCGCTCGCCGTCAGCGTGGTGGCGTTGCGGCTGCTGCCCGTTCTGCTGGGCGCCGCTGCCCGGATCGCCCGCCGTGGCCGTGGCATCGTCGCGTTCATCGGCACTGCCCGGGCGACGCGCGAACCCGCGCTCGGCGTCGCCGCGGTGCTCGCGCTCGTGCTCGGGGTGGCGGTCGCGGTGTTCGCCTCGGCCACCCTCACGACCGTCGACCGGACGGCGCGCGCCGCAGCGCACAACGCCGTCGGTGCGGACGTCCGCGCCACCGGTGCCCTGTTCTCGGATGCCGCTGTGGACGCCGTCGCCGCGGTGCCTGGTGTCGCCTCCGTGGTCCCCCTCGCGACCGCGGGCGCCTCCCGCCTGGCCCCGCTGTCCAACGGGGTGACCGGCGGCGCGGGCTCGGGAACGTCGGTGACGGTCCTCATCACCGACACGGCGGCGCTGCGCGCGCAGCATCCGGACGTGCCGGTCGGGCTCTCCGAGCGGATCGACGGTCGCATCCCGATGCTCGTGTCACGCGACCTCGTCGACATCGAGTCGACTTTCGGCGGACAGGCGACGGGCGCGCACGCACGCCTCGGGATCACGGACGTCGTGGTCGCAGGAGTGATGGACGCGACCGTCGACCTCGGCGTCGACCGAGACTGGGTGCTCGTCGACAAGAGCTTCGCCCGGGATGTCGGCGCGAACCGCTTCGGCCCCAGCACGCTCCTCGTCGAGACGGACGCGGGTGCCGACATCGCCGGCGTCGCCGACGGGGTGCGGGCAGAACTGCCCGGGGTGCGTGTCGACGACGCCGCCGCCGTCCTCGGCGTCGTCCAGGCGGCGCCGTCATCGGTGGCGTTGCGGGCGGTGCTCGCCGCATCGGCACTCGCAGGCGCGCTCCTGGCCGCACTCGCGCTGTTCGTGGCATCCGTTTCCGCATCGACGGCTCGGGCGCGCACACTCGGCACCCTGCGCACGATGGGGATGTCCGTCCGCCCCGCTCTGGGACTCGTGGCCTGGGAGATCGTTCCCGCCACGGTCGTCGCCGCCCTCGTCGGTACGGGGCTGGGACTCGTCCTGCCGTGGCTCGTACTGGTGAGTACCGATCTCGGGCCGTTCACCGCGGGGGCCACGCCCGCGGCGCCGATGTACGACAGCGCTCAGGTGGCGCTCGTGGTGGGCGGTTTCGTCGTCATCGCAGCGCTGGCGACCACGCTCGCCGTCGTGGCGGCGCGGCGCACGTCACCCGCGACGACCGTGAAGATGGGAGAGGAATGAGCGCAATCGAATGCCGTGACCTCGTGCGGATCTACACCGCGGAGGGCGTCGAGGTGCAGGCGCTGCAGGGTCTCACCCTCGACGTCGAGCGCGGAGAGCTGACGGCCGTGGTGGGAGCGTCGGGCTCGGGCAAATCGACCCTGCTGAACGTTCTCAGCGGCCTGGACGTGCCGAGCGCGGGCAGCGCGATCGTCGAGGGTCACGACCTCCTCGCGATGCGTGAGCGCGACCGCGTGCAGTACCGCCGCAAGGTCGTCGGGTTCGTCTGGCAGCAGACCGCGCGAAACCTCGTGCCCTACCTCACCGCCGAGGAGAACATCGTTCTGGCGCTGGCCGTCGCGGGGGCGCCACGCGCGGGTCGGGCGGCGCGGGCCGCGGAACTCCTCGCGCTCTTCGACCTCTCGGCCCAGGCGGACAGCCGCCCCGTGCAGCTGTCCGGCGGCCAGCAGCAGCGGGTCGCGATCGCCGTCGCCCTGGCCAACGAGCCCGCCATCTTGCTGGCTGACGAGCCGACGGGTGAGCTCGACGAGCACAACTCCGAGCTCGTGCTCGGCGCGATGCGGGATGTGAACGAGCAACTGGGCATCACCGTGCTGATCGTCACGCACGACCCCGGGGTGTCCGAGCACGTGCGCCGCACGGTGCAGATCCGCGACGGCCGCACGGCGACCGAGACGCTGCGCCGGGTCACGGTCTCCGACAGCGGGATCGAGAGCCACACCGCCGAGGAGTTCGCGGTGCTCGACAGGGTCGGCCGGCTGCAACTGCCGGCCGAGTACGTCCACACGCTCGGGCTGCGCGATCGCGTGCGGCTGGATCTCACCCGCGACCACGTCGAGGTCTTCCGCGGCGACGCGCAGGCGATCGCCGACGCGGCGACGACGCCCGTGGCATCCGACGACGATCCCGCGCTGTCGCGGCGCGCCCGCCGCGCGCTGAGTGAAGGCGAGGCAGGTGCATGAGCGCCGTGATCGAAGCGCGCGAGCTGGTGCGCACCTACGGCAGTGGGGCGACCGAGGTGCGCGCCGTCAGCGGCGTCTCGCTCGAGGTGGCCGCCGGTGAGCTCGTCGTGCTGCGGGGTCCCAGCGGCGCCGGAAAGACGACGCTGCTCAACCTCGTGGGAGGACTGGACCGGGCGTCGTCGGGCACCGTCACGCTCGGCGGCGTCGACCTCACGACGGCGTCGGAGACGCAGCTCGATGAGATCCGCCGCAGCCAGATCGGCTTCGTCTTCCAGTCGTTCGCCCTGTTGCCCGCCCTGTCTGCGGCGGAGAACATCGAGGTGCCGCTGCGCCTGGCGAGAACGGCCGCGCGGGAGCGGTCGGAGCGGGTCGCCGAGATGCTCGCGCTCGTGGGTCTCAGTGGGCATGCGAATCAGCGGCCGTATGAACTGTCGGGCGGTCAGCAGCAACGGGTCGGCGTCGCCCGTGCGCTCGCCGCCCGGTCGCGCGTGCTCATCGCGGACGAACCCACCGGCCAACTCGATTCGGGCACGGCGGCACAGATGATGCAACTGTTCCTCGACGTCGTGCACAGCCAGGGTGTCGCCGCGGTCATCTCGACCCACGACCCCCGGATGGCCGAGCGCGCCGATCGCGTCCTGAACCTGCGAGCCGGGCACCTGATCGAGGACTGATTCTCCCGGCATCCGGCGCTCTCCCAGCCGGAGCCGGTACAGTTGTGCGGTCGGCTCTGGACACCGTGCTGCGGCGCGGGTGGGTTTGTGAGTCCAAGGGGCCGATGGTGAGCGTCGATCGACGCACATGAACCATCACTGTTGAATGGCCCCCGGACCACCGGGTTGCCCATCGCCCCGATCCGCCCGACCTCTCGGTCGCTCCGGCTCTCGCTGTGCGTTGGCGCTGTTCTCGCGCGAGAAAACCCAGGAAGAACACCATGCCCAAGAGCAAGAAGCCGGCCGGCGGCCGCGCCCAGAACTTCGAGCCGCGCTACGGCGCCAAGACCAGTTACCAGGACGCCAAGCGCCGTCCGGGACAGTCCTCCGCCGGCAAGCCCGGCAGCAAGAGCCCCGGCCACCGCGGCTACCGCGCGGTCGAGGCCCCCGATTCCGGCGCCGCGCCCAAGCAGCGCTGGAGCGCCCAGGAGCGCGCCGGTCGCGACGAAGCCCGCGGCATCCGCTCGCGTGCCCACGGTGACCGTCCCGCCCGCGACGACCGTCCGGCCCGCGACGACCGCCCGCGCCGTGACGACCGCCCGGTCCGGTCGTTCGACGACCGCCCGGCCCGGTCGTTCGACGACCGCGGCCGCAACTCCTCCACGTCGCGCCCGGATCGCCGTGAGCGGCCCGATTTCGCCGCGCGCGACACGGAGCGGAGGAGTTACGACCGTCCGATGCGCGATGACCGTCCGGTTCGTGGTGGTCGCGATAGCGCCCGTGAGCCCCGTGAGGCTCGGGATTTCCGGAATGCCGACCGTCCCCGTCGCGACGACCGTCCGGCCCGCTCGTTCGACGACCGTCCCCGTCGCGACGACCGTCCGGCGCGTGATGACCGGGGCGGCTATGTCCGCAACTCCGGCGATCGGGACTTCCGCAGCGCTGAACGTCCGCGCCGTGACGACCGTCCCGCCCGGTCGTTCGACGACCGCCCCGCACGGTCGTTCGACGACCGCGGCCGCAACTCCTCCACGTCGCGCCCGGATCGCCGTGAGCGGCCCGATTTCGCCGCGCGCGACACGGATCGGAGGAGTTACGACCGTCCGGTCCGCGACGACCGTCCGCGCCGGGATGACCGCGACGGTTTCCGTCCGGCCCGCGCGGAGCGTCCGGCCCGCACGGGCGGCAACCGCTCCGACTGGAACTCCGACGCGAAGGACGCCGCGGCCCGCAAGGCTTACGAGGCGCACGCCGACGTCGTGCACGAGAAGCTGCAGGCGCAGGCCGTGCAGGCCGACGAGGTCGCCGATGTGAGCTTCTCGAGCCTCGGTCTGGGTGAGAACATCGTGCGTGCCCTCGCCGAGCTGGGTGCGGCGTCGCCGTTCCCGATCCAGGCGGCGACGATCGCCCCGATCCTCGCCGGGAAGGACGTGCTCGCGCGCGGTCGCACCGGCTCGGGCAAGACCATCGCCTTCGGTGCCCCGCTCGTCGAGTCGGTGCTGCGCAGCCAGGCCGGCAAGCGTCGTGCGTTCGGTCGCAGCCCCAAGGCGCTGATCCTCGCCCCGACGCGTGAGCTCGCGCTGCAGATCGACCGCACGATCCAGCCGATCGCCCGCAGTGTCGGCCTCTTCACCACGCAGATCTACGGCGGCGTGCCCGCCGGGCGCCAGGTCGGCGCGTTGAAGAAGGGTGTCGACATCATCATCGGTACCCCCGGCCGCATCGAAGACCTGCAGGACCAGGGCAAGCTCGACCTCTCCGAGGTCGGAATCGTCGTCCTCGACGAAGCCGACCACATGAGCGAGCTCGGCTTCCTCGAGCCGATGCAGCGCATTCTGCGGCTCGTCGACCCGGATGCGCAGAAGCTGCTGTTCTCGGCGACGCTCGACCGCGAGGTCGCGGCGCTCGTCGACGAGTTCCTCGTCGATCCCGCGGTCTACGAAGTGGCCGGTGAGGACCAGGATTCCGGCACCATCGACCACCGTGTGCTCGTGATCGACCACCGCGACAAGGCCGAGATCCTCACATCGCTCGTCGACCGCGCGGGCAAGACGCTGGTCTTCGCCCGCACTCGGGCGTATGCCGAGATGCTGGCCGAGCAGTTCGACGACGCCGGCATCCACGCGGTCGCCCTCCACGGCGACCTCAACCAGGCCAAGCGCACGCGCAACCTCGAGCGCCTCACTTCGGGTCGTGTGAGCGTCCTCGTCGCCACGGATGTCGCCGCGCGCGGCATCCACGTCGACGACATCGACCTGGTGATCCAGGCCGACGCGCCCGACGAGTTCAAGACGTACCTGCACCGCTCGGGTCGCACCGGTCGCGCGGGTCGCACGGGCACGGTCGTCACCCTGATTCCGCGCCAGCGTCGCCGTCGTATGACGGAGATGCTCGACCGTGCCGAGATCGACGCGCCGTTCGAGGACGCCCGTCCGGGCGACGACGTGCTCGAGGAGATCTCGGGTCGCCAGGCCGCGCACGTCGTCGCCCGGACGGGCAGCCGCAGAAGGGCCGTGACGATATCGTTGCGGCCCTTCTGCGTATGCCCGGCCAGGAGGGCACGGGGCAACCAACGCACTCCCATATGGTGATTCCATGCCCCGTTTCACCACATCCATCGTTGTTCTGGCGGCGGTTCTGCTTTTCAGTGGCTGCTCGGCTCTGCCGTCACCGTCACCGTCAGCGTCGGCTGATGCAGCCACTCCCGAGGCGCAGACGCCGAGCCCGGCCGTGTCTCCGGCGACGCCAGTTGCGCCGGCCGTCGTCGCTTCGATGCCCGCTTCTTGTGAGCAGCTCGCGACCGTTGACGCAGTGTCGGGCGTGGATGGGCCGACGTGGCGCGTAGCCGACAACGGTCCGGGGACTAGTCTGTTGCCTGGTCCGGTGGCACGCGACACGGTTCAGCGCGCGTCGGAACGACTCGAGTGCTTGTGGTGGCCGCCGGCGGCGACGGAGTCGTATCTGGCGATGACGGCCTATCAGCTCGACGCAACCGATCGGGACCAACTGATTGCTGCGTTGCGGGCCACGGAGGAGTACGTCGCCCTAGACTCCGGGATCTCCGGATCCGTCGCGTTCTCCTACGTCGAAGAGGGTGCGGAGATCGTGAGGAATGTGGTCTACGTCTTCACTGGCGACCTGTGGTTCACGGGCGTTTCGGTAGGCCCTTCCATGGACCGGATCTCCTCACTCGTCGTCGACGCCGCTCGACGCAGCACCCGCTGAGCGGGCAGCCTCAGAACAGCATGGCCGGGGCCGGGGCCGTCGTCGTCCCCGCCGCGGCCCGCGCGGTCGTCCGTACCGGACCCGGCCGGGCGGGCCGGTTCTCGACCTCCTCCTCGGCGCCGCCGGTCAACCGGTGCCGTCGAAGCAGCGGACGCACGCGTGCCGCGAGCATCTTCCGATAACCGGCGGGGGCATACGTCGTCATCCCCGGGTACAGCCCGCGGTACGCAGGCACCAGCTCGGGGTGCTCCCGCTCGAGCCACTGCCAGAACCACTCGCGGGCACCGGGTCGCAGGTGCAGCGCCCCGAACACGACGCGGACGGCTCCGGATGCCGCGATGCGCGCCAACGCGTCGTCGAGCACGGGTACCGAGTCGGTGAGGTGCGGCACGATCGGCATGAGGAACACGGTCACCGCGAAGCCGGCGTCGGTCGCGGCGCGCACGGTGTCGAGGCGGGCCTGGAAGGTCGGCGCGCCCGCTTCGAGTGTCTGGC
>Ga0207655_1002527_pt1 | contig 14708 bp, 8 predicted proteins | sample KBSM44metaG_FD_184398 | JGI IMG/M metagenome (GOLD analysis project Ga0207655, IMG submission 184398) | Miscanthus rhizosphere microbial communities from Kellogg Biological Station, Michigan, USA - KBS M4-4 metaG (SPAdes) (version 2) | ecosystem: Host-associated > Plants > Roots > Rhizosphere >...
TGGCGCGCAATCTTGCCAACAGTAAAACCAATTCAGTGGGGCTGGTTATCACCAACGGGCTGTACAACGGACCGTTTTTTTCCAGCATGATTTACCATGCCGCCACCTGTAGTGAGAGCCACAGCCGACAGCTGGTGCTTGCGGACGGTAAACACAGTGCCCAGGAAGAGCGCAACGCGATTGATTTACTCCTCGAGCTTCGCTGCGAAGCCATCATGATCTACCCCAAATACCTGACGGTCAGTGAGCTGGATGACATCATTGACGGTAACCAGACCCCTATCGTTGTCATTAATCGGGAACTTATCAGGAACCGGAATCAGTGCGTCTTTATTGACCACCGGCGCAGCAGTGAAGAGATGGTGGCGCACCTGGTAGCCCAGGGACACCGCCAGATTGCTTTCGTGGCGGGCATTTGCGGCTCACCCACCGGAGAGCGGCGTTTACGCGGGTATCGCGATGCGTTGCGAAAAGCGGGCATTAGCCCGGATCCGAATCTGGTGATTCGCGGGGCCTGGAGCACCGAGAGTGGGTATGAAGCCGGGCGGCAACTCCTTGCGCAGAATATCCCTTTCACCTGCGTACTGGCGGCCAACGACGACATGGCCATTGGTCTCGCCAAGGCGTTTCAGGAAGCGGGAAAGTCGCTTCCTGACGATATCTCCCTCGCCGGGTTTGATGATTCCGTCATTGGTAAGTATTTCACCCCTGCGCTGACAACGATGCACGTCCCCATGGACGACATGATCCGTGACGCGGTCGAAATCCTGTTGAACCCAAATGAGGAGCGGGTCGTTTCTCACCTGGGAACGCTGGTAAACCGGGATTCCGTAGCCCGGCGCGTTGACGGCGTGAATGAAAGCACGTCATAAGGCGAAGCGTGATGCTGTACTCAAGAGCGCATTTTGTTGTGGGCTGGATTGCCACAATTGCGTGTTGTTTTATGTATATTTCCTATATTCCGCTGATTCTGGATAACTTAAACGGCCTGAAAACCAATCCATTACAGCCGTTAGCTGCTGCCGTGAACTGCGTACTGTGGGTAACGTATGGTTTGCTGAGTGAAAGGAAAAACTGGCCGATTGTTATCGCCAATTCGCCGGGCATTGTGCTTGGTTTGATTACTTTTAGTACCGGGTTGTAGTTTACCCCTCAACTTTCCCTTTCAGACTCCCATGTTCCTTTGCTTCTGGCAGGTGCATAACCGGCACCTGCCTTTCTGCCGAGAAGAAAACTAAACCTGATTTATGCCCTGGTTAACAGATTTAGCGATCAGTTGCAGACTCCTTGCAATTTCAGGTCATAGTGGAGAGGTGATTATTCGATGGTTAAGTTAAGGATACGAATATGCCAACAGTAATTGATAAAGCATTAGATTTCATTGGTGGTATGAACACGTCAGCGCCAACGCCGCACTCCATGGATGAAAGTACAGCGAAGGGGATGTTTAATTATTTAAAAAAACTGGGTGTGCCGATGAGCTCAAGGGACATTATTGCCCGCGGTGAGCAGGAAGGATGGCACCCTGAGTTCATTAATAAAGTCGCAGGATGGGCCGATAAAATCGAGTCCACAGATAGGGTCGTGATTAAGAACCCGGAATACTTCACGTCTTACATGAAAGATGAACTTCGGGCGCGGGTGAACGTTGAGTTTGACCCGGCGAGTTAAGCGACCAGGGCGCTTTCATATCCTATGGAGGCGTCTTTTTACTGCATCTTAGGACCTGGTTTCGCTCGCCTCTCACGAGAAAGCATAGCGATGCGCTGGGTACGTCCATATAGCACGAACTGAATAAACCCCCGACCGTTAAAAACATATCGACATGCCAGCATGGAGATAAGTGATGCCAGCATGATGAGGGCATAGTGCGTCTGTCCGTTCAGCAAGGTCACTATAAGCAGGACCGTACTCAGCGCATTGGCAATCCCGCAGGGATTCAGGGAATCGTATCAGACTGATGCAAGGTCATTACCCCGGCTCCTGTTCACATTCAGTGGTGTGCACGGTGGTGAGGTAATTTTGCAATGTATTCATCAGTTTGTCTTTTAACCATGCAGGCTCGAGCACCTCGATATTCGGCAGCCAGTAAAAAATCAGCGGGATAATTTGGTTTTCGTGGGATGCCTGGCAGGTCAGCGTAATACCTCGTACATCTTCGTGAATAATTTTCTGAGAAGGCAACAAATCACGACGCTTGAGATACATCGATACGGTGTGGTTAACAAATAGTTTGACCTGAAAGTTGTGTTCACTGAGCCAGGGATCTGGCGTTTTCTCCAGCAGCGCCAGCGTCTCTTCACTGGCATTAAAGGTTTGTTGTTTGCTTTCAAACCAGTAAATCTGACTGAGGGCAAAGGACTTTAATTTGCTATTTTCAGTCGCTTGTAAGTACCAGATGTTCTTTTTATTCAGCAACTGGTAGGGGTGTACGGTTCGCGTTTTGCCTTTATAAATGAGCTGGCAAATGTTGCGTTTTTGAATCGCTTTCTCGATGAGATTCATGTAACGGCGCACGTCAGTTGCAACAGTATGTTCGGCGTTGTTTCCACCGATAATGATATTTTTATCTTCCAGTCTGCCATCCAGCTTTTGCCAGAAGTCGATGCCGCGATCCGGGAAAACATTGTCGGCATTCAGCAGATTAGCCAGAGAATGATGTAGGTTGCGTCCGGCGCGGTTTGCGACGCTCTCAATTAGTCGATATTGCCCGTTTCCGAAATGTTCAACGATCGGCGCAAGGGTATTAAGATCTCGGTAAACCGTGCGTTCTGTAATATCGAATTTCTTCATCAATGCAAGTCGGTCTACAACGCCATGCATATGTAAGGTGATCAAAATGTCCACTAAACGCTCAGCCGAGCGACTTTTTCCCGAAGTAGCCATAGCTATTCCCTGTTGTTTTTGACACGGTAGCCAGAATTTTATTTGTGGCGATGACACTCCGAGCCAGTCATCAAACATGCCAATATTTTTATTAACAATATATAACGACCGATTTGAGTAAAACCTTAATGATTATATGAGCTTAATAGGGGAATGATATTTCGTGTAGGCATAAAAGAACGTTACTGACGGGGGGGGCCAACGGCACGTTGCTGGGCAATGTGGGGCGGGGATGGCAACTGCGCTTTATTCAGTCGGATGTCCAACTTTTGGAGTGTAGTCCTGTGTGCAGCCTTTTTTCAAGCCGCCCATTTAAACGGAGCGGCATGATTTTTGGGATGCTTACAGCGAGCCGTTGGTGGTTTTCCGGTAATGCGCATGCGAGTTTGGCGAGCTAAATGTATCGCGCAATTCACTGTAATCGAAAATGTGTCTTCCCCCATCAATAACCGGGAAAGAGGATGCAGGTTGATAATCGGATTCAAGAGGGGACTCAGGATGCGCTTCACCGGTCGAGATACCCAGCCAACTCAGCATTAAGCCGTAATTATTTGAGGTTGAGAAAGGCTCTTTAACATCGCCTGTTTTGCGTTTCAGGTTAGTCAATGCAGAAGGGCTGTACCAAATGAATTGCGGAACGTCGAAAGCCTCTTTGCTCGGATCGCGTGAGCCATGCATGTAAATCGACTCCAGTTCAGGGTTTTTTTCCAGCCCGTGATCTGAAAAATAGAGTAACGATGACGCGCTACCGTTTAGCCTCTTTGCCACTTCACCGATAAAGTGATCGGTATAACGGATGGCATTGTTATAACAATCTTCATATTCATTCTTTGTATGGAACCAGGCGGCGGATGCTGGGTAGCGGTCACAGGCGACTTCATGGCTACCATTAATATGCAGGAAAATGAGCTTACGGCCTGGTTTGGCCAGCGCTTTATCGAAGGCTGGCAGCAGTTCGTCATCGTAATGCGTAGTAATCCATTGTGCATGCTGGCTGAGAGAGGCGATGGCAACGATGTAGTTGTTACTTTTCCCGGAGTTCCCCTGAGCACTGATCCACGATGTGTTGAAACCCGTTTTATTGGCGACATTAATAATGTTGTCGGCGAGCCTGTCTTCAGTGAAGTGATCGGGATCCGCTCGGCTTAGTATCATTGGCACCGCAAACACCGTGGCGGAGGCAGGCGCTCTGGCGTGGTCAAATACCAGCATATTCTGACGCATGCTGGAAGCAACAGGGGTGGTATCGAGCCCGAAACCATAGAGGCTCAGGTTGCTACGACGAGCTGATTCACCAACGATGACGACATAGTTTTCAATGCCCGTTTCTTTTCTTTCCAGCGCTGGATACACCACGTTAGCCCGATGAATATTGTCAGCAAGTTTATTATCGCGCTGCGCAATAATAAATTCAGACCCCACATAAAACGGCGTCCAGGTCAGTACTCTTGAGCTCAGGGGATAATACACCTCGAGATCGGCACGCTCTTTGAGTACGTTGTTGGTAAGGCATATGGCAAAAAAGAGGCCCAATAGCGCAGTGGATATGCGTTTGACGCGGGATGAAATATGTTCAGATGTCGTTTTGATCGCAAGATAGGTTATTGCGACATAGCCGATAATAAACGGGAGTAAATTTAAATACAGGCCTGACATGCTGCCGACTTCCCGGGCATCCGTGGCGAAGATACTCATTGCGAAAACGGTATTAAATTCGCTCTGGTAAACCTTCCAGGTTGCGAAGGATATGGCAAAGTTGAAGGTGAGCGCCATGAGCAGGGCGACAGAGACGAGTTTTCCTACCCAGTAACGATATATTGCGGCTGCGGTCATGATCAGAAATACATTACACAGAAATATACGTAGGGCGAATCTTATTGGTTGGGTGCATAAAACAGGGTAGAGCTGAATAAGGACAGAGCCTAATAAAAATAGGACAAAAGAGTAATACTGACGTTTTTTATGTATGCGGGAATGCATTCCGATAATCGACATTTTTAACTTAACGCAAATTTAATGTTCAAAAGAGAGCTATTCTACGTGACTTTTTTAAACGAATCGTCATCAAACGTGCGTTAACTTAATGCCTGGTCAAAATTCATATTAAATAAGCTTGTTTTTTGAGCTGTGTATCTTTGAAGGAACTGACAATTACGCTTTTCTGTCGGCTTTCTGGGCTAGAGAAAGGAAGGAGGATGAAGAAATTTTGGGACAACAAAGGAGAGGGGTAGGGTAAAAACAAAAAAACCACCTGCTGTCAGGTGGCTTAACCGCATGATTTTCATCATTAAATTTGGTGTCCCCTGCTGGACTTGAACCAGCGACCAAGCGATTATGAGTCGCCTATTTTGATGAACATATAATAATTAACTATTCTTCAATTCATAATCGACCGTATATTTTTAAATTTGTATAAGTTTTTCAAGGTGCTGAAGACGTTCCTCGAGTCTATCACATCGTCTTCTTTGATAAGCAGCTTCTAACCATGCGCATTGATCCGGCCGTATTCCCCATCTATAGCCAGCCGGTCTGACTAAAATTTTTTTACCAGTGTCATATTCTTCAATGGTAACTGAATTTACAAAAGAACCGTGTTCATCTTTTGTCTGTTTTATGACTTCGCGTTCAGCTAATACAGGAGCATACTCCGCATTCCATTCGTCATAGCATAGTAATCCAAGTCTTGTACCGTCGATACCATGCAATTCGAATGCATCCCTCACTTGTTGGGCAATAACACCAAAATGCCATCTTGCTTTATTTGAGCCCTTTTTTTCGATCATATCCAGCCACTGGAAAGCCACAATAGAAACCTCTCCCCAGGCATCTAATATTGCATCTGGCTCATTTTTTAAAACCTTACTGAATTCATTAATTAGAATTGGTGAGCTCTTCTCACGCGCATCTGATGTATTTATAGCGCCTGTTTTAGCATAAAACTGCGCCCACCGATATGAAGATGAGCCATTTGACGTATCATTATCAATGAGAGGCGTTATTTCACCGGAGAATTTTGTTTTTGGTGAATTAAATAAAATAGAAGAGTCATTTTTTTCATTTGTTCTCATTTCAATCGATGCAATGGAAGTCTTATCTCTCCTGATTATTAATGCATTATTCCCACTGCCACCATTGTCTGCTTGAGTACAAAGCGTAAGTCCATCTCTTGTATCCCAGCGCCATTTTTTTTCATCTTTTGAAGCTGAAATGTTTTCCCAGTAAAAAGAATTGTCTGTGCATTCACTTAAGTCCTCGATGTTACTGAGACACATGGTATTGTTTATTGGATCAGCATTCCTCAAAAACCGTTTAAATGAAAATGTACTTGATGAACTATATCCTGAGCAAATAAATTGGCGCGCATTCTGAATCTCAAAAATCAAAGATACATCTGAGTTAATACTTGTGTTATTGAATTTTGTGGCTTGATTTGAACCATTTCGAGAGTTTGTAATACCTATTTGAGCACAAATATCTAATTGACCAAAGCTAATGTTAGAAAAATTATTTGCATCTCCAGCATCGATAAGGATTCCAATTTTTTTCCCTGAATAGCCTTTCGCACATCCAATTTCAAGACCTTGTATAGTGCAAACTCTAGGACGTGTCAGCCATACACCTACCCACTCTCCACCATGATCATAGGCATTTTCAGCGCGGTGGATAGCAAGGCCATTAATAATTAATAAGAATCTATTATCTAACTTTATAGGATTGAGTTGCGCATTGATAATCACGTTTGTCCAAATTGATTCTCCATATGAATATCTATTTGGCGACTCAAAGACTCTATCATTTGCGTCATATATGCCATTTAGAGCTCTGGCGACATCGACGTTTGTCAACTGAAAATATGTTTTTTGCTTTATCTCAAGGAAGTTGGCGATATTATGAGTTGTGATATCTGAAAGCCTCATTGATAGAATCCCTTCCTCAGGAGCCGTTCTGATAAAGCCATCTAAAAACTGATTGTCGAATTTCCGGCTAGGTACGAAACTCCCTACAGCATCAATATCGTCAATTGATAAATTCCAGCTGTCCCCTAGGTTGAACATCCATTTCCAAGAAAATGTTTGTGAGAAATCTTCATTAATTATGCCTGCATCTTCAGAAGAAAAAGATATCCTTTGGAATGTTGGTTTCAGCCTTTTTTGATTTAGGCCCGCCGCTCGGGGAGTATAAAAAGCATTGGAACCGTGGCCATTTATTGTCTTGATAGAAATATCTCTTGCGCCAAATTCAATATCATTTTTATCAGGAGGAAGAAAAACTACTCCATCTTGTTCATGGTTAACGTTATCGAATACTAAAATAGTTCTTCCTTGACCACTGCCCTCTATTGTAACTGGTTTTATTTTTAATGTTTTTAAAAGATAAGTTCCACTGGGTACTTTTAATACTCCACCCTCGCCAACATAAATAGCAGCAGCCATAAATGCTTCTGTTGAGTCATTATTTCCTTTTGGATCTGCGCCCCAGCCCCTTACATCCCCGATATCCCGCCAACGCGGTATATTCAGCTGAGGCCATTTTTGCGCATTATCAGGATCCAAAAGTTGAGAGACAAATTTTTCATTTGATTGTTCACTAATTTTAGAGAGCCTAACATTGTTCTCTAGGTCAGAAACAGAGTTAGGCTCTTGAACTTTGGGAGTGGCAAGGCCTCTAATGATGCTGCTTTTGCAGCAGATTTAGTTCCTGGAAGTAAGGCTGCTAAAGTTGAAGGAATGAACCAGTTTAAAAGATTTCTTCGTGACAATTTCATAGCATCGTTTACTCATATAAAAGTTATATTTACTGATGATAACATTCGGTCTTCAAAGCTTAAAATCAAAATTTATCAAAAATGACAATTCTGATATTACTTTAGTTAGAAAAACATTTAAAAACATACTACTCAAAAAAGATAGTACAAATAGGGAATTACAAATAAAAATGTAACTAACTATTTATGATGAAATGTATGATAAGTTCTTTATGGAGTGAAAGCGAGGTTTGTTTCATGAACTAAAGTTCGTAAAATTATTACCAGAGAGGAAATTTTTTTATTGTGCTAAAAATGAGGACGCTGATTGAATAAAGAACTGAATTTGGTGGCCCCTGCTGGACTTGAACCAGCGACCAAGCGATTATGAGTCGCCTGCTCTAACCACTGAGCTAAGGGGCCGTGGCGAAAGAGTATAAAGTAAGTTTCCTAGGCGATCCAGCATCAATCACTCAGCTGCTTGTTTTATAAACAATGCAATTTCAATCCTTTATACTAAAGTCTGGTTTCAACATTCTGGAGATGAATATGATCCTCGATATTCTTGAGCCGGGCTTGCGCGTTGTGTTCTGCGGCATCAATCCTGGTAAGTCATCAGCACACACAGGTTTTCATTTTGCGCACCCTGGCAATCGCTTCTGGAAAGTTATCCATCAGGCGGGGTTTACAGATGAGCTTCTGAAGCCAGAAGAAGAGCAGCGCCTGTTAGAAACTCGCTGCGGTATCACCATGCTGGTGGAGCGTCCAACGGTTCAGGCCAGCGAAGTGGGCTTGCATGAGCTTCGTACCGGTGGCCGGGAGCTGATTAAGAAGATAGAAGACTACCAACCCGCAGCTCTCGCCATTTTAGGTAAGAAAGCGTTTGAGCAAGCGTTTAGTGTACGCGGCGCGCAGTGGGGAAAGCAGAGTATAACGATTGGTGTCACCCAGGTGTGGGTTCTACCGAACCCGAGCGGACTAAACAGAGCCACGCTGGATAAACTGGTAGAAGGGTATCGAGAGCTGGATGAGGCGCTGGCGGGGCGGGGGTTGTAAGAGATTATTTAGCTCATTCTTGTGCAACCTACCCGGTCGAGCTTCTTATTAAAAAGCCTTCCTACCTGTTTTTAGGGTTAATAAGCCCTTCCCATTGAATAAATGAAAATGGAATGTTAAAACGGCGCACATATTAGGCTGGTGACAGAGCGACAGGTAGCCATAGCTGAAATGGATACTAAAACAGTTGATGTTTATAACTGGTTGAAATAGAAGCACTACGCGCAAAGGCGATGCTTGCAACATCTGTTGATAGCTTATGGGAATCAATTAGTGAACATTGATAGGTTTTAAATTATATAATTTAGCTTAATACCTCGCTACATTTATAGCCGATTACCGTCCAAGGAAGAACTGATCAGGATGATACCCACTGGTTTTCGATTTACCTCTTCACTTTCCTATTAACAACTTTGTGCCAAAAGGCAGCAGTGCCTTTTCAAGCAATTAGCAAGCTAATAATATGCTTTGCTTCATATCCTCACGCTCCGAGCGCTCTGGTTGCTAAAGCCAGGGGCGGTAGCGTGTCTGAAAACATCAGGGTTATAACTCTCATGGCCAGAAGTGGTTTAGAAGTACAACAGGCAGCTGTCAAAGCCCTGTTCCTGCGCGAGATCAAAACGCGCTTCGGTAAGTATCGATTGGGGTACTTATGGGCGATAATGGAGCCAGCGGCGCATTTACTCATCTTGCTAGCTGTTTTTGGGTTCATAATGCACCGAACTATGCCAGATATTTCTTTTCCAGTTTTCTTATTAAATGGAATAATTCCGTACTTTATATTTAGTAACATAGCTACTCGTTCAATTGGTGCCATCGAAGCTAATCAAGGCTTATTTAACTATCGCCCGGTGAAACCGATTGATACTATAATTAGTAGAGTTATTCTTGAAGTTGTTATATACATATTGGTCTATGTTGTTCTTATGACTTCAGTCGGACTCTTGGGTGAGCAATTCTCACTTGTGAATATTATAACCTTGAGTATGACTTGGGCATTGTTAGTTATCTTTTCTTTTGGTATAGGGCTCATTTTCATGGTTGTTGGGAATGCTTTTCCAGAAACTGAGAAATTTCTCCCAATAATAATTAAACCTCTATATTTTGTATCATGTATAATGTTCCCGCTACATGCTATTCCTAAAGATTACTGGTCATATTTATTGTGGAATCCTATCGTTCATGTAGTTGAATTAAGCCGTGAATCAGTGGTTGCGGGTTACATTACTGAAGGGGTGAGTCTAAATTATCTGGCCATTGTCTCACTAACAATTCTTTTTTTGGGATTGTCATTATATCGGATCCGTGAGGAAGCAATGCTAACATCATGATAAAAATAAAAAACCTCACAAAATCATACCGTACGCCTAAAGGCCGTCATTACGTATTTAAAAATCTTAATATTGAATTACCGGAAAATAAAAGTATTGCACTTATTGGTAGGAATGGTGCTGGAAAATCAACACTACTACGAATGATCGGTGGTATTGATAGGCCAGATAAAGGAGAAATTATTACCAATAAGACAATTTCTTGGCCAGTCGGTTTATCTGGAGGTTTTCAAGGTAGTCTCACTGGGCGGGAAAATGTAAAATTTGTAGCCCGACTTTATGCAAAAAAAAATGACCTCAACGATAAGATAAAATTTGTCGAGGACTTTGCCGAACTAGGAAAGTACTTTGATATGCCAATTAAAACTTACTCATCAGGGATGCGTTCTCGTTTAGGGTTTGGGCTAAGCATGGCTTTTAAATTTGATTATTATCTCGTTGATGAAGTTACAGCTGTTGGAGATGCCAGATTTAAAAATAAATGCGCAGAGTTGTTCAATGAAAAAAAGCTAGAATCGAATTTTTTAATGGTCTCACATAGCCTCGCCTCACTTGGACAATATTGCTCGGCCGCAATATTAATAAAAAAGGATAATATCGTAGAGTATTTCGATGATATAGATGAGGCCATTTCCGAATACAAAGAGAATGAATCTCTTTAATTTTATCAAATATTTTTAGAAGTAAATCAACGGAATCAAAAATTATGAAGTCAATATTATATTTCTTAGATCCTCGCACAGAACTTAATGATAAGTTATTTCGCTACGCAACTCTTCGCTCTTATTTGTTACCTGAGATTGATGGATTAAGAAAAGCCGACAGTGAAATTGAAGTTAAGATGGTTTTGTCGCGGGCAATTTTTAATAAAGCTAAGCAAAGTAATTTAAAGCTTGAAGGTATTGATTTTTTAATCGTTAATGAAGAGTTGATTGAAGATAATGCAATATTAAAAAATCACAATATTAGTGTTGAACTTTATCATAACAGACTTGATTCAAAAGCAAATAATGAATTAAAAACAATAATTGGTAGCGTAATACCTGAAGGCTATGCTCCAGATGTCATCATTTCTTATGAAAGCCCTGCTCCTTTTTTAAAAGAAATGTTCCCGAAATCACTGCTACTTAATTCTATGTTTGGAATTTTCTCGAGAGCCCCTTATCCTGCATATGGTTTGCTGGATCCTTGTGGCTTATATGAATATTCTTATCAGTACAAATACGCAAAGGAAATTAATTCGGCGCCCTTTACGGAAGAAGAAAGAGGTGTTGTTAATTTACTAAGAAATCAAACGACAAAAGCTTTAGCAACATACCACCCTTTAAAAAAATATTTGTCTTCGCTATATGAGAAATTTGATCGTTTGGTAGTTCTTGCTTGCCAAGTTGACGATTATTTTTCTTTTAATGGATGTACTAAATATAAAAATCAATTTGAAATGGTTGACGATGTCCTTTCAAACATTTCTCCAAAAATTGGTGTGATAGTTACAGAACATAGTTATAAAAGGCAAATAAGTATTGAGCAACTCGAAAGTCTTAGTGCCAAGCATGGCAACCTAATTTATTTTTCTAATGATGAAATTCCCACGCCTACGCAATTTATTTTACCTTATGTTGATGGCGCACTTTCTGTATCATCATCTATTGGATATCAAGCCGCATTATGGAAAATCCCATATCTTGGTCTGGGTAAATCTCAAATTGATATTGTATCTACGAATGAATCTATTTCTGATTTTTGTGTTGATATTATTTCAGCTAAGAAATACGATCGTGACAATCTAATCTATGCATTATTATCTAGAATGCATCTTTCTCATAAGAATGATCTTTTTAACGGGCAAGCTTACCTAGATAAATTAAATGATTTGCATGGGAAGTTCATCTCTAATTGTGAAGAGTTTGAGTATTTTAATAATAAAAAAAGTGTAGAAGAAGTTAGGAAAGATATAGTTTCAGGAAACAGAGAGTGGCTACTTAAAAAAACATTTATTGATTCAAAAATAGTACCAGAAGTGGATCACCTTCGCGTTGCGATGTCGCATTGTAAAGCTGTATCGTATGATCTTTTTGATACTTTAGTTGAGCGTGATTTTTTCGAGCCGCATGAACTTTTTAACTTGATTGAAGCTCGTGTTAGAAACGAACTCAAAAACAAGAATTTTCCATTTTATTATGTGAGAAGACAAGCTGAAATCGATTTAAGAAGAGAATCGAGAGGCGAGTTTGAAATTACCCTTGATCAAATCTACGAGAGATTCCCAAGATATTTTGATCTATCAGTAGGTGAGCTAGAATTAATTAAGAATATTGAAATTGATGCAGAAGTTGAATTAGTGCATCCAAAAAAAGAAATGGTTCGAGAATTTTATTTCTCGCAAATGATTTGTGATAGTGTATCCATTATTACTGATATTTATTTGTCGCAAGCTGTTATTGACCGTATTTTGCTAAAAGCAGGTATCAAAGGACACAATAAACTTTTAGTCTCTGCAGAAACTAAAACCAGAAAACATAACGGAACTATTTATCCAGAGTATTTGAAATATCTAAATGATAATTTCAAAATTGATGCCAGTCTCGCACTTCACATCGGTGATAATAATCAAGCTGATGGTAATATGGCTAAGAAACATGGTCTAAAGTCATATGTGTTTCCTAAGGCAATGGATAATTATAAAAAATCGCTCATTGGTGATGTTCTACGTTCTAGTCTTAATAATTCTGGCGTGTCAACTTCTGTACTAAATGGATTATTTGCAAATAAATACCATGCAGGGCATTGGTTCAAAATTAACAAGGAATCTATCTTTAGCGCTGAAGAGTACAATTATGGTTATATGGCCATAGGACCATTAGTGGTAGGTTTTACACAATGGTTACATAGACGAGTTAAAAAACTTGGGATCAATAAATTATACTTCCTTTCACGTGATGGTTGGATTCTGAAGCAGGCATTTGATACTTTTTACCCACAAGATCAATCTGGTTTAACGACAGAGTATTTATACAGTTCCAGACGAGCTGCAATGGTATCTTCTATCAGAACTGTAGATGATATCATTGAAGTAGCATCGCAAAACTTTAATGCGAGAAAACTAAGTGATTTTTTATCTGCTCGTTTTGGATTAAATATTGAAGACATTGATCCGTCTAAATTGGAAAAATATCATTATAAAAGCGATAGTATTGTTTCTCCTTATTTTGAATTTGGTAAATTAATTAGTTTCCTCAAAGAAATTGAAGATATTATTTTAAAAAATTCTGCTATTGAACGTGAAAGTTATGTTGATTATTTACACGAAATAGGGTTTGAGCAAGATTGCTTGGACGGCGGTGCTGCTGTAATTGACATTGGCTATAGTGGTTCTATGCAGTATTACCTTAAAAAAATACTACAATGTGAAACTGTTAATGGTTTTTATTTCTTAACTCATCATCATAGTAGAGATCATTTTGAAAAAGATCATTTTGAAGGTTTCTTGCAAAATTTAGATGACCATAAAATCGCTTACAGGCATGGTCTAAATGATCATGTATTTATCTTTGAAGCTGCATTAAGTTCTCCTGAAGGGAGCTTAATAAAAATGCAGGGTAAAGGAAGCAGCAGGGAAATGGTCTTCCTTGATGCTGAAGAAGAAGTTGTAAGAAAAAATGCCTTACTTAGAACCCATCGAGGGGTAACTGACTTCTACGAAGATGTCAAAAGACGCTTTGGTTCTTACTTCGATTATATTGAGTTTTCATCTATTCTTTCCTCGCAGATTATTCTTAACTTTGCAAATAATCCCAATGGGAAAGATGCCAGCATGTTTGCTGCACACGAAGTTGAAAATGTTTTCGGTGGTGGTTCTGTTTGTTTAATTTCACCATTATTAGAAAGTTATAAAGATGCTAAGGGAACTGTTAGCCCACAAATAATTGAGGAGTTAATGAAAGCATCAAAATGGAAAAAAGGCGCAAATGCATATTATAATTCCTTGACGAATAATAATGCTAAAGTGCTTTCCCCCAAACAAGCAGTTTCTTTAGCTAAAGATATTCCTGTTAAAAATAGCAATCAGTCAACTTATGCCCATCCAGTAAAATCGAGTAAGCAGCGGAAGTTAGCAAAACTTAAAAAAGATCCATATTCTTTCTTCAACGACTCAAAAAAACCGTTGATAAAAAGTCTTCGGTTTCTTTTTAGAGACTCGCTCAAAACACATTAATTTTGATGTACAGAAAAATTGATGATATAAAGATGTATTATTAGTAAACAAGCCGTGCTATCTAAGCGCGGCTTTTTATTAATTTTTAATCGGTTATCTTTTCTATCTGTTATTGTTTTAAGTTATGATTTATAGTGACTGGTATCTTTTTATGAAAATAGGAGGTTTCTTTGAGCAAAAATTCTTTTGAAAGCGGCCCCGTGCATTTACTAAATCCAGAACATTATTTATGGAGAGGTAAGGACGTAAACGATAAGCGGCTTTTTGTGATTTTTTCTTCGCGAGGGGCAGGGCCAGGTGATTTTAGTTTTTACAAGACATTTGATTCCTTAAACGTAAATGTGTTGCATATTACACCGTCTGATTTTTCTTGGTATCAGAAAGGTTTAGTCGGGTTAGGTGATACATTGCCTATTGCGTTTAAATCTCTTTCTGAAAAGCTTGATGATTTTTGTATAAAACATAATATAGAAAA
>Ga0207655_1002529_pt1 | contig 14672 bp, 11 predicted proteins | sample KBSM44metaG_FD_184398 | JGI IMG/M metagenome (GOLD analysis project Ga0207655, IMG submission 184398) | Miscanthus rhizosphere microbial communities from Kellogg Biological Station, Michigan, USA - KBS M4-4 metaG (SPAdes) (version 2) | ecosystem: Host-associated > Plants > Roots > Rhizosphere >...
GCCGTCGTGTAAAATGAATTTAACAAATAAAACAAAAATAATATTTGGTTGGCCGTGACGCACCTTGCCCCCGTGCCCGTCAGCGCATTCTCCCCTTTTCCCCATCCGCCAGCCGGTCCGGGGGGGGCGATGAAGCGCGCTGGCTTCGGCCGATGCGCACGGACTCAACTCAAAACATAGGCAAGGGGCACATCATGAATAAATTAACTGTAAGAAAACAGCTGGCGATCTCGTTCGGTGGCTTGGCCGCGCTTCTGGTTGGCGTGGCCGTCATCTCGCTGACCAATTTCATGCATCTGTACGAGGACTTTGAAAACTACGTGACCGGCGTGCGCGCGCGGTCCGAGGCGGCGCATCTGGTGCGCGAAGCGGTCGATTTGCGCGCCATCGCGGCGAGGAATCTGGTTTTGGTCACCACTGCCGCCGACCGGGACGCCGAGATGAAGATCGTCACCCAGGCGCACGCCGATGTTACATCCCATTTGAAACGGCTGAAGGAACTGTCGAACGATCATTCCGCGACCCAGGAGGATAGGCGGCTGGTCGAAAAAATCGACGGCATCGAGCGGTTGTACGCGCCGGTCGCGCTGGCCATCGTCGATCTCGCCGCCAACGGCCGGAAGGACGAGGCGGTGACCCAGATGAATGAGCGATGCCGTCCGTTGCTGGCGTCGCTGATCGCCACGTCTACGGACTATTCGCGTCTGACGTCGATGGTTTCGGAAAAACGCGTGGCCGACGCCACGGAGCGGTTTTCGTCGGCGCGAAACGTGCTGATCGCCAGCAGCGTCGCCGCCATCGTGTTGGCGATCGTTGCCGGCATGGTCATTTCGCGCCGTCTCTATAAAGCGCTGGGCGCGGAACCGACGGATTTGTGCGACGCCGTCAGCAAGGTCGCCAGCGGTGACCTGTCGCAAGCCATCGCGCTCCGCCCGAACGATACCGGCAGCGTGCTGGCGGCCGTTCAGCGCATGCAGCGATCGCTGTCCGATGTGGTCTCGTCGGTTCGCCGGGATTCCGAGGCCGTATCCACCGCCGCCGGGGAAATCTCCGCCGGCAACAGCGACTTGTCCAGCCGCACCGAGCAGCAAGCAAGCGCGCTGGAGGAGACGGCCTCGTCGATGGAGGAGCTGACCTCCACGGTCCGTCAAAACGCCGACAACGCGCGCCAGGCGAACGTGCTGGCGATCGCCGCCTCCGACATGGCCGTCAAGGGCGGTGCCGTCGTCGATCAGGTGGTCGGCACGATGGCCTCCATTAGCGACGCGTCGCGCAAGATCGTCGACATCATCAGCGTGATCGACGGCATCGCCTTCCAGACCAATATCCTGGCCCTGAACGCGGCCGTCGAAGCGGCGCGTGCCGGTGAGCAGGGGCGCGGCTTCGCCGTGGTCGCCTCGGAGGTGCGCAGCCTGGCCCAACGCAGCGCCAGCGCCGCCAAGGAGATCAAGGTGCTGATCGACAACTCGGTCGAGCGTGTCGACCTGGGTACGCGACTTGCCACCGATGCCGGCGGCACCATGTCCGAGGTGGTGGGCAGCGTGCGGCGGGTGACGGATGTGATCGGGGAAATCATGAGCGCCAGCCAGGAACAGTCGGAGGGTATCGAGCAAGTGAACCAGGCGATCATCTCGATGGACAACGTCACGCAGCAAAACGCTTCCCTGGTGGAGCAGGCCGCCGCCGCGGCCGAATCGTTGCGCGATCAAGCCGGGAGCCTGGTGCAGGCCGTGAGCGTCTTCAAGATCCGCGCTGAGGACGCGCTGCACGAGCCTGCCACGGCGCCGGCGCCGCAGCGCAAAGCCGCCGCCGGCCGGGCGCTGGCCATCGCGATTTCCTCGCCGAGAACGCGTCACGCAGGCGCGACGCCCTATCACGCCTGACCGGCCGGCGCGCGAGCCACATCTTTTTAAAGGAGTAACAATGAGCACGCTACATGACATTGCGCCGGCGGCCGCCACCGCCGCCGGACCCGGAATGTCCGGGATGGTCAGCGAATACCTGGCCTTCAGATTGGGAGCGGAAGAATACGGCATCGACATCCAGAAGGTCCAGGAGTTGCGCGGGTACGAGGCCGTGACCCGGCTCGCCAACGCGCCGGAATTCATCAAGGGCGTCGTCAATTTGCGCGGCATTATTGTTCCGATCATCGATATGCGGGTCAAATTCAATCTTGGCGCGCCGAGCTATGACCAGTTCACGGTCGTCATCATCCTGAGCGTCGAGGACCGGCTGATGGGGGTGGTGGTCGACAGCGTGTCGGATGTCGTCACGCTGACGGACGCGCAGATTCGACCCGCCCCGGCGATGGCGACGGGGCTTGATGTCGCTTATATGACCGGCTTGGGCGTGCTGGACGAGCGCATGCTGATCCTCGCGGACATCGACCGGTTGATGTCATCGACGCACATCGGGGCGGTCGAACAGCTGCCGGCCTGAGTCGGGACAGGCAGCGGATCTTTGCGGCTTGGACCGTGTCACCTGTCCCAGTGGGCGGTTTGGCCGGCTATTCGTAACTTAGAACCAGCAGTGATACCGCTTGGCGGGGGAGTTGCATCTTCACCAGGGCGCTGCCGTTTTCCGTTTTTACCGTCGACGTTGCGCCCACCTGCGCTAGCTCGCTGGCTTTCTGGAGTTCGGCGATTTGCGCCGGCGTAGGATTGGCCGGCGCGCCCATGCGCTTCCATGCGGTGTAGGAATTGCTGGTGTCGTTGTCGACCCGGAAGTGGCGCAGCCGCACCTGCTTGGCGGGGATGCCGGCGATGCGCAGTTCCACCGGCGAGCCGGCGTCGATGACGTCGTCGTCGTGGTAGTTCCAAACCATCACCGCGATGCTCTTTTTGTCCCGGGTCGCCAGCGCGTTGATGTCGGTGCGCGGGCCGCGCACGCCATCGGCCATGATGCGCGCCGCGTCGTAGGCCTGGTCGCCGCCGACCGCCACCCGCTCGCCACCCATCATGCCGAACATGCGGAACACGTTCAGCACCGGCTTGTTGACGCCGTTGGTGGCGAGGTCGCGGAAACCGGCGAACCAGGGCTGGTCCTCGAACTCGAACGACCAGTTGACGGCGCCGATCAGATTGACGCCGCGCCTGGCGGCCAGATCGAACTCGCGCGCGATCGATGCCGCCGTGTAGCTCGAATACAGGGTGCCGTTGCGGTAGGCATTTTCCGGGTTGGTCCGCATGCCGCAGGCGGCGCAGCCTTCCGGATCGGATTCGCCGATGATCACCGGAATGCCTTTGAGCTCGGGATATTTTTCAACCAGTGCGAAGCCCTCGTCGAGGCGTTTGAAATGGGTGTTCATGCCCATCCGCACCACGCCGTCGACCAGCTTGGGCGCGCCCTTGGCGTGGAAGGCCACGAAGTCCAGCGGCGAGCCGGTCTTGCCGGTCGCGTAGTTCTTGCCGCGCAGGACGTGCTCGAGGAAATCGTCCATGAAGCGTCCGGCGCCGGCCGTATGCGGTCCGCCCATGCGCGCCGTCGGCAGCGCGCGCTTGACGGCGTCGGCGGCGTAGTCGTACATCTTGAAGTATTCGAGCTTGGTGTCCGGCGCGATCAGATAGTGGCCGTCCGGTTCGTTCCACACTTCCCAGTACCAGCTCTCCACTTCCTTCTGCCCGTAGCGCGCCACGCTGTGCTTGACCCACTGGTAGATCAGCTCGGCCCACTTGTCGTAGTCGTTCGGTGGCGTGGCCCAGCCGGTCATGATTTCCTCGTAGCGCGTGCCCGGCTGCCAGCGGTGCTGATACGGGTGCGGGCGCTGCGACAGCGCCTGCGGCATGAAGCCGATCTGCGCCAGCGGCTTCATCTTGCGCTCGATATAGGTGTCGAAGATCTGGTCGATGATGGTCCAGTTGTAGACCGGCTTGCCGTCCTTGTTTTCGCTGTACATATCGGTCGAGCCCCATTTGAGCGCATAGCTGCCGTCGCCCGAGGTCATCAGGTTGTGTGCGCGCACATACACGGGAACCGGGCTCAGGGCCGCGATATCGCTGAGCAGCTTCTTGCCGTTGGGCGCGGTGGTGTAGTTGGGTTCGTCGTAGCCGAACCAGGCCCAGATCGGCGTCATCGGCCCCTGGACCTTGGCCGCGTCGACGGTCAGCTTGACCGGAGTGGGGGCGGGTACCTCCGCCATGCATAGCTGCGCGCTGGCCGCGAGGCCCAGGGCGGCAAGTAGTCTCTTCATATTATTCTCTCGTCGGAACGGGGTGGTTCGGCGACGGTAGGCCGATCCTGTGCGGCGGTCCAATGAAATTTCCACCTGCTGATATACCGAATTGGATATCACAGCGGCAGGGCGCGGCCAGCTAACCACCCGCTAGTACAGGTCATGCCGTACCGAGTGGTCGTAGTGCTGGTTGATCTGTTCGATCTGCGCGTCGTCCATGCCCGCTTGGGGATGGTCGCGTTTGCCGAGCGCGGCGATGATCTTGCCAACGCTGGGCAATGCGGCGGGAGCAAGCTGGGACTCGGCTTGCCATAGCTTCGCGCGGTTGACGGCCTTGCCGCAGTGGAGCAGCACTTGATCGATCCGGACCACCGTCGCGGTCTTCGGCAGGCGATCGCCTTCGGCCAGCCGCGCCAGCAATGCAGGATCGGTCGACAGCTCGCCCCTGCCGTTGATGCGCATGAAGATCTCCAGTCCCGGGAAGATGAACAGCATGCCGAGGCGGCCGTCCCGTTCGATGTTGCGCAGCGATTCGATGCGGTTGTTGCCCGGCCAATCGGCAAAGGCGACGGTGTGCGCATCGAGCGCATGCACGAATCCGGCGGGTCCGCCGCGCGGCGAGGCATCCAACCCTTGCTCGCTGCCCGTGGCCAGGCAGAAGAACGTTGCCGCCTTCAGATACTCCAGGTGGAAATCGACCAGATGGTCCAGCACCGCCTTCTGGATCATTTCGGAGGGTGGCGCGTACAGGGCGTCGAGATCGACGGTTCCCTCGTGGACGGCTAGCTTGTCCGTGGTCTCTGGTAATTCTCCTGCTGCACTCATGCTTTTGCTCCCTGGTTGCTCAAGGCCCCAGATTAATGCGATTTTGGTGGCGGCTGTACACCATCCACGCCATTCAATGTCAAAATGCGGCCATGCGCAAAATATCCATCAATCGCCACGCCAGCAATTCTTCAGAAGGTCCGGTGGTGTTCGTCGTCGAGGGCAGCCAGGAGGAGGAGCTGGTCACCGAGGCGCACCGGCATTCCCGGGGCCAGTTGTTCGCGTCGATGCAAGGGCTGTTGTCCGTCGGCGTGGAGGACGGCGTGTGGATCGTGCCGGCGATCCACGCGGTGTGGCTGCCGCCGCATCATCTCCACTCGGGCCGCTCGCACGGGCCGTTTCATGGCTGGAGCGCGTATGTCGCGGAGGAGGCGTGCCATGATTTGCCCCGCCAACCCTGCACGATCCGCACCTCGGGCCTGCTGAGGGAAGCGGTGCTGCGCGCGAGCACCTGGCCGGAAGGGGAGTGGAGCGAGCAAAAGCGGCGCATCGTCGAAGTCATCCTCGACGAGATCAGGACCCTGCCGGTCGAGCCCTTCGGCTTGCCGCTGCCGACGGATGCCCGGCTGCAAAAGATCGCGCAAGCGCTGATCACAGACCCGGCCGACGACCGCGATCTGGAGGCCTGGGCCGACTGGGCGGCCATCGGCGCGCGCACCTTGAGCCGGCGTTTTGTCGCCGAGACGGGATTTAACTTCACCGCGTGGCGGCAACGGGCGAGGTTGATGCGGTCGCTGGAAATGCTCGCCGACGGCATGCCGGTGCAGGCGGTCGCCTTCGATCTGGGCTATTCCAGCGCGAGCGCCTTCATCAGCCTGTTCAAGCGGACCTTTGGCCAAACGCCCGCCGCCCGCGGGCGCGGCCGCTGAAGCGCCAGCCGTTCAATTACGTCTTCCGCGACAGGTCGGCCGCCTTCATCAGCCGTGCCAGTTCGACCGCGTTGGCCTGCATGCTGCCGGCGGCGCTGGCCGCCTGCTGCACCAGGGCCGCGTTGAGCTGGGTGACCTGATCCATGCCGGCGATGACCTGGTGCACGTGCGCGATGCCTTCGCTCTGCTGCTGGCTGGCGGTGGAGATCTCGCCCATGATATCGGCCACCTGCTTGACCGAGTTCACCAACAGCTCCATGGTCTGGCCGGTTTCGTCGACCAGCTTGCCGCCGGTCTCGACCTTTTCCACCGAGGCGCCGATCAAGTCCTTGATTTCCTTGGCCGCGCTGGCGCTGCGCTGCGCCAGACTGCGCACCTCGCTGGCGACCACCGCGAAGCCCCGGCCCTGTTCGCCGGCGCGCGCCGCCTCCACGGCGGCGTTCAGCGCCAGGATATTGGTCTGGAAGGCGATGCCGTCGATGACGCCGATGATGTCGACGATCTTGCGCGAACTTTCCCGGATCGCGCCCATCGTTCCCACCACTTGCGACACCATTTCGCCGCCCCTGACGGCCACCGACGAGGCGGCCACAACCAGTTGCTGGGCTTCGCGGGCATCGGTGGCGTTTTGCTTGACCGTGCCGCTGAGGCGGTCGATCGCGGCGACCGTCTCCACCAGGCTGGCCGCCTGGGACTCGGTGCGCGCGGACAGGTCGTTATTGCCGGAGCTGATTTCGTGCGCGGCGGCGGTGATGGCGTCGATGCCCACCTGGGCCTGCTCGACCGTGGAGCGCATGCTGTCGAAGCTGCGTTGCACGGCCTGCTGTCCCCGGGCGGCGTCCAGCTGGTTCTTTTTCAACGTGACGGCGAGGTAGCAAAGCGCGGCCGATTCGATCACCACATAGGTCGCATGCACCAGGATCATTCCGAACCGGGGCTTGCTCAGGCACATGACGCCGTAGCCGAGCTCCTGCAACTGATTGAACGACAGATGATGCAGCGCGACGGTGGCGGCGGCGGCGATGATGACGCGCCAATCCTGATAGAACACCAGGAAGGCCAGCAGGACGAAGATGCCGAAATGCAGCTCCTCCATACCGTTGGCCTGATGGATGTTCAGCGCGCAGAACACCATCATCGACACGCCGACCGACAGTCTGGTGACCAGGGCGTGCGGGTGGATGAAGATCAGCGCGGACGGGATCAGCGCCGCCGTCGCGCCCACCAGCATCGCGGCCTTCCAGGTGTCGTGCCAGGCGGCCAACCCGAGTGAGAAGCCGAACAGGAGCCACAGCACGGGCAGGAAAAACTTGTTGACGGTGCTGATGTGGTGCTGCTGTTGCACTAGCAGATAGTCGGTGGGCATGGCGGTTCCTGGGATGGCGCTTGCCACCGTCCCTCGAGGTGGTCACGCATTGAGACTTATGGTACTTTCATTTTAATGTCGCCTGGAAATTTTTAGCAATGTTTGCCGGTTGATAAGCGGGGGCACCTTGCGCTGAACGCGTAGGCTGTCGGTTTTTAGCGTCAGTTTGTATGGGACAACGGTGGCCGCGCCTGCGTCAACACCAGCCGTTGTTGCGATACCAATTCACGGTGTCGGCCACGGTCTGTTCAAGCGGCCTGAACTTCAGCGCGAGTTCGCGCTCGCTCTTGCGGTGGTCGAAATGGGTGCGCCCGGCTTCCTTGACCATCAGCCGCACGGTGGCCAGGCTGAGCAGGATAGGCTTTCCGCTGACGCGGGCGTACAGCTCCTGCATCGCCGCCAGGGCGTACAACAGCGGCAAAGGCAAGGCGCGCGTGGGCGTTTTGACGTTCGCGATCTTGCCCAGCAACGGCACCAGCTGGCGCATCGTCATGTGGCGTCCCGCCGCCAGATAGCGCTCTCCGCGTTGCCCGCGCAGCGCCGCCGCGATATGCGCCTGCGCCACGTCGCGCGCGTCAACCACCGAAAAACTGCCGGGCACCAGTCCCGGCAATTTGCCCCGCACGACGTCGTTGACGAATTGACCGGACGACGTCGGGCCGATGTCGGCCGGGCCCCACATCCAGCCGGGCAGCACCAGGCTGGCATGCATGTCCGGATGGCGCGTCAGGAAGCGCAGCACGGCGTGGTCGGCCATGATCTTGCTGCGGTAATAATCGTCGGCATCGCCCAGTTCGCGCAGGCAGGTTTCGTCTATCGGGGCGCCCGGTTCGCCATTGAGCACGCCGATCGACGAGGTTTGGACAAAGCGCCGGACGCCGGCGGCATAGGCCTGCTCGATCAGCGATTCGGTGCCATCCACATTGACGCGCTTGAGTTCCTTCCAGTGGCTGCCGCCCTTGTAGTTGTCCCGAAAGAAGGCCGCCGTGTGAAACACGACGTCGCACCCTTGCAGCTTGCCGGCGAAGGCGGGCACATCGGCCATGTCGCCTACCACCAGCTCGACCCCCGCCAAATCCGCGAATTGTTGCCGGCCCTTGTCGAACGAGCGCACCAAGGCCTTGACGGCGACGCCGCGCCAGACCAGTTCGCGCACGAGGTTGTTGCCGAGCAGGCCGGTGGCGCCGGTGACGAACGCGGACTTCAGGATGGTGTTGTTTTCCATTTCAATCGATTTCAAAGTTCAGTTGAAATCTAGTTTGATGGATGGACATCTGGATGTCAATTGATATCTGGATTTTGCGTTATCTGGAGTTCGTGTGATATCTTGGTCGCCATGAATGCATCCACACCAAGAAAGCGGCTGAGCCGCGAGGAAAGCCAGGCCCTGACCCGCACGCGTCTGATCGAGACCGCGCGGCAGCTGTTTGTCGAGCACGGCTACGGGGGAACATCGATCCGTGACATCGCCGATGGCGCCGGCTTCTCGCAGGGCGCGTTCTACTCGAACTTCGCCAGCAAGGAGGAGGTGCTGCTGGAATTGCTGAAAGGGCATATGGAGGCCGAGGGCGCGCAGCTTTCGCAGGTGATGGAAAGCGGCGGGCGCACGGCTGAACAGATATTCGCGGAGCTGGAATCGTGGGCGGCCACGCTCAACGCCGATGCAAGCTGGTCCATGCTATCGATCGAACTGCAACTGCACGCCAACCGCAGCCCGACGTTCGCGGCCAAGTACCAGACCGTATGGGAGGCGCACCGGGCCAGGCTCGGCGGCGTGATCGGCAAGTTGTTCGCGACCCTGGGACGTACGCCGCCGGCCGAACCGGAGGAGTTGGCGGCCGCCTTCATGGCGCTCACGCATGGCCTGGCGCTGCAAGGAATGGGGAACCGGCCCGATCCGTCGGGACGGTTGATCCTGGTGTTTTTGCGCGGACTCGTCGCCGGCGCCGGGCCGGCGGACGTGACGCGCTAGCCGCGGCAAGCTGCCCGCTTATGCGGCCCGCAGCTCGCCGTACAGCGCGAGGTACTCCTGGCTGAGTTTGTGGTTGCGGTCGAGGTGAATCATGGGCAGGTTGCGTTCGTGCGATTCGCGGATGCGGATCGAGCTCGACAGCTTGTTGTCGAACACGGGCAAGCCTTCCTCCTTGAGCTGTTCGACCATGCGCTGCGGCAGTAGTGCCCGTGGCTGAAACTGGTTGACCACGATGCCCTCGATGACCAGGTCGGCGTTGTGGTCGGCCTTGATCTCCTTGATGTTATTGATCAGGGTATACAGGGCCTGGCGCGAAAAATCGTCGCAGTCGAACGGGATCAGGCAGGTGTCGGCGGCGATCAGGGCGGACTGGCTGAAGAAATTATAGGCGGGCGGCGTGTCGACGAAGATTTCGTCATACTCCTTGTCCAGTTCGCGCAACAAATCGCGCAGCTTGTAGATCTTGTTGCGCGATTCCAGCTTCGATTGCAGGTCGCCCAAGTCGGGGTGGGCCACGATGACGGACAGGTTGTCGAACGGCGTCGGGTGGACGTAATGGCCGGGCGGCTGGGCGAACTGGCTGAAGCTGAGCACTTGTTCGAAGTAGGCGCCCAAGGTCGGCGCCACGTCGCGCCCCGCCGCGCCCAGCACGTAGCGGCTGGAATTGCACTGCGGGTCGATGTCGATCAGCAGCGTCCGCTTTCCCTGGCTGGCCGCGATGGCGGCGAGGTTCACGGCGATAGTCGATTTGCCCACCCCACCTTTTTGATTGAAGATCACCCGTTTCATAGCTCGCCCATGTAGTGATGGAAATGTCATCATTCTAGAGCAAAGAGCAGGTGAGGGAACTTCGCTTGGCTGCGATCGTTCTGTTGGTTGCTAGAATGCGTGCATTACTCATACTCTGGAGCCGCAATGACGCGCATTCTTCCCCTGTTGCTTGGTGGCCTGTGGAGTTGCGCCGTCATGGCGCAGGACGTGGTGACGATCGGCGTGGCGGGGCCGCTGTCGGGCGAGATCGCGCATCTGGGCAAGGCGATGGAAAATGGCGTGGCGCTGGCGATCGAGGACTTGAACGCCCGTGGCGTCACCATCGGCGGCCGCAAGGCGGTCTTCAGAATGCAGAGCGAGGATGACGCGGCCGATCCGAAACAGGGCACGGCCGTGGCGCAGAAGCTGGTCGACGCGGGCGTGAAGGCGGTCATCGGCCACGCCAACTCCGGCACCACCGTGCCCGCCTCGCGCATCTACAACGCCGCCGGCATCGTACAGATATCGCCGTCCGCCACCACCCCCGCGTACACCCGGCAGAAATTCCCCGGCGCGTTCCGCGTGGTGGCCAACGACAACATGCTCGGCCGCGCGCTGGGCCGCTACGCGGTGGGAGAATTGGGCGCGCGCCGGATCGCCGTGATCGACGACCGCTCCGCCTACGGGCAGGGCGTGGCCGACGAATTCGTCAAGGGCGTCGAGGCGGGCGTGCCGGGGCTGAAAATCATCGGCCGCGAATTCACCACCGCCAAGGCCAGCGATTTCAGCGCCATCCTGACCCGCATCCGCGCGAAGAAGCCGGACCTGGTGTTCTTTGGCGGCATGGACGCCACCGCCGGGGGCCTGCTGCGCCAGATGAAGGCGCTGGGCATGTCGTCGCCTTTCATGGGCGGCGACGGCATCTGCACCGAAGCGCTGCCCACGCTCGCCGGCGGGAACGTGCGCGACGGCGCGGTCTACTGCGCCGAGGCCGGCGGCATCGATGCCGCGCACGAAAAAGCCGTCGCCGATTTCGTGGCCCGCTTCCACGCGCGCTTCCACAGCGACATCCAGACCTACGCCCCGCACGCCTACGACGCCACGATGACGGTGGCGGCGGCCATGCGGCAGGCCGGCTCCACCGATCCGGTCAAGTTCCTGCCGGTGCTGCGCCAGATCCAGTACCCCGGCCTGACCGGCACCATCCGCTTCGACGCCAACGGCGATCTACGCGACGGCGCGCTGACCGTTTCGACCTACCGGGCCGGCAAAAAAACCAAGCTGATCGTGCTGCGCTAAGTCGAACAGGGGTATTCAATCCCCTGCCGCAGCCACCGCTGCGCTTGCCTTGACGGCGTACATCGCCTGATCCGCATGCGACATCAACGCCTGCCGATTGTCGCCATGGTCGGGATAATGCGCCAGGCCGATGCTGACCGAGGCCTGCAGTTCGCTTTCCGCGCCCACCTCGATCGGCGCCGTCAGCGCCAGGTGTATCTTCTCCATCACCAGCTCGGCGTCCGAGGGCAGGGCGATATTTTCCAGCAGGACCACGAATTCATCACCGCCCAGGCGCGCCAGCGTGTCGGTCGTGCGCAGGCACGAAGCGATGCGGCGTGCGACCTGCTGCAGCAGCCGGTCGCCGCACGCGTGCCCGTGGCGGTCATTGACGTGTTTGAACCCGTTCAGGTCGATGAACAACAAGGACATGCCCTCTTGCTGGCGTCGGGCACGGCCGAGGGAGGTGTCGAAGCGGTCGTGGAACAGGCGCCGGTTTGGCAGGCCTGTCAGTTCATCGTGCATGGCCATGAAACGCATTTGCGCATGGAGCCGCTGGCGCTGGACGGCGGCGGCGAGCTGGTGCGCCACGAATAGCAGCAAGTCGCGCTCGCGGACCACGTCGCCGGCGTCGTGGGTTTCGGTGCGCAGCACGATGGCGCCGATGATGCCCTCGGTCGTCGTCAGCGGTACCGCCAGCGCCCCGCCTGTCATGGCGTCCGCCGCAGCCCGCAACCGCGCCGGCAGGACTTCGGTGGTGCCGGCCAGCAGCAGCAGCGGCGCGCCGCGCCGGACCACTTCCTCGCATAGCAGCTGCATTAAGGCCGCGTCGGGGGCCGTGCCATGGCCCGCGTGATAGGTGAAGCGCGGTTGTTGGCCGGCCGTGTCGAGCAGGGCGACGCCAAACCCTGAGGCGGGCAGCAGTTCGACGAGTATCTCGTGGCTGCGCTGAAACAGGTGTGCCAGTTCATCGCTCGCATACGCCGCCTCGGAGATGGCATAGAGCACAGACTGCATCGCCTGAGCCTGCTTCAGGGCCGTTATGTCGCGCGCGACCGCCACGCGCAGCTGATCGGGCTCGGACCAGCGCGCCGACCACATGATGTGGGCGATGCTCCCGTCCTTGCGCAGGTAGCGGTTTTCGAAATTGATATGGGACTTGCCATTCATGACGTTCTGCGCCGCAGCCAGCGTGCGCGCACGGTCCTCGGGCGCGACGAAATCGATCATGGCCTTGCCGATCAATTCCTGTGGGGTGTAGCCGAAAATACGTTCGCTGGCGGCGCTGACGAACACGAAACGTCCGCTGATATCGACCATGCAGACCGCGTCGAGCAGCAGGTCGGTAAAGTTGGCCATGGGGACGGCTACGCTAGGTTCCATGTGTTCATTCTAACGGGCAATGTGCCGGAGAAGGACGAAATCGCAGCGATAGCGGTAAACAAGAGGCCCACGCAACGGCGCCGTCGGCAGCGGCACGGCCTAGGTTGACGGATGGGGGGATTTTGGCCCGGGAATGACCGCGTCAAGGAGTTTTGCCGCAAAAAAAAACGCCAACCTGCATGGGTTGGCGTTCTTCTTGAAGATTCTTGGTGGCCCGGGGCGGAATCGAACCACCGACACAAGGATTTTCAATCCTCTGCTCTACCAACTGAGCTACCAGGCCAAGGCGCGCTATTGTAGCAGTCCTGTCTGGATTCGCCAAGTCCCCCGTCCAGCGCCGCCAGGTAGCGGCCCAGCGCGTCGTCGAGCGGCGGCATCAGCTGGCCCCGTTCGCTGCCCAGCGCGCTGAACAGTGGATGGGCGGCGGCCAGGTCCAGCGCGGTGGCCGGGCGCGCCAGCAGCCGCCCGGTCGACACCCCGGCCAGATCGGCGGCCCGCCGCGCCAGTTCCGCCCAGCTCAGCGCGCTGCCGCTGCTCAGGTGCCAGATGCCGGCCTCGCCGTCGATCAGCAGGTCGAGGCAGGTGTCGACCAGGTCCGGCACGTACGTCGGCGAGACGATCAGGTCGCTCGCGGCGGTGAACGGCTGGCTGGCCGCCAACGTCCGCAGCGCGCGCGTGACGAAATTATGCTTGTCCCACGGCCCGAAGAAGGCGCTGGTGCGCACCATCAACGCGCGCGGGTGGACCCCCAGTACGCGCTGCTCGGCCTCGGCCTTGCTCTGGCCGTAGACATTGAGCGGGGCGACAGGGTCGCTTTCCACATACGGACCGTCCTTGCTGCCGTCGAACACCAAGTCGCTGGAAAAACTCAGCAGTTCGATCGCGTGGCGGGCGCAGGCGGTCGCCAGGATCACCGGCCCCTGGGCGTTCTCGCGCAGGCAGCGTTCGGCGTCCTGCTCGGCCCGCTGCACGCGGACGTAGCCGCCGGCGTTGACGATGGCCCAGGGCCGGTAGCGGCGGATCGCGGCGTCCACCGAGGCGGGGTCGGCGATGTCCATTTCCTGGCGCGTCAGCACGTGGCAGGCCAGGTGGCGCTCGGCGCAGAGGCGGGCGAAGGCGCTGCCCAGGGTACCGCTGGCGCCGCTGATCAGGATCGGCCGCCCCGGCTCGGCCGGCGTGACCAGCTGGGGCACCAGCGCCGGCCCGAACGGCATCGGCGGGCAGATCAGGCGCTGCGGCCGGCGCCACCAGCCCAGTCCCTGTAGCACCGGGCTCGACGGGGTGCGGCCGGTCGCCAGCTCGCGCATCAGGGTGGCCAGCGCGGTCGGCCTCGGTTCGGGCCCGCGCAGGTCGTAGGGGCCGTTTTCATAGTAACCCTTGCGCTCGGTAACCAGGGAATTCCAGTCGAACGAGCCGAGCAGCGACCAGACGGTGACGGCGCGCACGTCGACGCCGTCCCGCCGCGCTTGCTGCGCGGCCTGCCAGATTTCCAGCAGCCAGCGCAGCTGGTCCTCGCGGTTGGCGTCGATGTGGGCCTCGGTGACGGCCAGCGGCAGGCCGTAGCGGTCCCAGGCTTCCTGCAATAACGGGCCAATGCCGGGCTGCGGCGTTTCGAGCGCGCGGGCGGCGACCACGTCGGCGTAGCCGTCCGGGCCGACGTCCTGCGCCGGGTAGTGCTCGGCCCGATGGTCGAGCCAGCGCTCGCTGGTGATGTAGTAGTTGACGCCGATGACGTCCGGCGGGCATTGGTGGTCGCGGAACCATTGCAGCTCGTCGGCGGAGGCGCCGCTGTCGCGCAGGTAGCGCCACAGCGCATGGTCGGGACCCACCATGCCGCACAGCAGGTCCCACGGCAGCCAGCGGCGCTCGTTGTAGAACCGGGCCTGCGCGGCCATCTCGGGCGTGCTGTAGGTTTTGCCGAGGTCGTCCGTCTGAATCAGCCGGGCGCGCGGATTGACGGCGCGGATCGCTTGCATCGACAGCACGACGCCTTTGCACTGGTTGAGCAGCGCGCGCACGAAGGCGCGGTCGCTGCGCTCATGCGGATACCATAGCCCA
>Ga0207655_1002535_pt1 | contig 14645 bp, 14 predicted proteins | sample KBSM44metaG_FD_184398 | JGI IMG/M metagenome (GOLD analysis project Ga0207655, IMG submission 184398) | Miscanthus rhizosphere microbial communities from Kellogg Biological Station, Michigan, USA - KBS M4-4 metaG (SPAdes) (version 2) | ecosystem: Host-associated > Plants > Roots > Rhizosphere >...
GCCCGCTGCAGGCGTCCTTCAGTCAGCGCAGGGCTGTCATAGCGCACTGAATAGCCAGTAGCCGAATACTCGCGGTTGTAGTCGTAGCCGCCACCGAGCAGCACCTGCCGGGCGACGTCGGTGTCACCGAAGTACTCGACGCTGAAGTGATCGAAGTTGTACGTCCCCCGGGTGACCGGCAGATCCCTGGCCCACCAGTCCGGGTTGCGCTCGAAAGTGATGCTGCGCCCCGGGTCTACCTTGCCGACACGGTACGGGCCGCTGCCTACAGGCGCTTCGAAGCCGCCGCCATTGGCGAAATCCCGGTCCTTCCACCAGTGCTCCGGAAACACCGGCAGGGATGCCAGGTCCAGCGGCAGGGTGCGACTTTCGTTGCTCTTGAAATCAAAGCGAATCTGGGTCGGCGATTCGACCTCGACGCCTTTGACGTCACCGAACTCGGTGCGATAGGACAGGCTGCCCTGGGTCATCAGCAAATCGTAGGTGAAGCGCACGTCCTGGGCGGTGATCGGGGTGCCGTCGGAGAACTTCGCCCTGGGATTGAGGTAGAAACGCAGGGACATGCCGTCGGCGCCGCGCTCCATCTTTTCGGCGATCAGGCCATAGACGGTGTAGGGCTCATCCAGTGACCTGACCGCCAGCGGTGAGTACAGCAGGCCGTTGACCTGAGACACCCCGGTGCCCTTGTCGATGTACGGCATGATGTGATCGAACTGCCCGATTTCCTGTGCCGAGCGGCGCATGCTGCCGCCTTTTGGGGCATCGGGATTGACGTAGTCGAAATGCTTGAAATCGGCAGGGTAACGAGGCGCCTCGCCGTAGACGGTCAGGGCATATTGAGGAGCAGCGGACAGAGGTTGCAGACCTGAAAGCAGGACCAGTGTTGCGGCCATCAGCGATGAAAAAACAAAACGCATTACACGAATCCTGACTGACGCCGTTTGCGGGCATCAGGGTTTGAGGTCATGGGCGGGCGATTGCGGCCCGTCCCTATATTTTTTATTCGTTACCTGTGGTGGCAAGGTACCGCAACGGCTGTGTCTTTGTAACCGCACAATACGGCTGGATCATGACGCAGCGGCAGCGCAGCCCGGATAAACAGCTTGCACCATCGTGCCAATGTACCGGCCTTGCGGGCCGAACAAAAGTTAAAGCAAATTCTTTGCCGGAATCGATACAGCAACGAAATACGCCGCACCAAATAAAAACGGCCCGCTTCTGAGGGCGGGCCGTTTGTGGGGTGACCTGTGGATCAGTCCTGACGACTGGTCACTTCCAGCAGGTGATAGCCGAACTGGGTCTTCACCGGACCCTGCACGACGTTCACCGGAGCGCTGAACACGACAGTGTCGAATTCCTTGACCATCTGGCCTGGGCCGAACGAGCCCAGGTCACCGCCCTGGCGGCTGGAAGGGCAGCTGGAGTTGGCCTTGGCGACTTCGGCGAAGTCGGCGCCGTTCTCGATCTGGGCTTTGAGTTCGTTGCACTTTTCTTCACTGGAAACAAGGATGTGGCGAGCGGTAGCTCTGGCCATGTGAGTTACTCCTGTCAAAAAAAAGAAAGAGCCTACCGGATTAAGGAAGGCTTTTCCCGAGAAAGTTCCGGCTTGTCAGTCTGACGGCCGTTAACGGTAGCGCAACTGGTTGACCGCCTCACGCAACAGGCGTTCGGTGCCATCCCAGCCCAGGCAGCCATCGGTGACCGAAACCCCGTAGCGCATCGAATCACTCAGCGGCTGGCAGCCTTCAAACAGGTGGCTCTCCAGCATCATGCCGATGAGGGTCTGGTCGCCCGCCAGGCGTTGCTGCAGCACGTCATTGAACACCTGAGGCTGACGCAGAGGGTCCTTGCCGCTGTTGGCGTGGCTGCAATCGACCATGATGCGCGCCGCGATGCGGTTCTTGTCCAGGCTTGCATTGACCTGCGCCACGCTTGCGGCATCGAAGTTCGGGCCGTTGTGGCCGCCGCGCAGCACGATGTGCGTGTCCGGGTTGCCCTGGGTCTCGATGATCGCGGGGTGGCCCTGGCGGTCGATACCGAAGTGGCGATGGGCATGGGCCGCCGAACGAATCGCATCGCAAGCCACGGAAATCCCGCCGTCGGTACCGTTCTTGAAACCGACCGGCATCTGCAGGCCGCTGGCCATTTCCCGGTGGATCTGCGATTCGGTGGTGCGTGCGCCGATGGCCACCCAGCTCAGCAGATCGTCGAAGTAGCCAGCGGCCATGGGTTGCAGCAGCTCGGTCGCGATCGGCAGGCCGAGGCGGGTCATTTCGCGCATCAGGTGTCGCGACAGGGTCAGGCCTGCGGTCATGTCATCGCTGCCGTCCAGGTGCGGATCGTAAGCCAGGCCTTTCCAGCCAACGGTGGTGCGGGGCTTTTCGACGTAGGCGCGCATCACCAGCAGCATCTGGTCGCTGACTTCGGTGGCAAGCTCGGCCAGGCGGCCAGCGTATTCCAGGGCCGATTGCGGATCATGGATGGAGCAGGGGCCTACGACGACCAGCAGGCGGGAGTCTTCACCGTTGAGGATGGCGCGCACCGACTGGCGATGAGCCTGGATCTGCGCAGTGAGGGCGGCGTCCAGCGGCAACTGGTTTTTCAGCGCCAGGGTGCTGGGCAAGCGTTGTGGGGCAGGGTGACTGTCGATCAGGGTCACGGTGTTGACCGGCATGTCAGACAGGTTTTTAGCAGCGACGGACGAATTCATGTTCAGGGCTTCCTGGCCGGCGGGCAATATCCCGCGCGGGCCTACTGGGGTGTTCGACAATGTGCCGTATTGGCTCGATTTACGGATTTGCCACCTGCAAGTGACCGGTCGGAGGCGGCTGACTGTCCCGAACGGAGGCTGCTAAATCGCCATGCGAAGTCGATGTCGTTGCGGTAATAGGTGCTGTAGTTCATGTCTTGATCCTCTGTGTGAAGCGTTAGTCAGGTTTTACGGGGCCCAGAAAAACGAAACCCCCGGTCGGGAGGCCGACCGGGGGTAGAGTTATCTCTGGTTGGCGTCCCGTGGTTGTGGGCGCCGTTTGGGTATCAGGCGCGCCAGTGGCTAAACCAATACCCATAAAAATAAGAAACAGGCGAGCAGACTGCGGTCGCGTTCCACACAGCAGTGTCCGCTACCAGGCGCGAGGCGTCGGCAGAGCGGCAAGGCTGGGAAAGGGTGGAAGGCAACATGGTCTGTCTCCGTAAGTTGAAACCGAGCTTACTTCAGGCAGGTGCGCTAATTCAATTGGAAAATTCAATCGCCCTCATCAAAAGTTACACTTGCGCCGCTCTATTCCGGGCCCGGGCTGGTCAATCTGCGGTCGGTCAGTAGAATGAGATCACCGCAAGGAAGATGAGGGGCTTACATGGCGACCGCGCGAGAAGAGGATCTGCGCCTGCACCCGGCGACGGACGACGACCTGCCGTTCGCGCGGGAGCTCACGCGGGTCAACATGCGTGATTACTACGCACGGCACGGGATGGTCTGGCAAGCGGACGCCTTCGACGCTCAATGGCCGGAGCGCGAAAGCTACCGGGTGCACAAGGTTGGCCGGCTGATCGGTTTTCTGGGGTTCACCATCGAAGGCGGCTACCTCTACCTGCGTGACGTGCAGTTGATAGAAGCCTATCGAGCTGAGGGTGTGGGCGGCTGGCTGATGCGATGCATCGCGAGTATCGCCCGGGAGCGGGGCTGCACCCACATTCGTCTGAAAGTGTTCAAAAGCAACCCGGCGACGCAGCTCTACCGCAGGCTGGGCTATGCCCATGTGCATGAAGACGCTGAGCTTTACTGCATGGAGAGAGCCGTGGAGGCGGGGTGAAGACGCGTCGGTGGAGCTGAACGTGCGAAACAGACGGCATCCTTACAGATAGAAGAAGCGCTCCGGGACAGTGATGAGCCTTCAACTCTTAAAGAAACTTCTTACAACTAAGGGTTAAATAACGGCCTCTGCCGCATCATCATCCTTAATCGGCTCGGCGGGAATCACGCCGACTTTCATGCCCAGCAGCACGGCCACTTTATGCGACTCGCCTCTGCGGCCTTTCTTGCGGCCAGAAAGAATCTGATAAGTCGTTGCCGGATCGACGCTGTTTTCCCGAGCAAACTCTTGAACAGATTTACCTTGTTGTTCTAGCCAGGCCTTGGCTTGTGCTGCGGTGCGTATTCCGGGCATAGTTCAAAACCGTTCAAGTCTGTTTAAATTTATCTCGATTCTACCATTCGTAAGGATGGGGTCAACAAGGTTATGCATTCAAATGAGTGGAATTGGTGCCCGGCTTAGGGAAGAACGCGAGCGCTTGGGGCTGTCGCAACGAGCGTTCGGAGAAATTGGTGGCGTGGAGCCCAATGCGCAGGGCAAGTACGAGAGCGGCGACCGCACGCCCAAGGCAGACTACCTGGCTGCCGTGGCTGCCAAGGGCGTCGACGTGTTGTACGTGCTGACCGGTTCGCGCACGCCTGCGCCCATCGAAAACCTCAGTGAAGTGGAGGAGTGGGTACTGGGCAGCTACCGGTCGCTGGTCAAGGAGGATCGGGACGCGATCCTGCGCCTGACCACGACCCTGGCCGAATACAAAGGGACGTACAGCCCCGAAAAGAAAATCACTTCAGAGGAGGACTGACAGTCCTGTCTGGCTGCAAGCGTACGTTTGAAGATTTTTTGCAAGTTTCATGGTCGATGATGATAGCTTGTCAGCATCGTTGTAGATCATTCGCACGGCCTCTGAAAACTCGTCACTGGAACAATGTTTCGAGCTAGGTCCTGCATTTTCTTTTTGCTAAGGTGACGAGCGTTCGTCATAAATCGTTTGGTGAGGTGTTTGCTTGATTAGGGTGCTGGTTGTCGACGACCATGATCTGGTGCGCACAGGTATCACGCGGATGCTGGCTGACATCGACGGTCTGCAGGTTGTCGGGCAGGCGGATTCGGGCGAGGAATCGCTGAAGAAGGCCCGGGAACTCAAACCCGACGTGGTGCTGATGGACGTGAAGATGCCAGGCATCGGCGGCCTCGAAGCCACTCGCAAGATGCTGCGCAGCCACCCCGAAATCAAAGTGGTCGCGGTGACGGTTTGCGAAGAAGATCCATTCCCCACCCGATTGCTGCAAGCCGGCGCCGCAGGCTACATGACCAAGGGCGCGGGGCTGACCGAGATGGTCCAGGCCATCCGCCTGGTGTTCGCCGGCCAGCGCTACATCAGCCCGCAGATCGCCCAGCAGCTGGCGCTCAAGTCCTTCCAGCCGCAAACCAGTAATTCGCCGTTCGACCTGCTGTCCGAGCGGGAAATCCAGATTGCCCTGATGATTGTCGGCTGCCAGAAGGTGCAGACCATCTCCGACAAGCTGTGCCTGTCGCCCAAGACCGTGAACACCTACCGTTACCGTATCTTCGAGAAGCTATCCATCGGCAGCGATGTCGAGCTGGCTTTGCTGGCTGTACGTCACGGCATGGTCGATGCCAGCGCCTGAAATGACCCAACCGTTCGATCCAAGTGCCTTTCTCGCCACCTGCAGTGGCCGCCCCGGCGTCTATCGCATGTTCGATATCGAGGGGCGGCTGCTTTACGTGGGCAAGGCCAAAAACCTCAAGAAGCGTCTTGCCAGCTACTTCCGCAAGACCGGCCATGCACCCAAGACCAGCGCACTGGTCGGGCGCATCAGCCAGATCGAAACCACCATCACCGCCAACGAAACCGAGGCGTTGCTGCTGGAGCAGACGCTCATCAAGGAGTCGCGCCCGCCGTACAACATTCTGCTGCGCGACGACAAATCCTACCCGTACGTGCACCTGTCCGATGGGCCGTTTCCGCGCTTGAGCATCCACCGCGGTGCGAAGAAGGCCAAGGGGCGCTATTTCGGGCCGTACCCGAGCGCTGGAGCGATTCGCGAAAGCCTGGCGATCCTGCAAAAGACCTTTCACGTGCGCCAGTGCGAAGACAGCTTCTACAAGAACCGCACCCGGCCGTGCCTTCAATACCAGATCAAGCGTTGCAAGGCGCCTTGCGTCGGCTTCGTGGAGCCGCAGGTGTACGCCGATGACGTGCGCCACTCGGTGATGTTCCTCGAGGGGCGCAGCAATGCGCTGACCGATGAGTTGAACGCGCTGATGGAAAAGGCGGCAATGGACCTCAACTTCGAGCATGCCGCCGAACTGCGCGACCAGATCGGCCTGCTGCGTCGGGTTCAGGACCAGCAGAGCATGGAAAGCGGCACCGGCGATGTCGATGTGGTGGCCGCGTTCGTCAACCCGGGCGGCGCCTGCGTGCACCTGATCAGCGTGCGCGGCGGGCGGGTGCTGGGCAGCAAGAACTTCTTCCCGCAGGTGGGTATCGAGGAAGAGGTCGGCGAAGTCATGTCGGCGTTCCTGGCCCAGTATTTCCTGGGCGGCGGCGAGCGCGAGCTGCCGAGCGAAGTCATCGTCAACGTGGTCAACGAGGACTTCCCCGCGCTGATCGAGGCCATCGACGCGTCCCGCGGGCGGGAAATCACCATCAGCCACCGCGTGCGCGGCACCCGGGCGCGCTGGCAGCAACTGGCGGTGACCAACGCCGAACAGGCGCTGGCTGCGAGACTGGCCAACCGTCAGCACATGGCCGCGCGCTTCGAAGCGCTGGCCGACGTCCTGAAACTCGACGAGCCACCGCAGCGCCTTGAATGCTATGACATCAGCCATTCCAGCGGCGAGGCCACCGTGGCCTCCTGTGTGGTGTTCGGGCCTGAAGGCCCGATCAAGTCCGATTACCGCCGCTACAATATCGAAGGCGTGACGGCGGGGGACGACTATGCGGCGATGCACCAGGCGCTGACCCGACGTTTCGGCAAGATCAAGGACGGCGAGGGCAAGCTGCCGGACATCCTGCTGGTTGACGGCGGCAAGGGGCAGCTCAACATGGCGCGCGACGTCATGAACGAACTGGCCGTGCCGGACCTCATCCTGCTCGGCGTGGCCAAGGGCACGACCCGCAAGGCGGGCTTCGAGACCCTCTACCTCAACGATGCTGCCCACGAGTTCACCCTGCGCGGCGACTCGCCGGCGCTGCACCTGATTCAACAGATACGCGACGAAGCCCACCGCTTCGCGATTACCGGCCACCGCGCCCGACGCGGCAAGACCCGCCGCACCTCGACCCTTGAGGGCGTGGCGGGAGTAGGGCCGACCCGACGTCGTGACCTGCTCAAGCACTTCGGTGGGTTACAGGAATTGTCCAGGGCCAGCGTCGAAGAGATCGCCAAGGCACCCGGAATCAGTAAAAAGCTCGCAGAGTCGATTTATGCAAACCTGCACAGCGAGTAGAATGCCCGCTCACCTCGTAGCCAGTTGTGCCGATGAATATCCCTAATCTGATTACCGTATTACGTGTCCTGCTGATTCCGATCTTCATTCTGTTGTTCTACCTGCCTTATCACTGGAGCTACATGGCAGCCAGTTCGGTGTTCGCGCTGGCCGCAGCCACCGACTGGCTCGATGGCTACCTGGCCCGCCGCCTGGAGCAGAGCACACCGTTCGGCGCGTTCCTGGATCCTGTGGCCGACAAGCTGATGGTGGCCGTCGCCCTGGTACTGCTGGTGCAGGCTCACGCCAATTTCTGGCTGACCATGCCCGCCGCCGTCATCATCGGTCGCGAGATCGTGATCTCGGCATTGCGCGAATGGATGGCCGAAATCGGCGCACGCGCCCAGGTCGCCGTGTCGAACCTGGGCAAATGGAAAACCGCCGCGCAGATGCTGGCGCTGGTGATCCTGCTGGCCAACCCGCCAGCCTTTACCTTCTGGGTGGTGCTCGGCTACATCCTGCTCATGGTCGCGGCGGGGCTGACCCTCTGGTCGATGCTGCAATATCTGCGCGCCGCATGGCCGCATCTGCGCACCACCGCAGAAGAAAAATAAGTTTTTTTAAATCAAAGGGTTGACGGCGTCATTTGAATCTATAGAATGGCGCCCACACCAAGCGGGAATAGCTCAGTTGGTAGAGCACGACCTTGCCAAGGTCGGGGTCGCGAGTTCGAGTCTCGTTTCCCGCTCCAGTTTGTAACGCGTTCAGTGTCAGTTGTCAGGGTACTGTACGTTTGGGGCCGAGTAGCAAAATGGTTATGCCGCGGATTGCAAATCCGCTTACGCCGGTTCGATTCCGACCTCGGCCTCCACATTTAAAACCCGTAAGATCAACGTCTTACGGGTTTTTTTGTGCCTGTAATTCAGGCGATAGGTTCCGCATCATTTCCTATCATTCCGCAACTTCGAAATCCTCCAGTACGGGCTACGCTTCGAGTCAGGTCGTTGCGCGAGACGACTGTGCATTTTTGCTACTCGCATGCGGATCGTAAGTGCATTTGCTATACAGCTATACGATAGCTATACAGGATGTTAGCATCCAACTGCGATTTGCCCGTCACTGCGTCAATGGAAGGACACCCCCGTGTTGTGCCAAGTCACTAGCCATCTGTGTGCACGGCCATGCAACACCCTGGAGAGGAAACCAGACCATGAACCAACCGTTAGAGCGTGAGAAACCCGTTCCAATCAACATGCGGGTCGATACCAGGAAAAGAAGCCTGATCGATGCTGCGGTTGAACTGCTCGGTACTGACCGGACCAGTTTCATCATCGACGCCGCTTGTAAGCGTGCCGAGGAGGTCCTGCTGGATCGCAGGCTATTTTTACTGGGCGATGAGGCGTTTGACCGATTCGAGAGGGCGCTTGCAGATAACCCGTTGGGGGGCAACGAATGCGTGAAGAAACTGCTCGCAAGGCCAAAGCCCTGGAGCTGAGCCCACCGGAAAAACTGAATGCGCTTCACATCACCGATGACTTCGACTGTGGTGAAGCTTCGATCAACGAATACCTGCGAGCCAAAGCGCTCAAGGCGCAGCAGGCGAAACACGCTATGGTTTACGTGGTCTGTTTCAAAGGTACTCACAACATCGCCGGTTACTACACGCTCTCCAATGGAGCAGTGGATCGTCGCCATGGCACAACCGCAAAGATGCGCCGTAACGCTCCAGATCCATTGTCTGTGACAATTCTTGGGAGAATGGGCGTTTCGCTAAGGGCGGGTGGATGTGGTCTGTCGCTCGCGCTGTTGGCGGACGCCATCGAACGCTGCATCGTAGCCTCCGAGATCATCGGGTCAGTCGCCGTGATTGTGCATCCCTTGAACGAAAGCCTTGTGACCTACTATGCCAGGCATGCAGGCTTCGTTCCTTGTCCTGAGCTTTCACCCATGACTATGATGCTTTCGCTGATGCAGTAGGGCCTTGATTTTGCGGAGCTTTTTTATCCGCATGAAATTTAGGTCCAGACGCATTTAGACGCCATTCAAGCTTGCTTCACCGGGTAGGGATGTATATATTCCCACCTCTTGTCGGCACCCACTGCTTATCAGTTGGGCTGCTCTGACAACGCACACGTGCTACCGCCCTGATGGTGAAATTGGTAGACACACCGGACTTAAAATCCGTCGTCCGAAAGGATGTGCCGGTTCGACTCCGGCTCGGGGCACCAATTGCGATTCCCAAGGGCGCTAAGTCCTTCTCAAAAAGCCCCGCTGGCCTATGCCACGCGGGGCTTTTTGCAATCAATGCTTACCAACTCTCCTACCTACGCGGAATGTTTAGTGCATTCACCAGCACATGCTGAGTTCGATTGCCCAGGTGATGTACCAATGTCCTGACTGACACGGCCGTCAGGCAAGCCAAGCCGCGAAGGCCGGAACTGCCCAATCAGGCGCGTCAGCCACGCGCCCCAATGGTGCGCTCCAACCTGCTCCAGCGCTCTGACAAGCGTGCGGGAGAGCTGGTTTAAGCTTATGGAATCCAGAATGGCCGGCCTCGCCTGCGATCGGGCATTCGATTTACTGAGCAGTCCGGCCCTAAAAGGCATTGATCAGCGGCCTGCCGGTGTCGCTACCTCGACCGCCGGGCCGAGCAGGTCGTAATACCGGTAGTGGTAATCCGATTCCTCGATTTTTCCGTCAATCTTTGCCTTCACGGCTTGGCTGAGGTGCCACTCGCGCATACGTCGCAGGCTCTGGACTTGGCGCTGAGATCTGTTGTTGAACGGCATGGGGCCTCCTTCTTACGTGCTTCGTTGAAACGCCTCAACTGTAAGCGCGTACAAGTGGCTTGACGACTGAACCATATGACTAATCCGGAAGTTTCGTGCTGCGAAGTGATTGAGGGGCTATGCCGGCGCCGAGCCTTTCGGTGGAAAGACGCAAACCTGTTAGGCTCGGCGAGGGTTTGGCGAGTGTTCGGCGTGGCAGGTTTCGATCATAGCAAGTACAAAAGCTGACGCAGGAGAACGTCTCGTACGAGGAGTATCAGCGGCGGTACCGGATCATCATGGGGCAGCAGGGGGGGCTTTGATTGTCCTCAGAGTCACTCCCCACCCAGGCCACTCAACCGCTTCAACGACCACCGAATCACCCGCTCCTCAGTCGAAGGGCGGTCGGGTCGTACGGTGGTCATCTGATAGTCTATCTCCAGCCTGTCACCAACGAATCGGCCATCGAATGTCCGAATGTCGGTGAAGATCGTTTCGCCTGTCTTGCTGTGCACGGAGTCGCGGGACTGCGCTGTGATGCGGTCGCCTGTGCGAACGTAGCTGACCGGTGAATCGACGCCGGGCCCGTTGTCGTGGGTGTAGGCATCGAACTTCTTCAGCACCGCGTCGGGGCCTTCGACGGTGCGCCACCAGATGAAATGGTTATCGTCCTTGAACATCAGGTAGACGTGCCAGGGCACTCGCGCCGGCTGTTCTTTTTCGGCGTACCAGATCTTGTCTTTCACGCTTGAGCCGGGGGTGGTGCAGCCGCAGAGCATCAATAGCAGGAGTGCAGCGGTGGAAATCCGTTTCATGAATCTGTCCCTGGGTGGTTTGCGTGTATCGTCGGACCGCGTGGGCGGGAATTAGATCCCTGCCAACACTGCACGCAAGAATGGCGCTGTGCGGCTGGCCTTGGCCTTGGCGACTTTCTCCGGCGTGCCGCTGGCGACAATGTTGCCGCCCTGGTCGCCTGCGCCCGGGCCGATGTCGATCACCCAGTCACTCTGTGCGACGACGCGCATTTCATGCTCGACGACGATGACGCTGTGGCCGTTGTCGACCAGCGCATTGAGTTGCACCAGCAGGCGGTCGACGTCGCTGGGGTGCAGGCCGGTGGTGGGTTCGTCGAGTACGTAGAGGGTGGCGCCGCGAGGGTTGCGTTGCAGTTCGGTGGCGAGTTTGATGCGCTGGGCTTCGCCGCCGGACAGCTCCGTAGCGGGCTGGCCGAGGCGCAGGTAGCCCAGGCCGATGTCGCGCAGTACGGTCAGGGAGCGCAGCACTGCGGGTTGCTCGGCGAATACTTCCACCGCTTGATCGACGGTCAGTTGCAGGACCTGGGCAATGTTCAGGTCGCGCCAGCGGACGGCCAATGTCTGCGGGTTGTAACGGGCGCCGTGGCAGGTCTGGCAGGGTGCGTAGACGCTGGGCATGAACAGCAGTTCGACGCTGACGAAGCCTTCGCCCTCACAGACCTCGCAACGACCTTTGGCGACGTTGAAGGAGAACTGCCCGGCGTCGTAACCGGCAGCCTTCGCATCGTCGGTGGCGGCGAACAGCTTGCGCACGTTGTCGAACAGTCCGGTGTAGGTGGCAAGGTTCGAGCGCGGCGTTCTGCCAATGGGTTTCTGGTCGACCTGCACCAGGCGCTTGATGGATTCGAGGCCGGCCGCAATGCGACCTGTTGTGGGTTGCGGCGTGTCGTCTTCCAGGCTCGGCTCTTCCTGGTCGTTGCTGGCATTGGTGCTGCCCAGCGCGGCGCCGACCAGTTCCAGCAGGGCCTGGCTGACCAGGCTGGATTTGCCTGAGCCGGAAACGCCGGTGACCGCGGTGAAGCAGCCCAGCGGAAACTCGGCAGAAAGGTCGGTGAGGTTATTGCGGGTGATGCCTTCCAGGCGCAGCCATTGCCTGGCTTTACGCCGTTCTGTGCGCAGCTGGCTGTGCTCGGCGAACAGGTGCAGGCGGGTGCGTGAAGCCTCGATCTGTGCGAGACCTGCCGGCGGGCCGCTGTACAGCACCCGACCGCCATGCTCGCCAGCTGCGGGGCCGACATCGACCAGCCAATCGGCGCGGCGCATGGTTTCCAGATCGTGCTCGACCACGAACAGCGAATTGCCGCTGGCCTTGAGTTGTTGCAGTGCCGCGAACAGGGCTTCGCTGTCGGCCGGGTGCAGGCCGGCGGAGGGCTCATCGAGCACGTAGATCACACCGAACAACTGCGAGCCCAATTGTGTCGCCAGGCGCAGGCGCTGCAGCTCGCCCGATGACAGCGTCGGCGTGCTGCGATCCAGCGCCAGATAGCCCAGGCCAAGGTCGGTCAGGGTGCTGACCCGCGCCAGCAAGTCCTGGGCGATGCGCTGGGCCGCCAGGCGTTTTTCGATAGACAGGCTGGGGTTGGCCGGGTCGTCGCAGGCGCTTTCCATGGCCACTGGACGCAGCACTTCGGCCAGGCGCAGCAGCGGCATCTGCGACAGCTCGCCGATGTCCAGGCCGGCGAACGTCACTGACAGGGCTTCGCGTTTCAGGCGTTTGCCGTCGCAGAGCGGGCAGGGGCTGCCGCGCATGAATTGCGATACGCGCTTTTTCATCAGCGCGCTTTGCGAGTGGGTGAAGGTGTGCAGGACGTAGCGTCGGGCGCCGATGAAGGTGCCTTGATAACTGGGCTCAAGTTTACGCTTGAGGGCGGTACGTGTTTCTGCCGGTGTCAGGCCTGCATAGACCGGAGCGGTGGGTTGTTCTTCGGTGAACAGAATCCAGTCGCGCTGTTTTTTCGGCAGATCGCGCCAGGGGATGTCGACGTCGTAGCCGAGGGTGACCAGGATGTCACGCTGGTTCTGGCCCTGCCACGCCAGCGGCCAGGAAGCCACGGCCCGCTGGCGAATGGTCAGGGAATCATCGGGCACCATGAGCTCTTCCGGCACCTCATAGACCCGGCCCAGGCCGTGACACTCAGGGCATGCGCCCTGGGGCAGGTTGGGCGAGAAGTCTTCGGCGTAGAGCATGGGCTGGCCGTCCGGGTACTGACCGGCGCGGGAATACAGCATGCGAATCAGGCTCGACAAGGTCGTCACACTGCCCACCGAGGAGCGCGTGCTGGGCGTTCCCCGTTGCTGTTGCAGCGCGACGGCCGGGGGCAGGCCTTCGATGGAGTCCACGTCGGGCACGCCGACCTGATCGATCAGGCGCCGCGCATAGGGCGCAACCGATTCGAAATAGCGGCGCTGAGCCTCGGCGTAGAGCGTCGAAAACGCCAGCGATGACTTGCCCGAGCCCGAAACGCCGGTGAACACCACCAGCGCATCGCGCGGAATGTCGATGTCCACGTCCTTGAGGTTGTGCTCCCGGGCGCCGCGCACTCGCACAAAACCGGGCAGGTCAGGGGCAACGGTGGAGGAGGCGGATGCTCGGGTGGCGTCGTCAGGCAGGTGTGGCGCAGTGGTCATCGAAGGGCCCAGGGTCGAAGGATTTCAGCAGGCAGCTTACCGGTTGAGTGGACAGCGTGCAGGTTCATGTTTTCTTTTCGCTGGCCATTTGCAGTGCCTCGGCGGCCTGCAAGCCCTTGAGAAACCCGGCCAGTGCCGCTTCCTCAAGGCGTAGGCCCTTGCGTTGTCGCAGGCGGGGCAGTTTAGCCAGTTCGCCCACCACGAAGGCCTCCAGAACCGCCGGATGGATATAGCATTTGCGGCAGACGGCGGGGGTATTGCCCAGCAGACGGGCGACTTCCTTGACCATGGCGACGATGTGCTTCTTGGCATCGGCCTCGGGCTCCCAGTCGAGTTTGCGCAGGGTGGCCAGGGCCATGGCGCTGCCGGCCCAGGTGCGGTAGTCCTTGGCGGTGAAGTCGGCGCCGGTCAGGTCGTGCAGGTACTGATTGATGTCCGAGGAGCTGACGCTGTGGCGCTGGCCTTCGTCGTCCAGGTACTGAAACAGGTTCTGGCCGGGCAGCTCCATGCAGCGTTTGATGATGTTGGCCAGGCGCCGGTCGGTGACGCTGACCCGGTGCTCCACGCCGCTCTTGCCGCGAAATTCGAAGAGGATCTTGCTGCCGTGGACATCGACGTGTTTGTTGCGCAGGGTAGTCAGGCCGTAGGAGCGGTTGTCGCGGGCGTATTGGCTGTTGCCGATGCGGATCAGGGTCTGGTCCAGCAGCGACACCACCGCCGCCATGACTTTCTCGCGGCCCATGCCGGGTGCCGCCAGTTGCGCCTCCAGTTGCTTGCGCACTTTGGGCAGCACCAGCCCGAAGGCGATCATGCGCGAGTATTTGTTCTCGTCGCGCACCTCCCGCCAGCGCGGGTGATAGCGGTATTGCTTGCGGCCCCGGGCATCGCGACCGGTGGCCTGCAAATGCCCGCGCGGGTCGGCGCAGATCCACACATCGGTGTAGGCTGGCGGGATCACCAGAGCGTTGATGCGCTTGATTTCGGCCTCATCGCGGATGCGCTCGCCGTCGCGGTCGAAGTAGACAAACTTGCCGCGCAGGATCTTGCGCGTCAGCCCCGGCTGGCTGTCGTCGACATAGTGCAGATCCTTGGGCAGGTCTTCCCTTGAGGTGGCATCGGGCATCGGCGGCAATCCTTGGGGCTGGTCTTAACGTTGACCATGCCGGAGC
>Ga0207655_1002542_pt1 | contig 14608 bp, 19 predicted proteins | sample KBSM44metaG_FD_184398 | JGI IMG/M metagenome (GOLD analysis project Ga0207655, IMG submission 184398) | Miscanthus rhizosphere microbial communities from Kellogg Biological Station, Michigan, USA - KBS M4-4 metaG (SPAdes) (version 2) | ecosystem: Host-associated > Plants > Roots > Rhizosphere >...
AACGAGCGTACCTCAAATAAAAGAGCCCATGTTTATTGATAACCTAAATGAAGGAAGAGTTGAAGCAAAATTTTATTTAGAAGGGGAAAATTATCAAGATTCTACATTTCATATGAAACTTCATTACAATGAAAATAAACAAGCATGGACTTATTTTCGTGTAGAAGAATTTAGAGAATGGGATGATTTATGGAGTTTTTATAAACCAACCGTTGGCGGATTTACTTTTGAAGATCGAATTTTTGATTCGTTATTAGATTATCTTCAACAAACGTCGCGTTTACGTGTACGACTTTTATCACTAGGAAAAGATCGGGAATATAACACAGTAGTCTATCGACTACTGAAAGAAAAGAGGGAACAAGGTGAACAATTCTAAAATTTTTAGGTTAAAAACAGAACATTTATTCATCAAAAATTTTCATCAATCATCTAAAACGTATTATGAAGTGACAATTGTTTTTGTTCGACCAACTGGTATAAACACAGAAATTCAAGCCGTTTTTGATTATGGACAATATAGCGTAAAACCTTTTCGCATTATATATCCTAAACTCACGAATAAAATTGAACAAGAAGTACATGAATTAGCTGAAAAAATTGAACAAGAATATATCATTCCAAAAGAATTAGAACATCCCATTCCAGTTGTTCATTCCATTTTAGTTGAAGAAGAAGATTTAAAAATGAACCAACTGTTTCAAGTGACGTTTAAGTTAGAAGAAGATCGTAAGCAAGGCTTGGATATCTTTTATATAGCTAATATGCGTTATAATCCGACTGGAGAATGGATATGTCAAAACATAAAAAAGTTTTTACCAGATCGTCATATGCCTATTGTTTGTGAACGTAATATTTTATTTTATGATATGGTGTTTGATCAATTAATTGACTTTTTAAAGACAAAACCCGCTTTTCGGGTTCGAGTCTCCACAATGGGCGATGAACGTCCTTTTCATTCATTGCTTTATCCAAAAATAAAAGACATAATACAAAAAAAAGATGCGTAGCCACGCATCTTTTTTTCATATAAAGATGAAATTCCTTTATAATAAAACAAACAGACAAAGAAAGGAATGAAGGAAATGGATATTTCAACATTGAGAAAAAAAGGCATTTTGAGTGAAAAAAAGATGTTGGGTGATCGAATTGTAAAAGACGAAGGAGAAACATTGACGTATAAAGTAGGAAATTTTATGATTGCGTGCAAATGGGATGAACGTTTATTTACAACGATTGTAAACAACGTTCCCGATATTACTTTTCTTAGTTGTTGGTGTCACGTGAATAAAGATAACTTAAAATCTTATGTAATTGATTTATTTATTGATGAAAAACATGTTCGCATTTTCGCCGATTTTTTTCCCGATGAACTACGTTTTGCAACAAATATGGGTTCAAGAAGCGAATTTAAAAACGTAAGATTTTCCTATTTGCCTATTGTTTTTTCCGTTTTACATGATTATGTTCTCGAAAAAATGAAAATTAGACAATTGGTTCAACCAATACCAATTCGATATATGACGTTTACAAAAGAATTAAAGGAGCAATTCTCATGATAAACACAAATACAGATGTTGAAATTAATATTATAGAACAACAAAATATAGGTTGGTCTTGTAAACTATTTTTAGGTTATGCCGTAACAATTGAAAATTTTACGTATCACGGTTCCATAAACGCTTCTTATAATGCGTTAACGGAACATCCGAGCGGTCGTTTTTTGTCCTATGCATTAGTAGATAACGGTTTTTCTTTACCAAAAGAATTCCGTCTTCTTTTAGATCGTGAAATGATTTTGTTTGAAGAGAAACTCAAAAATTATTTGATAAACAATGATCTATCTCTTGTTTTTCCTCATGTATCAGACATTTCATTAACGAAAGATAGTGTTATTCAAGTTGGTTCTCCTATTTATGTCCAGTGCACTTTATCTATTTTCCCAAGTCGTTATTTTGTCACTCGTTTACACATTCAAAATGGCAAATGGACATTTACTCATTTTACTTCTTTTTTTAATGATGGTTCTCATGATTCACATTTTAATTTTAAAAAAGATAAATATTCACCTTATAGTGTTCAAGATTATATTTTTGATCAAATCCTAGATTATTTGATAACTTCTCCTGCACATAAACTTCGATTGCTCTCCATTCTTCCTGGAGATCAACGAATGTATAAATGTGTGTTTTATGAAGAAATAAGACAACAAATAAAAGAAAAGACGCTTTAGTAAGCGTCTTTTTTTAGGTATTATCATATCCTAATAATTCAATATACCATTGATGAATTTCTGGTAAAGACTCATCATAACGAACAACACCGATCCATTCTTCATCTTCGTTAAAAGCTTTTATTTCTTCCCCTTGCTTTAGCTGTAACTCTTTTACTAATTTTTCGGAAATAGAAGGATGTCCATCAGTAAAATGGTAAAAATCTAAATCCACAAAAATTTCTTTGAATACTTTTTCATTTTCCCAGTATTGGAATGTATATCTAGCTTTTATTGCCAAATCTTCTGCATCAGACGGAGAAAAACCTTTTGCTAAAAAGAAACCATAAGACAAATCATTCCAGTCGCGCTCTTGATAAAAATCAATTTGATTGGATTTAAAACAGACTTCTTGTTTAAATAATTCTAACGCTTCTTCTTTTGTCAAAATCGATCACTTCTTTCTTTTTCTTTATCTTCATTTTAACAAAAAACGCCTAATAAGTAGGCGTTTTTCTTTTTATTTTCTTATCTTTTTTCTAACAAAGGAATGAGAATTCTAGGTGTTGCAATTCCTGTATTGGACAGGGTATGATTCGCTCCCTTTATGTTATATCGTTTGGATTGTTCGGTTCCAAAATACGAACAACTATGTGTTTCTAACCAACCGTATTGATTTGTCCAAACTTCAATATCTATTTTTTTCTGATGATAACCAGGATCAAGTACCGTTACATCTCGTTCTCGAAATGTGACATTATATTTTCGAAGTAGTTTTCGTGCATTTTCAAGTAGTAACTCAAAACGTTCTTCAACTTCTTGTTCTTCACAAAAAACATATTGTTCGATTTTTGTAAATTCTTTTACACGTTTTAATCCTTCGTATTCATCTTCTGTTCGATAACAAGTGTTTTGCGCATAAATATTTATGCTTTCAACAGTAGAGCCTGCAAAGTATTCAAGAATTCCTTGTTCTGCAGAACCTGCTAACACTTCGTTTTCTCCGTATTGAAACGTATCTGTTTTAATATCTTGTGCATAAAATGTTTCAGGTGTGATGGTTGAAGGAACCGCTAAATACTGAAAACCTGCATTTTCTAAAATTTGAGCACAATCAAGTAAAATATTTCTTTCTAACTTTGATGCTTCAAAATCCAGTTTATAAATGCCATTTTCAACGTGATAATTCATGATGAATTCTCTCCTTTTACACAAGATTTAATTGTTGATCACCGTACCACATGAAATTTTCATCTGTTTTATCCGTATTATATTGATCGTTCACATACATGGAAATGACTTTACCATTTACTTCCCACATATGATTTTGAAATTCATGTCCTTTATATGTGAAATGTTGACTTAACAATTCAATGACTTCTTGCGCTTTTGTATAATCAACTCCATGTTCATTGATCCATTTATCTTGTTTAGTTGTGACTTCATCTAAACTTTTATCTAAAAATTTGATGGCAATTTGCGAAACATTTGGATAGGTTGCATACTCCGTAATATCTTCGATAATATCCTCAATATTATCTTTCAACAAAACTGTATTCATTCTAATATTTGCTTGTTTAAAGTTGTCTGTTTTCATGTAATCTTTTTTATATTTTAAAATTTGGCTATCTTTTTCAAAGTCTTTAGATACACGCGTCACTTCAATGAGCCAATCTTTAAATAAATCAAACTTTTCATCATAAAAAAATAAATTTCCAGAAGTTTGAATTCGTTTGTTTTTAAAAATGTTCGCCTGTTCCATAATTGTTTTCACTCGTTTAAGAAAATCTACTTCGTACAAAGAAGGTTCTCCATTTCCGCTTAATACGCACGCTTTAAATTGATGCCCTTCATTTTTTAGAAGCGTTACATCTTCTTCTAACCGATCTAACTTTTCAGGTTTAAAATCCAGTTTATTCATTTTGGCAATGCAATAAGGACAATTTTTATCACAAGCATAAGAAGATAAGGTAATAATAAAATTTTTATAATTTTTCATGATTTTGATTCTCCTTTTTTTTGATTTTCTTCAAAAATAGCTACCTTGCTTCTTGTTCGTGCAAATGTTAAAAGTTGTTCAATCGTAAAACCATATTTTCCTTTTGCTACACCTTCTACAGCCCCTATAATATCAGCTAGTTCAATTAAAAGCATAAGATCATCTTTTTGCTCTTGTGCATCAAAAGCTTCATCTAATTCTTCTTGAATTTTTGATAGTTCACCATATTCTCCTTTTTCAATCGGTTTTGTATGAAACGGACTTTTTTCTTTCATCCTTTTTCACTCCTTTTCCATTTTTTTTATTTTATCATGTTTTTGGATCCTATGAATAAAAACAAATAAAAAGATGCATAAGCATCTTTTTATTTGTCAAGTTTGAATTTTTCTAATAATTCATTTAGTTCTTTTGCCATTTGAGCTAATGATTTTACAGCTTCATTAATGTCAACAACCGTAGCAAATTGTTCTTCTGTTGTAACCACAATTTTTTGGAAACCAAGCGAATTTTCTTCAGCGATTCCAATGGTTCGTTTCATTGCTTCTTCAATGTCTTTTGTTTTTGTTGATAATTTTTCAGTTAATTCGAAGTTTTGTTCGATTTCTTCTGCTACATTTTCTGCACCTTTTACTGCATTATCAAATGCATTTTCTACTTGTTTTGTTTTGGTAATTCCTAGTTCAATTTCTTTTATTCCAACTTTCATACTTTCAATTACTTTCGTGGTATCATGTTGATTTTCTCGAATAATTTCCGCTATTTTCTTGGCAGAAAGGGCGGATTGATCCGCTAATTTTTTGACTTCATCCGCAACAACTGCAAATCCTTTTCCGTGTTCACCTGCACGAGCCGCTTCAATGCTTGCATTTAATGCAAGTAAGTTGGTTTGAGAAGCGATAGTTGTAATAAGCTCAACAATTTGCCCAATTTCATCTGAGCGGGAACCTAATTTCTCAAGTGCTGAAGCAGAGTCATGAACAGAACTTTCAATTTTATTCATTTGTTTTGTGAGATCTCTTAATTCATGGTTTCCATTTTTCGCTTCAATCGAACTTTCTTCTGCTTGTTTTGAAACAGAAGAAGAAACATGAATAATTTCAGAAACATGCTGATTGATTTCTTCCATCAAAGAAATATTTTTATGATAATCTTTGATTTGACTTTCCGATAATTCAGAAGCATCTTGAATAATGGTTGTAATTTCTTTTGTGGCTAATGAAATTTGTTCAATATTTTCTAATAGCACATCAGAAGAAGTTGTAACCGTACTTCCTTTTTTAAGTACATTTTTTAACAAGGTTTGTAAACTTTCAATCATTGAATTAAATGTTTTGGATAATTGTCCAATTTCATCCGAACGATTTTCTTCAAGTCTATGAGTTAAATCACCTTCATTATTTGATAAAGTATGTAACGTATTTGTCATTTTTTCTATTGGTTTAAAGGTTGATTTTACAATAAAATAGACAATAAGAGAAGAAAACAATAAAAAGGCAACAGTAATAAAACCAGAATATTTTAACAAAGCATTTGCTTCAATTAGTGCTTCTGATTTCGGAACTTGAATCATAATGCCCCAATCCATTTGAGAAGATTTTCCATAGGCAACAATGGTGTCAATACCTTTTATTTTCACTTCTTTTATTCCTGATTTTCCTTCAAACGTTTCTTTAACAATTTCATTTAATTCTTTGTTTTTTTGATCCGTTATTTTTTTCTTTAACGTATCCTTTTTATCTTTACTTGCGACAATGGTTCCATCTTTTGTATAAACCGTTGCAGATCCTGTTTTTCCTAATTTTACTTTTGATACTAAATTTACCAATTCTTGTATAGGATCTCCTCCGTTACTAACACCAATGATATTTCCTTTATAATCGTAAATAGGTGCAGCCGTTAAAACAATTGGTGTTCCTTCTATTCCAGGAGATGCAGAACCTACAGGATCGACTGTCACTGTTTTTCCTTTTATTCCCTTTTCATAATGTTCAAAACCTTTTAAAGGAACTTTAACACCTGGCAAATAAAGAAACCCTTCTTTATCAATAAAAGCAAAAGCATCGGGGTTATTATTTCTTTTTGCCATTCGTTTACTTAATTCAATCGTTTCTTCTACATTAGCCGTTTTCAATTCTTTTGTTTCGGCTAACGAATTTTGAATTTCTTGTTTTCCTTTAATCCAAACATCCACCAAATTTTTCACCACTTCAACTTCTCTTTTCGCTTGTTTTTCAAACGTATCAATCATATATTCTTTTGATTTTAAATAACCAAAAGAAGATACACTAATCAAAGATATGCCCATTAATGTTGTAAGGAATAGCGTATTTTTTGTTGAAAACTTCATGTTCCTACATTTCACCTCCTAATTTTCATCTTTTATATTTAAATCATATAAAGCATTTCTTTTAAGCTTCATAAGACTAGTTTTCTACCGTTCTAAAGTCAACAAAAAACAGATTTATTTTTCACTCTTTCATCCATTTTTTAATTTTCTCTATTTGCTTTTTTTTATAATAATAAGAACTTGATTTCTCTGCTAATTTCATGTAATCATTTTTCATTTGAAGATCTTGGTTTATATCACTTCGTTTTACAAGATAAGAGAATTTAAATCCATCATTAGACGCAAGTTCTACATACACATCTTCATTAGTTAGATAAATGGTTGCTTTTCCCCGCTCAAAAAATTCCCATCCATCCCACAAAATGCCGTTTTTCATTCCACCTGCTCTTATTTTGTTGTAAAACGGAACATTTTTAAATGTTTTTAAAATAGGTGCTCCATTTGCTAAACTTTTTTCTGATTCTCTTTTCATCCAAATCCCTCCTATATTCGTCATATTAGTTTTTATTTTATTTTTCGTCAACAAAAAAGACGCGTAAGCGTCTTTTTAAATTTCTTTATATTCTTGAATTTCAGAGAGAAGAATAGGTGTTTGATGTTTAACGCCCATATAATACCATCGATCTTCGAATTTAGCTGCCACTATTTCAATATACACCATTTCCTTTTCTATTTTTTCAACGATTCCTCTAGACCAACTTTCATTTCGTTTAAATTCAATTTGCATTCCTTTTTTCACTGAATTTCCCCCTTTTCATTAGTTATCGTTATATTTTTACAATAAAAGACACTTATGTGTCTTTTATTTCTTTGTATTCTTGAAGTTCTCGTAGTAACATTGGTGTTTCATAGTAAAGTCCACTGTATTTCCATTCTCCAATTAAATCTTTTTCAGCAAAAATATTAAGAAAAACCGTCTCTCCTTTTATTCTTGTAACGGTTGCCCTTGACCACTTTCCTGCGCGTTCAAATTCAATTTTCATTCCCTTTTCCATAGATGTTCGCACCTTTCTCTCTGTTTTCGATGACTATTACAGTATATCATATATTCTTTTATATTCTCCAAACTTGTCGGTAAATATTTAAAAATAGATGTATCACAGATACATCTATTTTTGATATAATTTCTTATTTAAATAAATCTTCATTTTCTAAAATTTGAAGCGTTGCTTGTCTTCCAACAGTTCCACAAAATAAATTATAAAATTTATTTCTATCGTATGTTTCTTTGAATGTTTTATACAACGTTTTTGCATTCACATAAGAACGGGGAGTTACGTGCAGAAATTCACTTAACTCATCGTAATTCATTTCTTCTCTTTCCTTTGCTTCTTTTAAATACTTATATGGAACGAACATATTTTCTTTCTCCTTTGGTAATAACCCTTGTAATGACATATGCAAAAATGCATCTTTTTGACAATAGGTTTCAACTTCAGAGGTATAACTGTCCGTTCTTTGTTGGATAGCAAATATATGAATATTTTTCCCAAATTCTTTTCCTCTAAATGAAAATGTCTCCATTAATCGAATAATTTCTTCTTGTACCTTTCCTTCTTTTGATGTGTAAGGATTTTCCAATAAAAGAATGATACTCTGTGGATGCTCTATATCATTTAAAATCAACGAATTTAAATGTTCAATATCCCAATCATCTTTTTGTTGTATAGGTAAAGCAAATCTTGATTTAGAACTTTGAATATTATAGGCTTCATTTAAATCTTGTTCGTTAACACTTGGCACATAAATAGATAAAACCGCTGTTCGATTTTTATTTGCCATTTCAACGATTTCTTCTTTTAGTAACACAGTGTCCCAAACATTCGCATATAAAATTGTTGCAAAACGTTCACAAAGAGAAATATTTCCATTTTCTACGTTTTCCATATAACTTTCTAATGTCGTTAAAGCAAATTGTGATGATATTTTCATTTTCATCATCCCTCTCTTATCCTTTTTATTTTTATATTGGTTTATATTTTAAGATTTTTTTATCTTTTTCTGCTCCGAAAACAGCATTTAAAGCGTTTGTTATTCCCCAACAACCACTAAGAATACTTAACATTTTTCCGTCTTCATATTTATAATTTAATTCTTCATATATACGTTTTCCAATTTGGTAAGAACGAGGTGTTAATTGCAATTCTTCTTTTTCATCTTCAATTTCTTTTTCTTTTCGATAATTTCCGAGATGTAAAAAAGAATCAGTTTCATTAAAAGAAAAAATATTCAAATCTTTTGTTCTTTTTTGTACACTTACAATATAAAAATCAAGTTCCATGACTTCCCCCTCAAAGAAAAATATTTCCATCAATCTTAAGATCGTCTTTTGAATATATCGATCATTTTGCGTATAGGGGTTTTCTATTAAAAGAAGTACTCCTTTTGGTTTTGAAACGTTATTACGTAATATAGATTGCGATTTTTCTAAATTCCAAATTCCATTTTCTTTCACAGGAATTGAAAATTTCGCTTTCATTCCTTGATATTCATAAGCTGCTTCCACATCTAAATGATTTAACGTTGGAACAAAAACAGAAAGAAGTGCAAGTTCTTTTTCAGTTACTACTTTTTCAATATTTTCTTTTAATTCAAATATTTCTTCTTGATCTTCTCCATAAAAAATAGGTGTAAAGCGTTCTTTCATCGAAATTTTTCCACTCTCTACTAATTCAATATAATCAATTAAAAAATCCATTTGATATTTTTCCATCTTATCCATTCCTCTCTTATCCTTTTGATGTTTGCATTATATACTAAAAAATAACAAGATGGTAAAAAAATAAAAACGCCTTAGCGTTTTTATTGAAATAAGTGTTCAATTTTTGTAAACAATGCAAACTTTTTAACCGTTGTTGGCAGTTTTGCATAAATTTCTATTATATCTTTTTCATTTTGTTGAACGATAGGTTCAATGTATAAGTTGTATAAAATCTCTTCATCTTCTTTGATTTTTTTCTTTAACCAAGACCAATTTGTGGTTAAAAGTAAGAAATCATTACTTTCTTTTAAAGATAGCCTCTCTTCTTCTAATTCCCATTCATTTGAATTTTGATCTTCGCAGTATTCAATCAACATTTGTTCAAGTTTTGATTGGACAAGTTGATGTGTATAATGATTCAGTAAATATTTTATTTTTTCTAATCCTTTTTCTTCTTTTTTAAGCATGTTTACTATATCATAAATGCTTTTTTGTATTTGTTTTTCTTCTTCTAAGTACTTCGTCAATTCTTCAATTTTTGACAAAACAGTTTTCATTTTCATCATCCTTTCTTTTTGAAAATAATTCTTTCGTTATAAAGGAATTATAATTTATCTTTTTTATTTTATCATAAAAAAAGTATTTATTACCAAAAAAAGTTCTGCTATACTAAGGTTAGATCAAAAAATAAAGCGTTTTCAAAAAAAGGAGAGATACATATGTCCAAAACGAGTGTTTTGTTTCAAGAAAGAGATATGCTTTTTTTAACCAATCATAAAGGAGAAGAATCAGAACGTGGACGCATTCCAAAACAAGCGTTCCACTGGTATTGCAGTATCCCTGTATCTTCTAATTGGCTTCATTATTTAGGTAAATATAATGGGGGAATAGGATTTATGGCATTTTTAAATGTTTCCTCTTCTGAAGTCGAGAAACTTGCAGAAAAATTTCAAAAAAAATGTAAATTTCAAGTGGTCACAAAACAAAATGAAATCGGTATCTGGTTCCCATTTGGCACAAAAAAAGATATTATTGAAAAAACAATCGCTAAATTAAAATAAAAGACGCTTAAGCGTCTTTTATTTTAATTTAGCTGTAAATGGCTTGTTATCAAAATCTTCCATATTTCCTCTACTTTTCTTCCCGCATCTTTCGCAACTAAACGGATAAATAGATCCTGGAAATAGTCCAAATCCACTTCCGTGATGCACCCATTCATGTCCTTCTTTTTTACAAATAGGTCGTCGATAAGATTTAAATACCCACGCTAAATGCGCTTCAGTTATCTCCCATACATATGAAGCAATAAAGGCAACCACAACAAAACAAATGTAAAAAACAGTGGACAAAATTTGAGCAATAGCTTTCATTTTCTATCTCTCCTTTTCCTTTTTATTCCATATTATTGTACCATAAAAAAAGACGCATAGGCGCCTTTTTTATTTATGAAATGTATTATCTACTAATAGTTTTACGCGGTATTTCGATTCTTTTTTTATACTTTCTTTTAATGCTAAAACTATTTTTTCTTCGTACTTTTTCGGTAATTCATGAATCGCTCGTTTTATAGGATCTATTCTAGGATCATTATGAACAAAAACACCATGAACAACAAAAGATTTCAAGTTTCTTTTGTATATTGCCCAAATTACAATGGGTTCGTTCTTTATTTTTACATAAAAACCAAAGTCTTTTGTTCCATCTTTTCGACTTACAATGTGTTCTTTTTCGATTGATACTTCGATATCTATCGTTTCTATTTTTTTAAAAAAATTCATGATTGTTTTATTTTGTTCGATGATATTTTTCCCGATGAAATGTTTCTTGAAGGCTTCCAATACTTCCTCATTCGAACTAGTAACTTTTCCATGAATATCAAATGTTAATTCATGATGTATTCCATAGTTTGTTTCTACTTTATAGTGCCATTCTTCTGGATTAAAAAATTTTCGAAAATAATAGCAATTTTTTTCTTCTGCTAATTTCAATTTAGGTGCCATTTCCAATTCCCTACTTTCTACTTTTCTTCTTTTTCATTGTAGCATATAATGGAAGTAAGATAAAAAAATTCAATTTTATGGTATAATGATAAAAAAAGAAAGAAGGATGACATATGAATAATTTAGTAGAAATTGGAATTAATTTAATGAGCCGACGTTACAATGACGATCGAGAAGAAGTGGTAGAAAAAGCAATTGCAAGTGGTGTATCTAAAATGATTATTACAGGAACAAATCTTAAAAATAGTGAGCATGCTGCTGATTTTGCGACAAGATATCCTGATATCTTGTTTTCTACAGCTGGCATTCATCCTCATGATGCTAGACACTTCAACAGCAAAGCCATTGGAAAATTAGAAAAAATTCTTGAATTACCGCAAGTAGTTGCGGTAGGCGAATGCGGACTTGATTATAATCGCATTTTTTCATCTAAAGAAGACCAAGAAACTTGTTTTAAAGCACAGTTAGAGTTAGCTAGAAAAACAGAAAAGCCTCTCTTTTTACATGAACGTCAAGCTCATGAAGCATTTGTAAACATTATGAATGACTATACAGATGTTATTCCGCGGTCTGTTGTTCATTGTTTTACAGGAAACGAACAGCAGTTAAAAACGTATGTATCTATGGGCTTTTACATCGGGATAACAGGATGGATTTGCGATGAACGAAGAGGAAACGAACTTCAACATGCTGTAAAACATATTCCTTTAGATCGTTTATTAATTGAAACAGATGGTCCTTTTTTAACACCAAGAACATTAAAACCAAGACCTAAAAACGATCGAAATGAACCTGCTTTTCTTCCTCATATCGTGGAACATTTAGCACACTATATGAATGTGTCGTCAGAAGAAATTGCAACACATTCTACTCAAAATGCTGAAAGATTATTTGGTGTGTAATTATGCATACACACAAAGAGCGATTTTGCAAAGAAGATATCGTGTTAAAAGTCAATCATCGTTTACAAAAAGGCTGTACTCTTGAATCCAAAGAGAAGGACTCTTTTTCTTATTTGAATGGAAAATGTTCGTACACTCTTAAATGGGAAGAAGATTTATTCTCTTCCATTGAAAAAAAGCTTTCTATTAACGATCTTTTATATACGTATTCTGTTAAAACTCCTAACTCGAATTTTGAAAATTTTTGCATACTTTTTTCAAATAATGGAGAAAAATTTGTTCTAGAAAATCGCTTTTTTCTTGAAAAATCATCCGATCTTACATTTAAAATTTGGTTATATCGTTATGGACTTTCAGAAGAAAACCTAGATACTTATTATTTTCCAATATATGTAAATTTTTCTTCATTAGATATCGATAAAACATGGTTTCAAACGCTTTTTTCTCTTCTTTATTTTTATGTGACGAAAAATGCACTAAACAGGGTTAAATTTTTAAGTTCTCCTGTACATGTAAAATTACAACCTATTTTAAAACCTTTTTATGCTAATACAATATATCCACAATAAAATCTAACTAAAAAAGAACAGCAAAAGCTGTTCTTTTTTTACTAAAATTCATTTTCCATTAGTAGTGCCACGCGATATTTTGATTCTTTTTTGATACAAAACCTAAAATACATAGCCCCGTAGCTTGCTGCGGGGTCTTTTCACACCTTTTACTCTTTGTAAGAAAATAAAAGAAATAAAAAAGAAAAAAATTTAGATTAAACAATCATTTTCCCATTGAAAAGTGGAATAAAAATAGATAAAATGGACATATATATTATAGAAGTGAGGTGAAAAACATGACAAAAGGAACTGTAAAAAAAGAAAAAACAGAAGAACAAAAGTTATTAAAAAAAATACGAGAAACATTACCTACTCATATTGTTGAAGTAGAGATTGATATGAATCCTAAACAAATAAAAACAACTAATCAAGTTTTAGAACACTGCAGATTAATCCGAAATACTGCATTAGGTCAAGCGCACACTCGTTATGAACAAATGGTTCGTACCAAAAAATATCGAAAGTTACTTCAACAATATAAGTTTGTTTCTGAAAGTTTAAAAAAAGAACAAGATAAAAAAGAAATCAAACAACTAACGAAACGAAAAAACGAGCTAAAAAAACAACTAACAGAAAAACAAATTCATTTCCGTTTGACAGAACAAGATATTCAAGATGATTGTGATCTCCTGCGTAAACGGTTTAATAAAGCGCTATCTGTTTTTAGTCAAACGATTAAAAACCGTGTATGGCAATCAATTGAAACGTTACTTTTTAAAGATGGAAAAGGTGTCAATTTCCGTTCAAAAGATCAATATTGTTCATTTGAAGCGAAACAAGCAGATAGAACGATTATCTTAAAGAAAAATGATAAAGATCAATTTTACGTATCATTCAATGGAATGGAAATGTTGCTTCGTTTTAAAGAAGATGATTTATTTATTCAAGAAACCTTCTCTAATATTGTTCATTACTTAGAAAATACCGACTCTATTAATAAAGAAAATATAAAATTATTACAAGTGGGAAAACGATTAAAATCAACGTATCGTATTAAATACAATCGTATTGTTCGTAAAGAAATTCGAGGTAAATATCGTTTTTATTTACAAGTGGTGTTGGAAGGATTACCTGTAGCTAAAAGAAAAAAAGATGGAACGTTCCGTCATACTTTTGGAACAGGTGTAATCGGCGGAGACATTGGAACACAAACAGTTGCTATCTCTTCTAAAAAAGCTGTATCTCTCTTTAACTTAGCAGAGCGTACCAATAAAAAAAGAATGCAACGAATTGTTACTTTACAAAGAGAGTTAGATCGTTCAAGAAGAAAAACGAACCCTGATTGCTTTGATAAAAAAGGTCGCGCAATTCAAAAAATGCACACTAAATCCAAAACATATAGTAAAAAACAAAAACAACTACGCAATTTACACCGTATTCTAGCTGAAAACAGAAAGTACGCTCATAATGAAAAAATTAATTGGATTCGTTCACTAGGTGATGTATTTAACATTGAACAGATGAATATCAAAGCGTTACAGAAAAAAGCAAAAGAAACAACTAAAAATGAAAAAACAGGTAAATACAACCGAAAAAAACGATTTGGTAAAAGTATTTTAAATTGTAGTCCTGGTTATTTTATCTCAAGAGCAAAAACTCTGTTTAAGCAAACAGGTGGTAAAGTGCAAGAAGTCAACACGTGGACATTTAAAGCAAGTCAGTACGATCATATGTTAGATGATACGAATAAAAAACAGCTTTCTCAACGTTGGCATCTATTTGAAGATGGAACAAAAATACAACGTGATCTTTATTCTTCTTTTTTATTAGCATGTGCGGATCAATTTTTATCAAAACCTGATAAACAACTGTGCGATCAATATTTTGATGGATTTC
>Ga0207655_1002543_pt1 | contig 14607 bp, 15 predicted proteins | sample KBSM44metaG_FD_184398 | JGI IMG/M metagenome (GOLD analysis project Ga0207655, IMG submission 184398) | Miscanthus rhizosphere microbial communities from Kellogg Biological Station, Michigan, USA - KBS M4-4 metaG (SPAdes) (version 2) | ecosystem: Host-associated > Plants > Roots > Rhizosphere >...
CCGGGCAGCGCGCATCTTGCATTCGCTCCGAGGAATACCATGGCCCGCGTAACCGTTGAAGACTGCCTAGAACACGTGGATAACCGCTTTGAGCTGGTCATGCTCTCTACCAAGCGTGCCCGTCAACTGGCCACTGGCGGCAAAGAGCCCCTGGTCCAGTGGGAAAACGACAAGCCTACCGTTGTAGCCCTGCGTGAAATCGCTGAAGGCCTGATGAGCTACGAGTTCATCGCCAACGCTGAGATCGTTGAAGACGAACCGCTGTTTGCAGCGTTCGAGGACGAGTCCAACGAGGCCGTCTAAACCTATGCCTGGTCGACGTAGCACGGCGCGGGGTCACAGCCAACGGCAGGAGTTCACACTTTGCCGAGCATAGACGCCCTCGCCGATCGCTTATCGGCCTACCTCGGCCCCGACCAGGTCAACCTGGTCCGCCGAGCGTATTTCTACGCCGAACAAGCCCACGACGGCCAACGCCGCCGGAGTGGCGAGGCGTATGTCACCCATCCTCTTGCGGTGGCAAATATTCTTGCCGACATGCACATGGACCATCAGAGCCTGATGGCCGCCATGCTCCATGACGTGATCGAAGACACCGGTATTGCCAAGGAAGCGCTCAGTGCGCAATTTGGCGAAACCGTGGCCGAACTGGTCGATGGGGTCAGCAAACTGACCCAGATGAACTTCGAGACCAAAGCCGAAGCCCAGGCGGAGAACTTCCAGAAGATGGCCATGGCCATGGCCCGGGATATCCGGGTGATCCTGGTCAAGCTGGCCGACCGGCTGCACAACATGCGCACGCTGGAAGTGCTGTCCGGCGAAAAACGCCGGCGCATCGCCAAGGAAACCCTGGAAATCTACGCGCCCATCGCCAACCGGCTGGGCATGCACGCCATTCGCATCGAATTCGAAGACCTCGGCTTCAAGGCCATGCACCCGATGCGTTCGGCGCGCATCTACCAGGCGGTCAAGCGTGCCCGGGGCAACCGCAAGGAAATCGTCAACAAGATCGAAGAATCCCTGAGCCATTGCCTGGCGATCGACGAGATCGAGGGCGAGGTCAGCGGCAGGCAGAAACACATCTACGGCATCTACAAGAAGATGCGCGGCAAGCGCCGGGCGTTCAACGAGATCATGGACGTGTACGCGTTCCGTATCATCGTGGACAAGGTCGATACCTGCTACCGCGTGCTGGGCGCTGTACATAATTTGTACAAGCCCCTGCCGGGCCGCTTCAAGGACTACATCGCGATTCCCAAGGCCAACGGCTATCAGTCGCTGCATACCACGCTGTTTGGTATGCACGGGGTGCCGATCGAGATCCAGATCCGCACTCGGGAAATGGAAGAAATGGCCAACAACGGCATCGCCGCCCATTGGCTGTACAAGTCCAGTGGCGACGAGCAGCCAAAAGGCACCCATGCCCGCGCGCGCCAGTGGGTAAAAGGCGTGCTGGAAATGCAGCAACGTGCCGGCAACTCCCTGGAATTCATTGAAAGCGTGAAGATCGACCTGTTCCCGGACGAGGTCTATGTGTTCACGCCCAAGGGCCGGATCATGGAGCTGCCCAAAGGCTCCACGGCCGTCGACTTCGCCTACGCGGTGCACACCGACGTCGGCAACAGCTGCATCGCCTGCCGCATCAACCGTCGCCTGGCCCCGCTGTCGGAACCGCTGCAAAGCGGCTCCACCGTGGAAATCGTCAGCGCGCCGGGCGCACGGCCAAACCCCGCGTGGCTCAACTTCGTGGTCACTGGCAAGGCGCGCACCCATATTCGCCATGCGCTGAAACTGCAGCGCCGCTCCGAGTCCATCAGCCTGGGCGAACGCCTGCTGAACAAGGTGCTCAATGGTTTCGACAGCGCCCTGGACAAGATCCCGGGTGAGCGTGTTCAAGCGATGCTCCACGAGTACCGCCAGGAAACCATCGAAGACCTGCTGGAAGATATCGGCCTGGGCAACCGCATGGCCTACGTAGTAGCCCGCCGCCTGCTCGGCGAAGGCGAACAGTTGCCGAGCCCGGAGGGTCCGCTGGCGATTCGCGGCACCGAGGGCCTGGTGCTCAGCTATGCCAAGTGCTGCACACCGATCCCGGGCGACCCGATTGTCGGCCACCTGTCGGCGGGCAAAGGCATGGTCGTGCACCTGGACAACTGCCGCAACATCAGCGAAATCCGCCACAACCCGGAAAAATGCATCCAGCTCTCCTGGGCCAAGGATGTCACCGGCGAGTTCAACGTCGAGCTTCGCGTGGAGCTTGAGCACCAGCGTGGCCTGATCGCCCTGCTGGCCAGCAGCGTCAATGCGGCCGACGGCAATATCGAGAAAATCAGCATGGACGAACGCGATGGCCGCATCAGCGTGGTCCAACTGGTGGTCAGCGTGCACGACCGCGTACACCTGGCCCGCGTGATCAAGAAACTGCGCGCCTTGACCGGCGTGATCCGCATCACCCGCATGCGTGCATAGCCCACCTCTTACAAGGAGTCATTCATGACCAAGACTGTTATCACCAGCGATAAAGCCCCGGCCGCCATCGGCACTTACTCCCAGGCGATCAAGGCGGGCAACACCGTCTACATGTCCGGCCAAATCCCGCTGGACCCAAAGACCATGGAACTGGTTGAAGGCTTCGAAGCCCAGACCGTACAGGTCTTCGAAAACCTCAAGTCCGTCGCAGAAGCCGCGGGCGGTTCGTTCAAGGATATCGTCAAGCTGAACATCTTCCTCACCGACCTGAGCCACTTCGCCAAGGTCAACGAGATCATGGGCAAGTACTTCGAACAGCCCTACCCTGCTCGCGCCGCCATTGGCGTCGCAGCGCTGCCAAAAGGCGCGCAGGTTGAGATGGACGCGATCCTGGTCATCGAGTAAAACACCCGGCGCAGCCTCAACCAGGCTGCGCCGACTTCGTTTCAGAAGGATTTCATGATGCGCAAAGCGCTTGTAGCCTCCTCGTTGCTCGCCCTGTTGCTCGGCGGCTGTGCCAGCAATCCCGCCGACCTGGATGTGAGCGGCACCTGGATCAACCAGGTCGCCATCGATGCGGCAGCCAAGGGCGGCCCTTTGCGTGAAGCATTGCAAAGCTATGGTCCGAACCTCGAATGGGAGGTCAACACCAAGGCTTCGCAAGCGCGCTACTACAACGGTTTTGAAGTTGCCGAAGGCAAGTTGCTCGGCGAGCAATCCGGCGCCTGGAGCGTGGACTTCTACGGCAGCACCGCCACCGAACTCAAGCGCAAAAACAAACAACTGCTGCAAACGGCCAACGACAACGAGCCCGAACAGCTGTTCGCCCGCGCCAAAGACCCCGCACCGGAAGGCGCGCCACTGGGCGCCAACTTCGAACGGGCGCTGTACGCGGCCTATATGGGTGGCGACTGGAAGATCACCGACGGCTTCGGAAACGGCGCCACGGTACAGTTCCAGGCTGACGGCAAGGTCGCCGGCCTGCCTGGCGTCGATCGCTACTCACTGTGCCTGGCGGGCGATTGCGCCTCCATGAGCGGCGGCTATGACAGCATCTGGCTGCAACTCAACGGCCAGGGCAACCCCTGGATCTTCGTGCGCAAGGGCAAACAACTGGAAATCTTCCAGGCCGTCAACACCGCACAGACGGATGAAGTGCCCTCGTTTACACCGGGGCCACGGCAGTGGTTGCTCGAGAAACCGTGATACACAACAAAGGAGCCCACCGGCTCCTTTTTCTTTAGCCTGCGCCATTGTTTTCACGCATAAGCGGATGGCCTCATGCACAAGTTACTCGCGCTCAGCCTCAGCCCGTTCCTGCTGGCCGGTTGCTCGCACACGCCGCAATCTGCCGACATCAGCGGACTGTGGATCAACCAGGCCGCTATTGATACCGCCGCCCAAGGTCGTCCATTACTCAAAGCACTGGACGCCAATGGCCTGAATCTGGAATGGAACATCGACGCCCGTGGCGGCAAAGCGTTATTCAGCAATGCATTCGAAGCCGGCGAAGGTCAGCTGCGGTCAAAGGCACCAGGCGTATGGGTTGTCGACTATGACGGCCATGGCACCGACGAACTGCACTGGGATGGCAACCAGCTTATCCAGCAGGCCAAAGCATTTTTTGCCGGCCAAGTGTTCCGGCGCCCGGCCCAGCCAGCCCCCGAGGGTGCAAGGTGGGGTACAACTTTCAGACAGGCACTGAATTCAGCCTACATGGGCGGGAAGTGGAAAATCATTGAAGGCCAAGGCGTCGGCAACAGCGTGGTGTTCAATGCTGATGGCAGCCTGTCCGGACTGGCACAAAATGACCGGTACGAGCTCTGTCTGGGCGGCGATTGCGCCACTCAAGGCGCTGGCAATGACACGCTCTCTCTCGGCAAGGGCGATGTCGCAGACGTATGGATTTTTGTCCGTCACGGCAAGCGGATGGAAATTTTGAACGCGATCAATCATGCCCAACCGGACGAAATTCCCCAACTCGCTCCAGGCCCACGCCAATGGCTGCTGGAACAACAGTGACGAAAAAAGAGCCCTTGTTCGGGTAATGCCAGCCAGTAAGGAGGAACACTGCAACTGTGGCAAGCGGGCTTGTTGTGGCGAGCGGGCTTGCCCCGCGTTGGGCTGCGTAGCGGCCCCAATAAGAGCGCTGCAGTGTGCCAGGCAGCTCCGGGGCTGTTTTTTGGGGCCGCTTCGCAGCCCAACGCGGGGCAAGCCCGCTCGCCACAGGTTACTGTTTGCTCGTTCTATCTCTTAACTGACTGGCATTCGCCCTTGGGCTCCTCTGTCAGCGCTGACCTTCGAGAATCGCAGCATACCCCTCGCGATAGGTCGGATAGACCGGCGCCCAGCCCAGCGCCTTGGCCCGCGCATTACTGCATTGCTTGCTGCCCGCGCGGCGCACACTGGCGTCGTCGGCCCATTCGGTCACGCCCAAATAGTCGCGCAACCAACCGACCACCTCCGCCAATGGCGCCGGCGCATCGTCAACACCGATGTAAATCTTCTCCAACGAGCCGCCCTGCTCCACATGCCGCAGCAAAAAGGCCAGCAGGCCCGCCGCGTCATCGACATGAATCCGGTTGCCATATAAAGGCGGATCGATCGCCACGCGATAACCCTGGCGCACTTGGGTCAGCAGCCATTCACGACCCGGGCCATAGATCCCCGTCAACCGCACGACGCTCGCCGGGATACCACTGTTCAGCGCCACTTGCTCAGCTTCCAGCATCACCTGCCCGGAATAGCCTTTCGCCTGGGTCTCGGAGGTTTCATCGACCCACTCGCCATTCTGCTGCCCATACACACTGCTGCTGGATACAAACAACAGATGCTTGGGCTCCTGGCCGTAATCCTTCAGCCACTCCAGTACGTGCTGCAACCCTTGCACATAAGCGGCGCGATAACCGGCCTCATCGTGATCCGTCGCGGCGGCGCAATACACCAGGTAATCCACCCCACCGATTGGCCAGGTGTCAGGGCAATCCTTGTTGAACAGGTCGCCGGCAATGCCAATCACGCCATCGGGCAGGCGCGAAATATCACGCCGCAGGCCATGAACCTCCCATTCCGAGGCGAGCAGTTGGCTGGCCAGCCGACTCCCCACATCGCCACATCCGGCAATCACAACAGAAGGCGCAGACATCACAAAACTCCGAACTGAAAGGTCTAGATTAGCCGTCTCGGTAGACCGGCGGCCAGAAAAAGGGCAAATAAAGTTACTGTATTACTTTTGTTAACAAGAATTACTTGCAATAATAACCGCCCATTTGTCCTCGACCTCGCTCGGTCTGGAAGGACGATCACTCATTTTTTCTCTCAGGTCCGGCCAGCATGACACGTCATACAAACCCCGCTTCGCCAACCAAGCCTCACAGCCCATCCCGCGCCTGGCGTGCGATTGCTGCGTTGCTGTTCAGCGTACTGCTGGCACCGACCGCCGCATTCGCTGATGCCACGGCGCCGGCCACCCCGCCTGCCGCCGAACAGAACGCCGCCCCTGCGGTTGCACCTGCCGCGACACCAGCCGCGACCGATCCGGCAGTGCCAGCCGCTGCCGACGAGTCCGGCGTAGTACTGGAAGAAGACAACACCCTGGGCATGGCCCACGACCTGTCCCCATGGGGCATGTACCAGAATGCTGACGTGGTGGTGAAAGCCGTGATGATCGGCCTGGCCATTGCCTCGATCATTACCTGGACCATCTGGATCGCCAAGGGCTTCGAGCTGCTGGGCGCCAAGCGTCGTCTGCGCACCGAGATCGTCCACCTGAAAAAAGCCACCACCCTCAAGGAAGCCAGTGAAAGCGCGACCCAAAAGGGCACCCTGGCCAATACCCTGGTGCACGACGCGCTGGAAGAAATGCGCCTATCGGCCAACACCCGCGAAAAAGAAGGTATCAAAGAGCGCGTAGCCTTCCGCCTGGAGCGTTTGGTCGCAGCCTGCGGTCGTAACATGAGCAGCGGCACCGGCGTGCTGGCTACCATCGGTTCCACTGCGCCGTTCGTCGGCCTGTTCGGTACCGTGTGGGGCATCATGAACAGCTTCATCGGCATCGCCAAAACCCAGACCACCAACCTTGCCGTCGTTGCCCCCGGCATCGCCGAGGCCCTGCTGGCTACAGCCCTGGGCCTGGTTGCCGCGATTCCTGCGGTGGTGATCTACAACGTCTTCGCCCGTTCGATTGCCGGCTACAAGGCCCAGGTATCGGACGCGTCGGCAGAAGTCCTGCTGCTGGTGAGCCGCGACCTCGACCACCTGCCTACCGAGCGCAGCTCGCAACCGCACATGGTGAAAGTGGGGTAATCGGCCATGGGCCTGCATTTGAATCAAGGCGACGACGAACTCGTCGAGAACCACGAAATCAACGTCACGCCATTCATCGACGTGATGCTGGTGTTGCTGATCATCTTCATGGTGGCGGCACCCCTGGCCACCGTGGACATCAAGGTCGACCTGCCCGCCTCCAGCGCCAAGCCGGCGCCGCGGCCGGAGAAGCCGATCTTCCTCAGCGTCAAGGCGGACCAGCGCCTGTTCCTGGGCGAAGAAGAAGTCAAAGCCGAAACCCTGGGGCCAGTGCTCGATGCCAAGACCCAAGGCAAAAAGGACACGACGATCTTCTTCCAGGCTGATAAAGGCGTGGACTACGGCGACCTGATGAGCGTGATGGATGCCCTGCGGGCGGCCGGCTATCTGAAGGTGGGCCTGGTCGGACTTGAGACGGCAGCCAAGAAATGATCACGACGCGCCACAAACTGACGCGTTATGGCACCAGCCTCGCCGTCGTGCTGGGCGTGCACGCCATCGCGATTGCCATCGCACTCCACTGGTCGGCACCGCGCCAGGTGCTGCTGCCACCGGCAGCCATGGTCATTGACCTGGCACCCGCGCCAGCGCCACCACCGCCAGCGCCGCCGAAAGTGGTGACGCCGCCGCAACCGCCTGCCCCGGTGGAAGAGTTGCCGCTGCCAAAACTGGCCGAGGCGCCCAAGCCGACGATCCAGGTGCCCAAGCCGGTCAAGCCCAAGCCCAAACCCCAGCCGCCCAAGCCGGTGGAGAAGAAGCCCGAGCCACCCAAGGAAAAACCTTCCGAGGACCCACCGAGCGAATCGCCACAGACCAACGCTCCGGCGGAAAAATCGGCCCAGCCGGTTCCTGGCCCATCGCCGCAACAGGTGGCCGCCAAGGCGTCCTGGGAAGGCACCCTGCTGGCGCACTTGCAGAAGTACAAGAAGTACCCGCCGGGCGCCCAGGCCCGAGGCAAGGAAGGCCTGAACCGCTTGCGCTTCGTGGTGGATGCCGATGGCAACGTGCTGTCCTATGAGCTGGTGGGCCGCTCCGGCAACGCCGACCTGGACCGTGCGACCCTGGACATGATCCGTCGTGCCCAGCCACTGCCCAAGCCACCGGCCGACATGTTGAAAGGCGGCAGCATCGAGATCGTTGCGCCGTTCGTTTACAACATCGAAAAACGTCGCCGGTAATCCTCACCGTGGGCACTCTAGGGTGCCCACGGCTGCTGCTCCCTCCCCCGCGCATTGCCGCAACCTGAACCAGGGTTGAACAGCCTGCGACCTATCTCCATCTTCACTTGTAACATTTAAATACAAAGCCAATTATCCGCGAATCGTTCTCATTAGCGGACATTCGGCATGCCCACTCTTGCCCGGCTGGCTCTCCTCCTGCTGGCTTTTCCCGTCGTTGCGCAGGCGGATCAACTGGTCACCCTGGTCATTCAAAACCACACCTTCAGCCCCTCAAGTTTCGAGGTGCCGGCCGGTGAGCGCTTTCGCATTCAACTCACCAGCCACGACGAAAGCGTCGATGAGTTCGAAAGCTATGACATGAAATTCGAAAAAATCATCGTCCCCGGCAACACCGTGACGGTGTTCGCCGGCCCGCTGCATCCCGGCACTTACACCTTCTTCGATGACTACCACCCCGACCAGGCCAAAGGCACGGTCACTGCCGTCGAGGCCAAGGAGTAAGCCATGCTGGCCTGTCTGTTGATCGTGTTTCGAGAAGTGCTGGAAGCCGGGATTGTGGTGGGGATCGTGATGGCCGCCACCCAGGGCCTGGCGCGGCGCGGGCTGTTTATCGGCGGCGGGATCGCAGCCGGCGTACTGGGCGCGGGGATCCTCGCACTCTTTACCGGCGCAATCACCCAGGCACTCCAGGGCTTTGGCCAGGAGATTTTCAACGCAGCCATTCTGGTGGTCGCCGTGGTCATGCTGGGCTGGCACAACCTGTGGATGGCCAGCCATGGTCGCGAGTTGGCCACCCAACTGCGCAGCGCCAGCAATGCGGTACTCAACGGCGAAAAATCACTCTGGGCGCTGGCCGTGGTGATCACCGTGGCGGTGCTGCGCGAAGGCTCGGAAATCGTGCTGTTCCTCTATGGCATCGCCGCGTCGAGCCAGGCAGACCCACTGTCGATGCTGGCCGGTGGCGTGCTCGGCATCGCCGCCGGCGCCGCGCTGTCCTGGCTGATGTACCGCGGCCTGGTCGCCATCAGCCTCAAGCGTCTGTTTTCGATTACCGGTTGGATGATCGCCTTGCTCGCCGCCGGCATGGCGGGGCGGGCGGCCGCGATCCTCGCCGGTATCGACCTGATCCCCGCCTGGGGCTACCAACTCTGGGACACGTCCTGGCTGGTCTCCGACGCCAGCCTCACCGGCCGCGCCTTGACCGCGCTGGTGGGCTACACCGACCGGCCGCTGGGCGTCCAACTGGTCGCCTGGTCCGTCACCCTTGCGCTCCTGGTGCTGGGTAACCGCTTGCTGCATTCACGCCCGACGCAATCACGTTAACTGCCTCAAGGAGCCACGCCATGAAACACCTGCGCAACCCCTTGGCCACCGCACTGGTACTTGTCAGCGCCCTGGCCGCCTCAACCCTGACCCAAGCCCGCGAGTACCCGATTGGCGGGCCCGTCCAGGTCAACGACATGGAAATCGCCTCCTCCTACCTGGTGGGCATCGAAATGGCCCCCATGCCACCGGGCATGGTGATGAGCAAGGATTCGGTGCACCTTGAAACGGATGTGCATGCCACCGCCGACAACAAATACGGCCTGTCCAATGGCGAGTGGGTGCCCTACCTGACCATCACCTACTCGCTGGTCAAGCAGGGTTCGCCCGACTACAAGGAAATCGGCACGCTGCTGCCGATGGTGGCCAAAGACGGCGCCCACTACGCCAACAACGTGAAAATGGACGGCCCCGGCACCTACACTGTGGTACTGCGCTACGAAAGCCCGCAGATCAAAGGTTTCTTCCACCACGTGGACAAGGAAACCGGCGTACCGGAATGGTGGGGGCCGTTCACCAAAACCTTCACCTTCAAATACCCGCAAAGCTGAAAGCATGAACGCGACACCTGATTACCAGGTGTCGTAAACCCCATCCTCTCTGATAACGTGCGTCTATCGATTGCAGCCGGTATGCTTGGCTTGCAACCTCATGGACGCCCGCTATGACTCTTACAGAATTACGCTACATCGTGACCCTCGCCCAAGAACAACACTTCGGCCACGCGGCCGAGCGTTGCCACGTCAGCCAGCCGACGCTATCGGTGGGCGTGAAGAAGCTTGAAGACGAACTCGGTGTGCTGATTTTCGAGCGCAGCAAAAGCGCCGTGCGCCTGACCCCGGTGGGTGAAGGCATTGTTGCCCAGGCCCAGAAGGTCCTGGAACAAGCGCAAAGCATTCGCGAACTGGCCCAGGCCGGCAAGAACCAGCTGACCGCACCGCTGAAAGTCGGCGCCATCTACACCGTCGGCCCCTACCTGTTCCCGCACTTGATTCCGCAACTGCACCGCGTCGCGCCGCAGATGCCGCTGTATATCGAAGAAAACTTCACCCACGTGCTACGCGACAAACTGCGCAACGGCGAGCTGGACGCGATCATCATTGCCCTGCCGTTCAACGAGGCGGACGTGCTCACCCTGCCGCTCTACGACGAGCCGTTCTACGTATTGATGCCGGCCTCGCACCCGTGGACGCAAAAAGACACCATCGACGCGGCCCTGCTCAACGACAAGAGCCTGCTGCTGCTCGGTGAGGGCCACTGCTTCCGCGACCAAGTGCTGGAAGCCTGCCCGACCAAGGGCAACGACGGCGCCAAGCACACCACGGTGGAATCCAGCTCCCTGGAAACCATTCGCCACATGGTCGCTTCCGGCCTCGGCATCTCGATCCTGCCGCTGTCGGCGGTGGACAGCCATCACTACGCCCCCGGCGTGATCGAAGTGCGCCCACTCACGCCACCGGTGCCGTTCCGCACCGTGGCAATCGCCTGGCGCGCCAGTTTCCCGCGGCCCAAAGCCATCGAGATCCTCGCTGACTCGATCCGCCTGTGCTCGGTGGCCAAGCCGCCTGCCGCGAGCTAAGCAACGGTATGACAGAGCTGTCGCAGGTGCCAGTGACGGCACTCAAGGGTGTCGGTGAAGCCATGGCCGAGAAGCTGGCCAAGGTCGGCCTGGAGAACCTCCAGGACGTGCTGTTCCACCTGCCCCTGCGCTATCAGGATCGCACCCGCGTAGTGCCCATCGGCCACTTGCGGCCTGGACAGGACGCAGTGGTCGAAGGCACCGTCAGCGGCGCCGACGTGGTCATGGGCAAGCGCCGCAGCCTGGTGGTGCGCCTGCAGGACGGCACCGGTGGCCTGAGCCTGCGCTTCTACCATTTCAGCAACGCGCAGAAGGAAGGCCTCAAGCGCGGCACCCGCGTGCGCTGCTACGGCGAGGCGCGGCCCGGCGCTTCTGGCCTGGAAATCTATCATCCGGAATACCGCGCCATTACCGGCGACGAGCCACCGCCGGTCGACACCACGCTCACACCGATCTACCCGTTGACCGAAGGCCTGACCCAACAGCGCCTGCGCCAACTGTGCATGCAGACCCTGACGATGCTCGGCCCCACCAGCCTGCCCGACTGGCTGCCCCAGGAGCTGGCGCGCGACTACCAGCTGGCGCCGCTGGCTGATGCGATTCGCTACCTGCACCACCCACCGGCCGACGCCGATGTCGACGAATTGGCCCTGGGTCATCACTGGGCCCAGCATCGCCTGGCGTTCGAAGAGCTGCTGACCCACCAACTGTCCCAACAGCGCCTACGCGAAAGCATGCGCTCCCTGCGCGCACCAGCGATGCCCAAGGCCACGCGCCTGCCTGCGCAGTACCTGGCCAACCTCGGCTTTGCGCCGACCGGCGCCCAGCAGCGCGTGGGCAATGAAATCGCCTACGACTTGAGCCAGAAGGAGCCCATGCTGCGGCTGATCCAGGGCGACGTGGGCGCAGGCAAGACCGTGGTTGCCGCCCTCGCCGCCTTGCAGGCCCTGGAAGCCGGGTACCAAGTCGCGCTGATGGCGCCCACCGAGATCCTCGCCGAGCAGCACTTCATCACCTTCAAGCGCTGGCTCGAACCCCTGGGCCTGGAAGTGGCATGGCTGGCGGGCAAGCTCAAGGGCAAGAACCGCGCAGCCGCCCTCGAACAGATCGCCGCCGGCGCACCGATGGTGGTGGGTACCCACGCGCTGTTCCAGGACGAAGTGACGTTCAAGAACCTGGCCCTGGTGATCATCGACGAACAACACCGTTTCGGCGTGCAACAACGCCTGGCCCTGCGTCAGAAAGGCGTGGGCGGCCGCATGAGCCCGCACCAACTGATCATGACCGCCACGCCGATCCCGCGCACCCTGGCCATGAGTGCCTACGCCGACCTCGACACCTCGATCCTTGACGAACTGCCTCCCGGCCGAACCCCGGTCAACACCGTGCTGGTCACCGACACCCGCCGCGTGGAAGTGATCGAGCGCGTGCGTGGCGCCTGTGCCGAAGGGCGCCAGGCGTACTGGGTGTGCACGTTGATTGAAGAATCCGAAGAGCTGACCTGCCAGGCCGCCGAGACCACGTATGAAGACCTCACCAGCGCCCTCGGCGAGCTCAAGGTCGGGCTGATCCACGGCCGCATGAAGCCGGCAGAGAAAGCTGCGGTGATGGCCGAATTCAAGGCCGGCAACCTGCAACTGCTGGTGGCCACCACGGTCATCGAAGTCGGTGTGGACGTGCCCAACGCCAGCCTGATGATCATCGAAAACCCCGAGCGCCTGGGCCTGGCGCAACTGCACCAGTTGCGCGGCCGCGTCGGCCGGGGCAGCGCCGCCAGCCACTGTGTGCTGCTCTACCACCCTCCACTGTCGCAGATCGGTCGTCAGCGCCTGGGCATCATGCGTGAAACCAACGACGGTTTTGTCATTGCCGAGAAAGACCTCGAACTGCGCGGCCCCGGCGAGATGCTCGGTACCCGCCAGACCGGCCTGCTGCAATTCAAGGTCGCCGACCTGATGCGCGACGCCGACCTGCTGCCCGCTGTGCGCGATGCGGCGCAAGCGCTGCTGGAGCGCTGGCCGCATCACGTCAGCCCGCTGCTGGATCGCTGGCTTCGCCATGGGCAGCAATACGGCCAAGTGTGACGCCTGACTCACTTATCCGACCTACAGTTGTATCAAGCTGGTTATACTTCGTTGACTGTAAGAAATTGGATCAGGCCATGTCAGAAGTTGCCCTCGCCACAACCCCACTGACCGCCCCGCCGGTTATTCGGGCGTTGCTTGCAAAACTCGCCATCAGCTACACGGAAGTCGCCGAACAACCGGGCCTGAATCCTGCGCAAAAGGTCCAGGCGGTGTTGCTGGAAGATGCCGTGGGCGCACTGATGGTGCTGTTCCCACAGAGCCAGTTGCTCGACCTCAACCGCCTCACCGAACTCACCGGGCGTCGCCTCACGGCGGTATCACCGGATCGCGTCAAACGCATGCTGGGCAAGCACGACCTGAGCCTGTTGCCGGGCCTGCCACCACTGACCAGTTCACCGTGCCTGTACGAAGGCAGCCTGCTCAACGAACCCAGCCTGCTGGTGCATTCAGGCGAAGCCGGGGTATTGCTGGAAATCTCCAGCGAAGCCTTCAAGACCATGCTCACCAAGGCCAGCGCCGGCCAGTTCGGTGAGCCGCTGAGCAACATCCGCCCCAACCTCGACCGCCCCAATGATGACCGCGAGGAAATCACCCAAGCGATGCAGGCGTTCACGGCCCGCCGCATCCAGCAACGCCTGGAAGCGACCATCGAGATTCCGCCGCTGGCTGACACCGCGCAGAAGATCATCAAGCTGCGCGTCGACCCCAATGCGACCATCGACGATATCACCGGCGTGGTGGAAACCGACCCGGCCCTGGCCGCCCAGGTGGTCAGTTGGGCCGCATCGCCCTACTACGCCTCGCCGGGCAAGATCCGTTCGGTGGAAGACGCCATCGTGCGGGTGCTGGGCTTTGACCTGGTGATCAACCTGGCGCTTGGCCTGGCCCTGGGCAAAACCCTGAGCCTGCCCAAGGACCACCCGCACCAGGCTACGCCGTACTGGCACCAATCGATCTACACCGCCGCCGTGATCGAAGGCCTGACCCGTGCCATGCCACGCGCCCAGCGCCCCGAAGCCGGCCTGACCTACCTGGCCGGCTTGCTGCACAACTTCGGCTACCTGCTGCTGGCCCATGTGTTCCCGCCGCATTTCTCGCTGATCTGCCGGCACCTGGAGGTCAACCCGCACCTGTGCCACAGCTATGTCGAGCAGCATCTGCTGGGCATCAGCCGCGAGCAGATCGGCGCCTGGCTGATGCGCTACTGGGACATGCCGGACGAACTGTCCACCGCCCTGCGCTTCCAGCACGACCCGACCTACGACGGCCAGTATGCCGAGTACCCGAACCTGGTATGCCTGGCCGTGCGCCTGTTGCGCAGCCGTGGCATTGGTTCCGGCCCGGATGAAACGATCCCGGATGTGCTGCTCGAGCGCCTGGGCTTGAGCCGTGACAAGGCCGAGGAAGTGGTGGGCAAAGTGCTGGATGCCGAAGTGCTGTTGCGCGAATTGGCGTCCCAGTTCAGCCAGGGCTGAATCGGTAGCTTGTCAGATCGCTATCGGGGGCAAGTCCCCTCCCACATTTTGATCTGCGAACTGAAGTGCGCCCCAGAAGTTGGACACCCATCCAATTTCTGGGGCGTTTTCATGAGCAAGTACACCACGCAGTTCAAGCTATCTGCCATCACCGCTTTCCTTGAGCGAGGCCGAGGGTTTCGCCGGGT
>Ga0207655_1002549_pt1 | contig 14584 bp, 10 predicted proteins | sample KBSM44metaG_FD_184398 | JGI IMG/M metagenome (GOLD analysis project Ga0207655, IMG submission 184398) | Miscanthus rhizosphere microbial communities from Kellogg Biological Station, Michigan, USA - KBS M4-4 metaG (SPAdes) (version 2) | ecosystem: Host-associated > Plants > Roots > Rhizosphere >...
CAGCCTGCCGGCCGGCCTCGCGCGCGATGCGCTGCTGGCCGCGCTCAAGGGCCATGCGCTGGGCGGCCAGAGCGTGGTGGGCCTCTACAGCCGCTGATCTCACGTTAATAAATGTAATAATTAAGTCTTCATTTCGCCGACATCCACAGCCGCTTCCTCGAAAGCTTCATCGATGGCCCTGCCCGCAGCCGCGTTCGCCTCCTCTTCGGTTTCGTCGACCAGCGACGACCTCGACGGCATGTTCGACCTGGCGCCCGTCTCGCTCTGGATCGAGGACTACGGCGACCTGAAGCGCAAGCTCGACGGCTGGCGCGCCGAGGGCGTCACCGACCTGGTGGCGCACCTGTCGGCGGACCCGCAGCGGGTGAGCGACTGCATGGCGCTGCTGAAGGTGCTGCGGGTCAACCAGCACACGCTGCGGCTCTTTGCCGCCGACAGCCAGCAGACCCTGCTGGGCGCGCTGGACCGCGTGTTCCGCGGCGACATGTCGGCCACCGTGGTGCACGAGCTCGACCAGCTATGGCGCGGCCAGCTCACCTTCGAGAGCGAAACCGTCAACTACGCGCTCGACGGCCGGCGGCTCGACGTGCGCGTTCGCGCCCGCGTGCTGCCCGGCCACGAAGACTCCTGGAGCCGCGTGCTGGTGTCGCTCGACGACGTGACCGAGCGCGTGGCCGCGCAGCGCCTGCGCGACGAGAGCGCGAAGCACGCGCGCAGCCTGTTCGACCGCTCGCCCGTGTCGCTGTGGGTCGAAGACTTCAGCGCGGTGCGCTCGCTGCTCGAGAGCATCCGCACGCGCGGCATCACCGACTTCGCCACCTTCATCAAGGTGCACCCCGAATTCGTCACGCGCTGCATGCAGGAGATCCGCGTCATCGACGTGAACCACGAAACGCTGCGCATGTTCGGCGCGCCCGACCTGCAGACCCTGCTGGGCAATATCTCGCGCGTCTTCCGCGACGAGATGCGCGAGTCCTTCGCCGAGCAGCTGCAGGACCTGTGGAACGGCAAGACGGTGCAGCAGCGCGAGGTGCTCAACTATTCGCTGTCGGGCGAGGCGCTGAACATCCACATGCAGTTCGCGGTGCAGGACGACCGGCTCGACACCTGGGACCTGGTGCTGGTGTCGCTGGTCGACATCACCGCGCGCAAGAAGGCCGAGGCCTACCTCGAATACCTCGGCAAGCACGACGTGCTCACGCAGCTGTGCAACCGCACCTACTACACCGAGGAGCTCAACCGCCTGTCGCGCAAGGGGCCTTGGCCGGTGTCGATCGTGGCGATCGACCTCAACGGGCTGAAGCAGATCAACGACCACGAAGGCCATGCCGCCGGCGACTCGCTGCTGCGCCGCATGGGCGAAGTGCTCGACAAGGCCGTCGACCCGCCGGCCTGGCCCGCGCGCATCGGCGGCGACGAGTTCGCGGTGCTGCTGCCCATGACCGACGAGCGCGGCGCCGAGGCAATGCGCGAGCGCATTCTTACGCTGCTCGAAATGAACAACCAGTTCCATGCGGGCCAGAGCGGCCATGCGCTGAGCCTGGCCATCGGGCTGGCGACCTGCCACGGGGAGGAGTCGCTGGAAACTGCGCTGCAGCGGGCGGACCGGGCGATGTACGCGGACAAGGCGCGGCACTACGAGGGCGCCGGGGTGGAGCGGCGGCAGGCGTAGCCGCCGGCTATCGCGCCTCCGGCGTCCGACCGGGCACCGGCCGCACCCGCTGCAGAATGAAATCGATGAAGGTCCGGATCGCGCGCGTGTGCTGGCGGTTCGGCATGTAGAGCATGAACATCTGCGTGCCGAAGATGCTCAGGCGCCAGTCGTCGAGCGTGGTCACGACGTCGCCCTTGCGCACGTCTTCCTGCACCACATAGTCGGGCACGAGGCCGATGCCCAGGCCGGCGAGGATGGCCTGGCGCAGGAACAGGAAGTTTTCCGAGATCAGCGTCGGCTCCAGGATCACCTCGCGCCGTGTCTCGCCCTGGTAGGCCGATACGCGCAGTTGGCGGCCGATGACGGCAGCCGTGACCACCGGCGCGCCCTGCAGCGCGTCGAGCTGCACGGGCAGCGGATGCTTCGCCGCATAGTCGGTCGAGGCACAGGCCACGTAGCGCACCGGCCCCATCTCGCGCGCCACGAGGTTCTGCGGCGGCTCGGGAATCACGCGGATGGCGATGTCGACCTCGTCGCGCAGCAGGTCCTCGATGCGGTTCTCGAACACCACGTCGAGCACGATGCCGGGGTACTGGCGCTTGAAGTCGATCAGCCAGCCGGCCATCACGAGCTGGCCGTAGCCGCTGGGCACGCTGAGCCGCACGCGGCCCTGCAGCTCCTGGCCCAGCGTGGTGACTGATTCGCGCGCGGCCAGCAGCTCGCCCTGGATGGCGATGCCGTGCTGGTAGAGCCGCAGGCCGATTTCGGTCGGCTCGGCGCGCCGCGTGGTGCGCCGCACCAGCTGCGCACCCACCGAGCGCTCCAGCTGGTTCAGGTGGTAGCTGACGTTGGCACGGCTCATCTTGAGCCGGCGGGCGGCGGCGCTCAGGTTGCCGGCGTCGAGGATTTCCACCAGCAGGGTGAGCGATTGGAGGTCCATGCGGCGATTGTGTCAAAAATTCTTTGACAGTCTGTCAACCGTCTATGCAATTGTCAAAGAGGCGGCGCGGTCCAAGAATGCGGGGTTCACCCCAGAGCCTCGGGCCCGCCGGCCCGCAACGCAAGAGACAAGCGACACGCACATGGCCACCAGCACTCCCAGCCCCTCCACGTCCACCGGTCCCGTCACCTTCGAGCGTCGAGGCGACGTGTTCGTGGTGACCATCGACAACCCGCCCGTCAATGCCCTGGGCGTGGATGTGCGCCGCGGCCTCGTGGCCGCCATCGACGCGGCCGAGGCCGACAGCGCCGCCAGGGCGGTGCTGATCGTCGGCGCGGGCCGCAACTTCATCGCGGGCGCCGACATCCGCGAATTCGGCAAGACGCCGCAGCCGCCGTCGCTGCCCGAGGCCTGCCTGAAGATCGAGAACTGCACGAAGCCGGTCGTCGCCGCCCTCCACGGTGCCGCGCTCGGCGGCGGGCTCGAAGTGGCGCTGTCGGCGCACTACCGCATCGCCTCGCCCACCGCCAAGCTCGGCCTGCCCGAAGTGGCGCTGGGCCTGCTGCCCGGCTCGGGCGGCACGCAGCGCGCGCCGCGCCTGATCGGCGCGAAGCCCGCGCTCGAGCTGATGCTCAGCGGCCGCCACGCCGGCGCCAAGGAAGCGCTGTCGCTCGGCCTCGTCGACCGGCTCGGCAACGACGCCGACGCGCTGGCCGAAGGCCTCGCCTACGCGCAGGAACTGGTTGCCGCCAAGGCCCCGGTGCGCCGCACGCGCGAAGCCGCCGGCCTCGCCGACACCGAAGCCAGCCGCGCCGCCCTCGAAGCCGCGCGCGCCGACACCGCCAAGAAGAGCCGCGGCCTGTTCTCGCCGATGAAGATCATCGAAGCCGTCGAGGCCGCGCTCACCCTGCCCTTCGACGAAGGCATGGCGCTGGAGCGCAAGCTGTTCCTGCAGTGCATTGACAGCCCGCAGCGCGCCGGCCTGATCCACGCCTTCTTCGCCGAGCGCGAAGTGCTGAAGGCGCCCGAGACCAAGGCCGCCAAGCCGCGCGCGCTGGAGTCGGCCGGCATCGTCGGCGGGGGCACCATGGGCGCGGGCATCGCGGTAGCGATGCTGGACGCGGGGCTGCCCGTGACCATGATCGAGCGCGACGAGCCCAGCCTCGCGCGCGGCCGCCAGCATGTGGAGAAGGTGTACGACGGCCTCATCGCCAAGGGCCGCATGACGCCCGAAGCCAAGGCCGCCGTGATGGCGCGCTTCAGCGGTTCGACCTCCTATGACGCACTCGCCAACGTCGACATCGTGGTCGAGGCCGTGTTCGAAGAGATGGGCGTCAAGAAGGCAGTGTTCGCCGAGCTCGACCGCGTGTGCAAGCGCGGCGCCGTGCTCGCCACCAACACCTCGTACCTCGACATCGACGAAATCGCCGACAGCATCTCGCGGCCGCAGGACGTGGTGGGCCTGCACTTCTTCTCGCCCGCCAACATCATGAAGCTGCTCGAGATCGTGGTGCCTGCCAAGGTGAGCGCCGACGTGGTCGCCACCGGTTTCGAGCTTGCGAAGAAGCTGAAGAAAGTGCCCGTGCGCGCGGGCGTGTGCGATGGCTTCATCGGCAACCGCATTCTCGCGGTGTACCGCCAGGCGGCCGACCACATGATGGAAGACGGCGCCTCGCCCTACGAGATCGACGCGGCCGTTCGCAACTTCGGCTACCCGATGGGCCCGTTCCAGGTGTCCGACCTCGCGGGCGGCGACATTGGCTGGGCCACGCGCAAGCGCAAGGCCGCCACGCGCGACCCGCAGGCGCGCTACGTGCAGGTGGCCGACCGCATCTGCGAGCGCGGCTGGTTCGGCCAGAAGACGCAGCGCGGCTACTACCTGTACCCCGAAGGCGCGCGCACCGGCGTGCCCGATCCGGAGGTGCTGGCCATCATCGACGCCGAACGCGTGCGCGCGGGCATCACGCCGCGCCAGTTCACCGAGGAAGAAATCATGCGCCGCTACATGGCCGCGATGATCAACGAAGGCGCCAACGTCGTGCTCCAGCGCATCGCGCTGCGCCCGCTCGACGTGGACGTGACCTTCCTCTACGGCTACGGCTTCCCGCGCCATCGCGGCGGGCCGATGAAGTACGCCGACACCGTGGGCCTGCCGAAGGTGCTGGCCGACATCCGCGAGTTCGCGAAGGAAGACCCGCTCTTCTGGAAGCCGTCGCCACTGCTGGTGGAGCTGGTCGAACGCGGTGCCGATTTCGCGAGCCTCAATCAATCCGAGTAATCCACACCGTCCGCCGTACAGGAGCCATTTCCATGCGTGAAGCCGTCATCGTTTCCACCGCTCGCACCCCTCTCACCAAGGCGCATCGCGGCGAATTCAACATCACCCCCGGCGCCACGCTGGCCTCCTTCGCGGTGAAGGCCGCGGTCGAGCGCTCGGGCCTGGACCCGGCGCTGATCGAGGACGCGATCCTCGGCTGCGGCTATCCCGAGGGCACCACCGGCCGCAACATCGCGCGCCAGAGCATCATCCGCTCGGGCCTGCCCATCAGCATCGCCGGCACCACGGTGAACCGCTTCTGCGCCTCGGGCCTTCAGGCCATCGCGATGGCCGCCGGCCGCATCGTCGTGGACGGCGCGCCGGCCATGATCGCGGGCGGCGTGGAGAGCATCTCGCAGATCCGCGGCCGCAGCCCCGGCGACGGTGGCGACCTCAGCCTGGACCCGTGGATCGTCGAGCACAAGCCCGATCTCTACATGGCCATGATCGACACGGCCGACATCGTCGCCAAGCGCTACAACATCAGCCGCGAAGCGCAGGACCGCTTCTCCGCCGAGAGCCAGCGCAAGACCGAAGAGGCGCAACTGGCCGGCCGCTACAAGGACGAGATCGTGGCCTGCACCACCACGATGGCCGTGACCGACAAGGACACCAAGGAGGTCACTTACCGCGAAGTCACCGCCACCGAGGACAACTGCAACCGCCGCGGCACCACCTACGAAGCGCTCGCCAAGCTGAAGCCGGTGATGGGCGAGGACAAGTTCATCACCGCCGGCAACGCCTCGCAGCTGTCCGACGGCGCATCGGCCTGCGTGCTGATGGAGGCCAGGGACGCGGAGCGCGCCAACATCAAGCCGCTGGGCGCCTTCCGCGGCCTCGCGCTGGCGGGCTGCGAGCCCGACGAGATGGGCATCGGCCCGGTCTTCGCGGTGCCCAAGCTGCTCGCGCGCCACGGCCTGAAGGTCGAGGACATCGGCCTGTGGGAACTCAACGAAGCCTTCGCCTCGCAGTCGATCTACTGCCAGGACAGGCTGGGCATTCCGTCGGAGCGCCTGAACGTGAACGGCGGCGCGATCTCCATCGGCCATCCTTTCGGCATGACCGGCGCCCGCCTCACGGGCCATGTGCTCATCGAAGGCAAGCGCCGCGGCGCCAAATACGCCGTGGTCACGATGTGCATCGCCGGTGGCATGGGCGCTGCCGGCCTGTTCGAGATTTATTGAGGAGCCCGCGATGGACCTGAACTTCACCTCCGAAGAAGAAGCCTTCCGCAGCGAAGTGCGCGCCTTCCTGGCCGCCAAGCTGCCGGTGCGGCTGTCCGAGAAAGTGCGCAGCGGCAAGATCCTCGAGAAGGCCGACATGGAGGAATGGCACACCATCCTCAACGAGCGCGGCTGGCTCGCCAACCACTGGCCCGAGCAGTACGGCGGCCCCGGCTGGACGGCGGTCGAGAAATTCATCTTCGAGCACGAATGCGCGCTGGCTTTTGCGCCGCGCATCGTGCCCTTCGGCGTGAACATGCTGGGTCCGGTGCTCATCAAGTACGGCAACGAGGCGCAGAAGCGCCGCTGGCTGCCGCGCATCCTGAACGGCGACGACTGGTGGTGCCAGGGCTACTCGGAACCCGGCGCGGGCTCCGACCTCGCGGCCGTGAAGACCTCGGCCGTGCGCGGCATCGACGCGCAGGGCGACCACTTCATCGTGAACGGCCAGAAGACCTGGACCACGCTGGGCCAGCACGCCAACATGATCTTCTGCCTGGTGCGCACGAACCGCGAGGCGAAGAAGCAGGAAGGCATCAGCTTCCTGCTGATCGACATGACTTCGCCCGGCGTGGAAGTGCGCCCGATCATCACGCTCGACGGCGAGCATGAAGTGAACGAGGTGTTCTTCTCCGACGTGCGCGTGCCGGCCGAGAACCTGGTCGGCGAAGAGAATAAGGGCTGGACCTGCGCCAAGTACCTGCTGACGTACGAGCGCACCAACATCGCGGGCGTGGGCTTCTCGGTGGCCGCGCTGGAGCAGCTCAAGGGCATCGCCGCGACGCAAACGAAGAACGGCAAGCCATTGAACGAAGACCCTGCGTTCGCGGCACGCATGGCACGCGTCGAGATCGACCTGGAGAACATGAAGACCACCAACCTGCGCGTGATCGCAGCGGTGGCCGGCGGCGGCGTGCCGGGCGCGGAAAGCTCGATGCTCAAGATCCGCGGCACCGAGATCCGGCAGGAGATCTCGTCGCTCGCGCGCCGCGCGATGGGCGTCTACGGCCGGCCCTTCATCGAGGAAGCGCTGCACGACGGCTTCGACGGCGAGACCTTCGGCCCGGCCTACGCGAAGGCAGCCGCATCGCGCTACTTCAACAACCGCAAGCTGTCGATCTTCGGCGGCTCGAATGAAATCCAGAAGAACATCATTTCAAAAATGATTCTGGGTCTGTAAAGGAAACGGAATGAACTTCGCACACACCGAAGACCGGCGCATGCTCGCCGACAGCCTGAACCGCTTCATCGCCGAGCAGTACGCCTTCGAACGCGCGCGACCGCATCGCGAAGTCGCAGCACGGGTTCAGCAAGGAAATCTTCCAGCAGTTCGCCGAACTCGGCGTGATCGGCGCGCTGTTCGGCGAGGCCGATGGCGGCTTCGGCGGCGGCGGCTTCGACATTGCCGTGGTCTTCGAGGCACTGGGCCGCGGCCTCGTGGTCGAGCCGCTGCTGGGCGCGGTGATGGTCGGCGAGGCGATCAGCGCCGCCGGCAGCGACGCGCAGAAAAAGAAGCTCGGCGACATCATCAACGGCGTGACCGTCGCGGCCTTCGCGCACGACGAAGCCGACACGCACTACGAGCGCACGCGCGTACAGACCAGGGCCGAACGCAGCGGCGACGGCTGGGTGCTGCACGGCGCCAAGGCCGTGGTGCCGCAGGGCGAGCAGGCCGACCTGTTCCTGGTTTCCGCGCGCACCTCGGGCAACGTGGACGACGAAACCGGCATCTCGCTGTTCCTCGTGCCCGCCAAGACTGCGGGCCTCGCGGTGCGCGGCTGCCCCTCGATCGACGGCGGCCGGGTCGCCGAGCTCGCGTTCGACGGCGTCAAGCTGGGCGCCGGCGCGCTGCTCGGCGCCGAAGGCCAGGGCCACGCCACGCTGGAACGCGCCATCGGCCGCGGCGTGCTCGCGCTGTGCGCCGAAGCGCTGGGCGCGATGGAAGCCGCCAAGGCCGCCACGCTGGAATACCTGCGCACGCGCAAGCAGTTCGGCATTCTCATCGGCAGCTTCCAGGCGCTGCAGCACCGCATGGCCGACCTGCTGCTCGAGATCGAGCAGGCCCGCTCGGCCGTGATCAACGCCGCGGCCGCCATCGACGGCACGGACCGCGTGGCGCGCGAGCGCGCGCTCTCGGCCGCCAAGTTCAGCATCGGCCGCATCGGTGCGCTGGTGGCGGAAGAAAGCATCCAGATGCACGGCGGCATCGGCATGACCTGGGAGCTGCCGCTGCCGCACTACGCCAAGCGCCTCGTGATGATCGACCACCAACTGGGCGACGAAGATCACCACTTGCAGCGCTATATCGCGCTCGGCAAGGAGCTGGCGGCATGAGCGGCAAGACCGTGTTGATCTCGCAGGAAGGCGCCGTCCGCATCCTGACCAACAGCAACCCCGCCGCGCGCAACGCGATCACGCCGACGCTGTATGCCGAGCTCTCGGCCGCGCTCGTCGATGCGCAGGACGACCCCGAGGTCGGCGCCATTGTCTTCACCGGCGCGGGCGATTTCTTCTGCTCCGGCGGCGACCTCAACCTGCTGGCCAAGCGGCGCGAACTGCCGGCGGCCGAGCGCCGCGAGATTCTCGAAGGCCTCAACAACCTGATCCGCGCGCTGCGCGACTGCAGCAAGCCCGTGATCGCGGCCGTGGAAGGCGGCGCGGCCGGCGCGGGCCTGTCGATGGCGCTGGCCTGCGACATGCTCGTGTCGGCGCGCGATGCGTTCTACACAGTCGCCTATGTGAAGGTCGGCCTCACGCCGGACGGCGGCGCCACGGCCTTCCTCGCGGAGTTCGTCTCGCGCCAGGTGCTGACCGAGATGTGCCTGACCGGCGACCGCATGCCGGCCGAGCGCCTGCATGCGCTGGGCGCCGTCAACCGCCTCACCGACAAGGGCGCCGCGCTGGCCGAGGCCATCGCGCTCGCGGCCAAGGTCGCGACCGGTCCGCAGCGCGCGAGCGCACGCATCAAGACGCTGTGCCGCCAGGCGCACCACGCCACGCTCGAAGAGCAGCTCGACGCCGAGGCCGTGTTCATGGTCGAGTCGCAAGGCGACGCCGAATCGGCCGAAGGCATCGGTGCGTTCCTCGGCAAGCGCAGCGCCGATTTCGTCGCGCTGCGCCGCCGCAAGCAGGCCGCGTCCTGACGCGCGCCGTGCCCCTTCCTCCAGACCCTTGCGCGCGGGTGCGGGGGTTTTCAATCTTTCCGGAGTTGCCATGTCCTCGCTGAATTCCTCGCTGCCGCTGGCCGGCGTGCGCGTCCTCGATCTGTCCCGCATCCTCGCGGGGCCCTGGTGCGGCATGGTGCTGGCCGACATGGGCGCCGAGGTCATCAAGGTCGAGCACCCGGGCCGCGGCGACGACACGCGCGACTGGGGCCTGCGCGTCGGCAAGACCGAGACGGCCTACTTCAACAGCGTGAACCGCAACAAGCGCTCGGTCACGCTCGACCTGCAGACGCCCGAAGGCCAGCAGCTCGCGCGCGATCTCGCCAAGCAGTGCGACGTGGTGATCCAGAACTTCAAGTTCGGCGGCATCGACAAGCTGGGCCTCGGCTACGAGCAGTTGAGCAAGGAGCAGCCGGGTCTCATCTACTGCTCGATCTCGGGCTACGACCGCACCGGGCCCGAAGCCGCGCGGCCGGGCTACGACCTCGTCGTTCAAGGCGAGGCCGGGCTGATGGCGCTCAATGGCGAAGCGAACCAACCGCCGCTGAAGTTCGGCGTGGCCGCGGTCGACCTGTTCACCGGCATGTACTCGGCGCAGGCCATCCTGGCCGCGCTCTACCAGCGCGAGAAGACCGGTAAGGGCCGGCACGTGGAAATGGCGCTGTTCGACTGCGGCCTGATGATCACTGCCTACTACGGCCTCGAGGCGCTGCTGATGGGCGAAGACCCGCCGCGCTACGGCAACTCGCATCCGTCGATCGTGCCGTACGGCGTGTTCGACGCGGCCGACGGCCCGCTCGTCATCACCGTGGGCAACAACGCGCAGTTCGCGCGCTTCTGCACCGAGGTGATCGAGCGGCCCGACCTCGCGGCCGACGAGCGCTTCAAGACCAACATCCTGCGCTCCGCGAACCGCGCGGTGCTGCTGCCCGAGCTGCATGCCGAACTGGCGAAGCGCCAGCGCGCCGACCTGCTCGCCAGGCTCACGGCCTCGGGCATTCCATGCGGCGAGGTGCTGGGCCTGCTGGAAGCGCTGCAATCGAAGCGCGCCACCGAGGCCGGCCTCGTCACCACGCAGCCGCATCCGGTGGCCGGCACGGTCAACGTGCTGGCGCCGCCCTACCGTTTCGACGGCGAGCGCCTGCCCGTGCGCAGCGCGCCGCCCACCCTGGGCGAAGGCACGCACGACGTGCTGCAGTCGCTGCTCGGCCTGTCGGACGAAAAGCTGGCGGCCCTGAAAACGAGTGGCGTCGTCTGAAGAAGACAGGCGCCCGCATTTCCATAGTAGACAAGACCCAATGGCCTCCCTTTCCCTCCCCAGTCCCGTTCGCCGCGCCCTTCTCGCACTCGCCCTGCCGCTCATCGCTGGCAGCGCCTTCGCCCAAGCGTGGCCTGCAAAGCCCATCACGCTGATCGTGCCCTTCCCGCCCGGTGGCCCGACCGACGTGGCCTCGCGCATCGTGGCGCAGAAGATGTCGGCCGCGCTCAAGCAGAACATCGTGATCGACAACCGCAGCGGCGCCTCGGGCACCGTGGGCGCCGCCGCCGCGGCCCGCGCCGCGCCCGACGGCTACACCTTCGTGATGCTGGCCACGCCGACGCTGCTGGCCGCGCACCTGTACGGCCCGACCGGCTACGACATCTTCAAGAACTTCACGCCCGTGGGCTCGGTGTACGACCTGCCGATCGTGCTGGTGGTCAACCCCAAGTCGCTGCCCGAGGTGAACAGCCTGCAGGGCCTGATCGCGAAGGCCAAGGCCGAAGGCGGCAAGCTCAACTACACGACGGCCGGCGCCGGCAGCTTCGGCCACCTGACGACCGAGCAGCTCAAGACCATCGGCAAGTTCGACATGCAGCACGTGCCCTATCGCGGCAGCGCGCCGGCAGTGACCGACCTGATAGGCGGCCAGGTGCCCGCGATGTTCTCCGACCTCGTGGGCGTGCTGCCGCACGTCAAGGCCGGCAAGCTGCGCGCCATCGCGGTCGGCTCCGGCCAGCGCGTGAGCCTGCTGCCCGACGTGAAGACGGTGGCCGAGCAGGGCTTCCCGGGCTTCGATGCGACCTCGTGGGGCGGCCTGCTGGCGCCCGCCGGCACGCCCAAGGACGTGGTCGACCGCATGAGTGCCGAACTGAAGGCGGCGCTGGCCGACAAGGAAGTGCAGGACAGGCTCCAGGGCGTCGGCTCCTTCGCGGCCTACCGCACGCCCGAGCAGACCGGCGCGCGCATGCGCGAGGATTTCGAGCGCTGGGGCAAGGTCATTCGCGACAACCACATCACGGCCCAGTAAAACGGCAGGCGGCCGACGACCGGCATCAAGGAGACAGACATGACAAACAACGAAAACAAGAACCACAAGACGCCGGTCGGCGCGCCGTTCCGCCCCGCATTTCCCGTCCGCAGCCTGGCGGACATCCACCGGCTCGAAGAGACACCGCTGGAACAGGCGCTCACGGTGCGCAGCACCTACGAGATCTTCCGCAACGCGGGCCTTGCCTTCGGCGGCAAGACCGCGCTGACCTTCCTGCGCACCGGCAACCCGGCCGACGAGCCGATCCGCTGGTCGTACGCCGAACTGCTCGCGCGCATCCACCAGACCGCGAACATGCTGCACGCGCTGGGCGTCGGGCCCGACGACGCGGTCGCGGTGCTTTTGCCCGGTTGCCTGGAGTACCACCTCGCGCTGTGGGGTGGAGAGGCGGCCGGCATCGTGCAGCCGCTGAACCCGCTGCTGACCGACGAGAAGCTGGTCGCGCTGATGACCGCCGGCCGCGCCAAGGTGCTGATCGCCTACGGCTCGGACGCCGAATCGGGCATGTGGTCGAAGGCCATGCGCCTGCGCGGCCAGGTGCCCACGCTGACCACCGTGCTGCGCGTGGCGCCGCACGACGAGGTGCCGGGCACGGCCGGCACGCTGCCTGGAGCAGGATCGGACAGCGCGACCGCGCTGCCGGGCGTGGCGGAGTTCGATGTGCTGCGTGCGGCACAACCATCTGATCGGCTCGTGAGCGGGCGGGACATCGCACCCACCGACATCGCTGCGTACTTCCACACCGGCGGCACCACGGGCGCGCCGAAGCTCGCGCGCCACAGCCACGGCGCGCAGGTGTTCACCGCCTGGGCCAGCGTGCAGGTCGCGGGCATGAACGAGAACGGCATCTCCATCAACGGCTACCCGCTGTTCCATGTGGCGGGCGTGCTGCCGGCCTCGCTGGCGGCGCTGTCGGCGGGCGTGGAAGTGATCATTCCGACGACCTCGCTGCTGCGCAACAAGGAGGTGCTGGCCAACTACTGGAAGCTGGTGGAGAAGTACCGCCCGACCTCGCTCTCGGCCGTGCCCACCGTGCTCGCGGCGCTGGCCAACGTGCCGCTGAACGGCGCGGACATTTCATCGATCACCTACTGCCGCACCGGCGCCGCAGTGCTTGCGCCCGAGCTGGCCGCGCGCTTCGAGCGCCTGTTCGGCCTGCACGTGCACGAGAGCCTGGGCATGACGGAGATGGCCGGCATCTCGACCATCACGCCGCCGGGCGTGGACGGGCCCGCGGGCTGCGTGGGCTTTCGGCTGCCGTACATGCAGATGCGCGTGGTGGCGCTCGACGAGAACGGCAATGCCAGCGACCGCGAGGTGGCGCCGGGCGAAACCGGCATGGTGCTGTTCAAGTCGCCGAACCTGTTCTCGGGCTTCGTGGACCCGGCCGACAATGCCAAGGCCTTCACGGCCGACGGCTGGCTCGCCACCGGCGACCTCGGCTGGATCGACAGCGAAGAGCGGCTCAACCTCACGGGCCGCTCGAAGGACCTGATCATCCGCAGCGGCCACAACATCGACCCCAAGACCATCGAAGACGCGCTGGGTGCGCACCCGGCCGTGCAGTTGTGCGCGGCCGTGGGCGCGCCCGATGCCTATGCGGGCGAACTGCCCGTGATCTTCGCGACCCTGGTGCCGGGTGCATCGGCAACGGAAGAAGAGCTGCTGGCCTTCACCGCCGCGCGCGTCGACGAGGCGCCGGCGCGGCCCAAGTGGGTGTCGGTGATCGGGGCCATACCGATGACCAACGTGGGCAAGATCTACAAGCCCGAGCTGCGCGCGATGGCCGCGCTGCAGGTGGTGAACGCGGCCGTCGCCGAAGCCTGCGCCGAACTCGGCGTGCCGGAGGCCGCCCTGCCCGTCGTGAAGACCGAAGGCGAGAGCCTGGTGCGCGTGCAGATCGACAGCGCCGCGGCAGGCTCGCTCGCCGCGCCGCTGCAGGAACGGCTGCAGAAGGCGCTGGAGCCGCTGCCCTTTAAGACGCGCATCGCGGCGCAATGATCTTTTTCAGAAACCATAGACAGAGACAAGCCATGACCTTCCGCCTTCCGACCCGGCGCGCGCTGCTGCTGTGCGCCACTGCTTCCGTCGCCGCGCTGTGCATGCAGGCACAGGCGCAAAACGCCTACCCGAACAAGCCGATCCGCATGGTCGTGCCCTTCGCCGCGGGTGGCGCCACCGACGTGCTGGCGCGCGTGCTGGGCCAGAAGATGTCGGCCGGCCTGGGCCAGCCCATCATCATCGACAACAAGCCCGGCGCGGCCGGCATCATCGGCACCGACGCGGTCGCCAAGGCCGCGCCCGACGGCTACACCATCGTGCTGGGCCTGAGCAATTCGCTGATGACCAACGAGTTCCTCTACGAGAAGCTGCCCTACGACACGCAGCGCGACCTCACGCTGGTCTACCAGATCGCGATGGCGCCGCTGGTGCTGGTGGTGCACCCCAGCGTGCCGGCGAAGACCGGGCCGGAGCTGCTGAAGTACGTCGTCGCCAACAAGGGCAAGGTGGCCTACGGCTCGTACGGCGTGGGCGCTTATCCGCACCTGGCCGGCGCGCACATGAGCCTGGCGACGCAGTCCGACATGAGCCACGTCGCCTACAAGGGCGAGGCGCCGATGATGCAGGACCTGATCGGCGGCCAGATCCAGATGGCCTACGCCAGCGCGCTGGTGGCCAAGCCGCACATCGACTCCGGGAAGATCCGCGCCATCGGCGTGAGCGGCGAGCGCCGCATGAGCACGCTGCCCAACGTGCCTACGCTGGCAGAGCAGGGCCTGAAGGACGAGGCCTATCGCGTGACCGGCTGGCTCGCCATCGCGGCTCCTGCAAAGACACCGAAACCCATCGTGGACCGCATCGCCGAAGAAGTGCGCAAGGCCACGCAGCAGCCCGACGTGCGCGAACGTGTGGCAGCCATGGGCTTCGAGATCAAGGACAGCTCGCCCGAACTCTTCGCCACCGCCTGGAAGGCGGA
>Ga0207655_1002550_pt1 | contig 14580 bp, 13 predicted proteins | sample KBSM44metaG_FD_184398 | JGI IMG/M metagenome (GOLD analysis project Ga0207655, IMG submission 184398) | Miscanthus rhizosphere microbial communities from Kellogg Biological Station, Michigan, USA - KBS M4-4 metaG (SPAdes) (version 2) | ecosystem: Host-associated > Plants > Roots > Rhizosphere >...
GCACCTGGGCGGCGGGTTGTATAGCGCCGAAGTGGATTACCTGTGCCGGGCGGAGTGGGTGACTCAGGCTGAGGACATCCTGTGGCGCCGGACCAAGCTGGGCCTGTTCACCACGGCTGAAGAACAGCAAAAGGTGCAGGCGTACCTGGACAAGATCGCTCGCCATAAAAGCACCATAGAAGCCGCCTGACCTCCTACACCGCCCCCACTGTAGGAGCGCGCTTGCCCGCGACCGCAGTGTGTCAGACGTCATCAACGTCACAGGCACACCGTCATCGCGGGCAAGCGCGCTCCTACAAGCGCCCCCTCCCATTCGGATTTCCGAACGCAATACTACTGGCCATTCGGCATCCCGGACGGCCACAGCCCTCCTCGCACTCATCCCAAAATAAATTCCCTTTATTTTCAATCTCTTATCAGCTGTCACGTGCTTGGCATGACTCATGCTCTACACTCATGCACGATTGCTCCGATGTAGCGTGCCGCCTGTCTGGGCCGCCGTTGTAGCGTTCTGAAACGATAGGGCCGACCCAACACCGGACCCATAAGAAAAACAAAGTCGAGGATTAACAGATGCGTATCGTTCCCCACATTCTGGGCGTGGCCATTGCTGCAGCCGCTTTGATCAGCACCCCGGTTTCCGCCGCCGAACTGACCGGCACCCTGAAGAAAATCAACGATTCGGGCACCATCACCCTGGGCCACCGCGACTCGTCGATTCCGTTCTCCTACATCGCGGATGCTTCCGGCAAGCCAGTCGGCTACTCCCACGACATCCAGCTGGCGATCGTCGAAGCCATCAAGAAAGACCTGAACAAGCCTGACCTGAAGGTCAACTACAACCTGGTCACTTCGCAGACCCGTATCCCGCTGGTGCAGAACGGTACCGTCGACGTTGAATGTGGCTCGACCACCAACAACGCCGAACGCGCCCAGCAAGTCGACTTCTCGGTCGGCATCTTCGAAATCGGTACTCGCCTGCTGACCAAGACCGGCTCGTCGTACAACGATTTCGACGACCTGAAAGGCAAGAACGTCGTGACCACCGCTGGCACCACGTCCGAGCGCATCATCAAGGCGATGAACGCTGACAAGCAGATGGGCATGAACGTCATTTCCGCCAAAGACCACGGCGAATCCTTCCAGATGCTGGAATCGGGCCGCGCTGTCGCGTTCATGATGGACGACGCCCTGCTGGCAGGCGAAATGGCCAAGGCCAAGAAGCCAACCGACTGGCACGTGACCGGCACTCCGCAATCCTATGAAATCTACGGCTGCATGGTTCGCAAAGACGACCCTGCCTTCAAGAAAGCCGTGGACGACGCGATTGTCGGCCTCTACAAGTCGGGCGAGATCAACAAGATCTACGCCAAGTGGTTCACCCAGCCAATCCCTCCAAAAGGCCTGAACCTCGAATTCCCGATGAGCCCTGAACTCAAGAAGCTGATCGAGAACCCGAACGACAAGCCAGCGCCAGAGAAGAAGGCATAAGCCCTTCCCTTCCTATGCTTCACAAGTGAAAGCCTGACTCCCGGGGAGGTCATCGACCTTCCCGGAAGCCGCTGCAAAGCGGTGTGCGTGCATAACGATCGATCAGAGGGGAGACCCTGATGAATTACAATTGGGACTGGGGCGTGTTCTTCAAGTCCACTGGCGTGGGTACCGAGACCTATCTGGACTGGTACGTTTCCGGCCTGGGCTGGACTATCGGCATCTCCATCGTCGCCTGGATCATCGCGCTGATCCTGGGCTCCGTGCTCGGGGTGATGCGTACGGTGCCCAACCGCATCGTGTCCACCATTGCCACGGTCTACGTGGAAATTTTCCGTAACGTGCCACTGCTGGTGCAGTTGTTCATCTGGTACTTCCTGGTGCCGGACCTGCTGCCCGAGAACCTGCAGGAGTGGTACAAGCAGGACCTGAACCCGACCACCTCGGCTTTCCTGAGCGTTGTCGTGTGCCTGGGCCTGTTCACCGCCGCACGGGTTTGCGAACAAGTGCGTACCGGTATCCAGGCGTTGCCTCGCGGCCAGGAATCCGCCGCACGCGCCATGGGTTTCAAACTGCCGCAGATCTACTGGAACGTGCTGCTGCCGCAGGCTTACCGGATCATCATTCCGCCGCTTACCTCCGAATTCCTCAACGTGTTCAAGAACTCGTCGGTGGCCTCGCTGATCGGTCTGATGGAGTTGCTCGCCCAGACCAAACAGACCGCCGAATTCTCTGCGAACCTGTTCGAAGCCTTCACCCTGGCCACCCTGATCTACTTCACGCTGAACATGAGCCTGATGCTGCTCATGCGTCTGATCGAGAAGAAAGTCGCCGTGCCGGGCCTGATTTCCGTGGGAGGTAAATAATGGACTTCTCTGGAATCGTTCCCGCCATTCCGGGCCTGTGGAACGGCATGCTCATGACCCTCAAGCTCATGGCAATGGGCGTTGTGGGCGGTATCGTGCTCGGCACGATCCTGGCCCTGATGCGCCTGTCACCGAGCAAATGGATGTCGCGCATCGCCGGCGCCTACGTCAACTATTTCCGTTCGATCCCGCTGCTGCTGGTCATCACCTGGTTCTACCTGGCGGTGCCGTTCGTGCTGCGCTGGATCACCGGCGAAGACACCCCGGTCGGTGCATTCACCTCCTGCGTCGTGGCGTTCATGATGTTCGAGGCGGCATACTTCTGCGAAATCGTGCGTGCCGGCGTGCAGTCGATCTCCCGTGGCCAGATGGGCGCAGCGCAGGCCCTGGGCATGACCTACGGCCAGATGATGCGCCTGATCATCCTGCCCCAGGCGTTCCGCAAGATGACCCCGCTGCTGTTGCAGCAGAGCATCATCCTGTTCCAGGACACCTCGCTTGTGTACACGGTCGGTCTGGTCGACTTCCTCAACTCGGCCCGCGCCAGCGGCGACATCATTGGCCGTTCCAATGAGTTCCTGGTCATCGCAGGTCTGGTGTACTTCACGATCAGCTTCGCGGCCTCGCGTCTGGTCAAGCTCATGCAGAAAAGGTTAGCCGTATGATTTCCATCAAAAATATCAACAAGTGGTATGGGGACTTCCAGGTGCTGACCGATTGCAGCACCGAGGTCAAGAAAGGCGAAGTGATCGTGGTGTGCGGGCCGTCCGGCTCGGGCAAATCGACCCTGATCAAGTGCGTCAACGCCCTTGAGCCGTTCCAGAAAGGTGACATCGAGGTCGATGGCACCTCCATCGCCGATCCGAAGACCAACCTGCCGAAACTGCGTTCGCGCGTGGGCATGGTGTTCCAGCATTTCGAGCTGTTCCCGCACCTGACCATCACCGAGAACCTGACCATCGCGCAGATCAAGGTGCTGGGCCGCAGCAAGGAAGAAGCCACCAAAAAAGGCCTGCAGTTGCTTGAGCGCGTCGGTCTGTCGGCCCACGCCCACAAGCATCCGGGCCAGCTCTCCGGCGGCCAGCAGCAACGTGTGGCGATTGCCCGCGCGCTGGCGATGGACCCGATCGTGATGCTGTTCGACGAACCGACTTCGGCACTCGACCCGGAAATGGTCAACGAAGTGCTCGACGTGATGGTGCAGCTTGCCCACGAAGGCATGACCATGATGTGCGTGACCCACGAAATGGGCTTCGCCCGCAAAGTGGCTGACCGCGTGATCTTCATGGACAAGGGCCAGATCATCGAAGACTGCCCCAAGGAAGAATTCTTCGGCGACATCAACGCTCGTTCCGAACGCGCCCAGCACTTCCTGAACAAGATCCTGCAGCACTAACAGCCTTTTCGTTTTTAGCCTCACGAGGGCATAGCCCCACAAGGGCACACAACCACCGGCCGTGCGTGTTCACCATCAATGACACGCACGGCTGGTCGGTCCAGGACGACTGTGATGAAATGCGATCCACCTCTTAGCGCGCCACCATCACTTGCCGTGAAACCCCGCCTGATCCGCCAACTGTTCCTGCCGCCGCTGGTCATCCTGCTGATGATCGCGCTGGGCTACTTCACCTATCTGTACAGCGAAAAGAACGGCATCCAGGCTCTGGGCGAGAACGGCCAGCGCCAGCTTGAGTTGCACGCGCGTACCGTCGAAAGCGAAATCAACAAATACAACTACCTGCCCAGCGTGCTGGAGCTCGAATCCAATGTCTCCGACCTGCTCAACGATCCGTCGCCCGAATTGCGGGTCAAGGTCAATGACTACCTCGAAGGCCTGAACCGCCGCAGCCGCAGCCGCGCCATCTATGTGCTGGACACCACCGGCCGCGTGCTCGCCACCAGCAACTGGCGCGACGCGGACAGCTATCTGGGCGAAGACCTGTCCTTCCGCGCCTATTATCAGGACGCGATTCGTGGCCTGCCCGGCCGCTTCTACGGCATCGGCAGCACCACCGGCGAGCCCGGTTACTACCTGGCCCACGGGCTTGAGGAGAAAGGCAAGATCATCGGCGTGGCGGTGATCAAGGTGCGTCTGGAAGCGCTGGAAGAGCGCTGGCAGCGGGCGCGTCTGGAAGCCTTCGTCAGTGACGAGAACGGCATCATCATTCTGTCCAGCGACCCGGCCCGACGTCTGAAATCGGTGCGCCCCCTGACAGCTGACATCAAGGAGCGCCTGGCGCGCAGCCTGCAGTATTACTGGTGGCCGCTCAACGAGCTGGTGCCGCTGGAGCGTGAATCGATTGCCGACGGCGTGGAGAAGCTGACCTTCCCTGCCAACGTCAGTGTCGATCATGAACACACGGTGGTCAGTTACCTTGCCCAGACCCGCGACCTGGCCGACACGCCCTGGCACCTGACCCTGCTGACACCGCTCGAAGACCTGCGCCGGGAAGCCGCTAACCAGGGGATGCTGGTGGCCGTGGCCTTTGCCCTGGTGACCTTCCTGCTGATTGCCTGGAACGAGCGGCGCAAGGTGATTTCCGTGCGTCTGGCCGCCCGCGAAGCGCTGGAGCAGGCCAACAACGAACTGGAACGGCGGATTACCGAACGCACCGCCGACCTGCGCGCCAGCAACGAACGCCTCAAGGGGCAGATTCGTGAGCGGCGTCAGGCCGAAGAAACGTTGCGCCAGGCCCAGGACGAACTGGTACAGGCCGGCAAGCTGGCTGCCATCGGTCAGATGTCCACCAGCATCGCCCACGAACTCAACCAGCCCTTGGCCGCATTGCGCACCTTGTCGGGCAACACCGTGCGTTTCATCGAGCGCGGCGCGCTGGACACCGCCAGCACCAACCTGCGCACCATTAACGATCTGGTGGACCGCATGGGCCGCATCACCGCCAGCCTGCGCGCCTTTGCCCGGCGTGGCGAAGACAAGGGCCAGGCGTCGCTGGGCAAGGCCGTCGATGCCGCGCTGCAATTGCTGGCCGGGCGTCTGGAAAACAGCGCGCTGGACCTGCATCAGGAGTTTCAGGATGTCGAGCTTGCGATCGATCAGACTCGCCTTGAACAGATTCTGGTCAACCTGATCGGCAACGCGCTGGACGCCATGCAGGCACAGCCCCTGCCCGTGCTCTGGTTGCAGGGCGACATGTGCGAGGGCCGTTATCGGCTGCGGGTTCGCGACAACGGCCACGGCATCGACGCCGAAGCGCGCAAGCACCTGTTCGAACCGTTTTTCACCACCAAGCCGGGTGAGCAGGGGCTGGGGTTGGGCTTGACCCTGTCGGCCAGCCTGGCAGCCGCCGCCGGTGGCAGCTTGAACGCAGAAGACCCGGCCGAAGGCGGCACGATGTTCGTGCTGGTTTTGCCGTTGGTGAATGCCGGGGTGACGACCTCATGATTGATCTGACGGCACACACTCCCGTAGGAGCGCGCTTGCCCGCGATTGCGGGGTGTCAGCCACACTTTCATAACCTGACACAGCGGCATTCGCGGGCAAGCGCGCTCCTACAGAATCCGGTGAGGCATCAAAATGAACACTGAACTGACCGTCCTCATCGTCGAAGATGACCCGCACGTCCTGCTCGGCTGCCAGCAGGCGCTGGCGCTGGAAGACATTCACAGCCAGGGCGTGGGCAGTGCCGAGGAGGCGCTGGCGCTGGTGGGCGACAACTACGCCGGGATCGTCATCAGCGACATCCGCCTGCCGGGCATCGACGGCCTGGAACTGCTCAAACGCCTCAAAGCGCGCGACCGCAGCCTACCGGTGGTGTTGATCACCGGCCACGGCGATGTGTCGATGGCGGTCGGTGCCATGCGCGACGGTGCCTACGATTTCATGGAGAAGCCCTTCTCCCCCGAACGCCTGGTAGACGTCGCCCGCCGCGCGCTGGAACAACGCGGGCTGGCACGGGAAGTCTGGTCGCTGCGCCGGCAACTGGCCGAGCGCGACTCGCTGGAAGGCAAGATCATCGGCCGCTCCCCCGCCATGCAAAACCTGCGAGCGCTGATCGCCAACGTCGCCGACACCTCGGCCAACGTGCTGATCGAAGGTGAAACCGGCACCGGCAAGGAACTGGTCGCCCGCTGCCTGCACGACTTCAGCCGCCGTCATTCCAATCAGTTCGTCGCGCTGAACTGCGGCGGGTTGCCGGAAAACCTGTTCGAAAGCGAAATCTTCGGCCACGAAGCCAATGCCTTTACCGGCGCGGGCAAGCGGCGCATCGGCAAGATCGAACACGCCCACGACGGCACGCTGTTTCTCGATGAAGTGGAGAGCATGCCGATCAACCTGCAGATCAAACTGCTGCGGGTATTGCAGGAGCGTACCCTCGAACGCCTGGGCTCGAACCAGAGCGTGGCGGTGGATTGCCGGGTGATCGCGGCCACCAAGTCGGACCTCGATGAACTGAGCCGGGCCAACCAGTTTCGCAGCGACCTGTATTACCGCCTCAACGTGGTGACCCTGGAGTTGCCGCCACTGCGCGAGCGCCGCGAGGACATCCTGCAACTGTTCGAGCACTTCCTGCAGTTGTCGTCGCTGCGCTTTGATCGCGAACCACCGGAGCTTGATCGCCAGACCATGTCGGCGCTGATGAGCCACGACTGGCCGGGCAACGTGCGCGAACTGCGCAACGTCGCCGAGCGCTATGCGCTGGGCTTGCCGGCCTTCAAGAAAACCGGATCTGCGGCCACTGCCCAGAGCCTGGGGTTCTCCGAGGCGGTGGAAGCCTTCGAGAAAAACCTGCTCAGCGATGCGTTGCAGCGCAGCGGCGGCAACCTCAGCCAGGCCAGCCAGGAACTGGGCATGGCCAAGACCACGCTGTTCGACAAGGTGAAGAAGTACGGGTTGGGGTGACTGACTCACCCATCCCCGTAGGAGCGCGCTTGCCCGCGACCCCGGTGTGTCAGGCGCCATCAACGTCATAGACACACCGCCATCGCGGGCAAGCGCGCTCCTACAGGCCTGAGATTCACTCCCTTGGCCCACCCTTTGCAATCCCCCTGAAAGGCCCGCCCGGCCGGTGTTCATGGCCATGGACCCGGTGTCCGGGGCGGCATTTGATGGGTGAAGGCAACCTTGAACATTCTCGATCTCGATCACAGCCTCACGCAGCAGGCACCGATCAAGGACCGGCTGCAGGACGGACGTGCCACGCGGCTTGACCTGCTGGCCCTGGGGCCGGTATTGCGGCTCTGGTCCACTGAAAACAATTACCAGCGCTTCGCCGGGCATCTGGACCACCGCGCCAGGCCATTGGGCAACCGGCCGGAAATCTTCTTCGTCGGCTCCGGCGACTATCACCACCTGACCCCTGCCCTGCTCGCCGACCTGCCCGAGCCGGTCACGCTGATCCACTTCGACAACCACCCGGACTGGGTGCACTTCGCGCCCCGCCGCCACTGCGGCTCGTGGGTCAATCGCGCGCTCAAGCTGCCCAACGTACAACGCGTCATCACCCTCGGGCCTTGCAGCGATGACCTGCAAAGCCCGCAGCTCAAGGGCGGCAATCTCGGCGCACTCAGGCGCGGTGACCTGCAATTGTTCCCCTGGCGCCATCCGCCCTCGAAAGTCTGGGGCAGGATCGGCGACGGACCCGGTCATCGGCAAATCGACGGTCACCTGCACTGGCACAACCTGGCCGAGGTGGACTGGCCGGTGTTCCTCGAACAACTGGTCGCCAGCCTGCCCACCGATGCGGTGTGGATCACCATCGACAAGGACGTGCTCGGCTGCGAAGACGCCGCCACCAACTGGGATCAGGGCGGCATGCGCCTGAGCCATCTGCTCGACGCCATCCGCGCCCTGGCCGCGAACACCCGGGTGCTGGGCATCGACGTCTGCGGCGAATTCGCGCCCCCGGCGTTCAGCAATCCGCTCAAGCGCTGGGAGGCAAAATCCGATCAGCCGCCTGCAGAACGCTGGAGCGAAGCGGACATTGCCCGCAACGCCCAGACCAACGCGGCCCTGATCACCCTGTTCGAGGAGCTGTTCCCATGACCCCGACCGTGGTGCTGCTGACGGCGTTTTCGATCCTGCTCGACGTCATCGGTCAACTGGCGTTCAAGCTCGGCCTGGACCGGCTGCCTGCGCAGGAAGGCGGGTTTCGCCTGCGCAGCTTCTGGGTGCAGATCGCCGGCGCGCCGATGCTCTGGTTTGGCGTGGGCGCCTATGTGGTCGAGTTCATCACCTGGCTGCTGGTGCTGTCGCTGGCGCCGCTGTCGCTGGTGTTTCCGGCTGCGAGCCTGAGTTACGTCGGCGTGGTGCTGGGCGGGAGGCTGGTGCTTGGCGAGCGGGTCAGCCGGCGCCGCTGGTTTGGCACGATGGTCATTACGTTCGGCGTCATGCTGGTGTGCGCCACCGGCGCGTGAGGTGTTCATGACACAGATTCAATCGATTTACGCTCATGGGAACCCGGTCACGCTCAGTGACACTTCTGCACTGAGCGTCGAGGTCAGCCACAGCATTCATCGGGTCAGGCGCAGCGACTGGGCGCAACTCGACAGCGACAATCTCGAAGGCTACGACTATTACGCCGCCATCGAAGACGCCGGATTACCGGGCGTCGAGCCGCGTTATTTCATGATCCGCGATGGCCAGCGCCTGATCGCGGTGGCACCGGCTTATCGCCATCGGCTACCGCTGAATCAGGTGCTCGACGGCCTGCTGGCGAAGCTGTTCGGCCATATCTCTGTGCCGATCCTGGCGGTGGGTTCGCCCGTCACCGAAACCTGCTCGATTGCCTGCGCCCCGGACTGGCTAGCGCGCACGCCTGAAATCCTGCCGGTGCTGATAGACGCCCTGGATCGCCAGTCGCGACTGGACGGCACCTGGCTGTACCTATTCAAGGACGTAGCCGAAGAGCGTGTGACTCTGCGCAGCGCGCTGGAACATCTGGGCTTTGCCCGCGTGGCCGGAATGCCGAGAACCCTGCTGCCGTTGCCCTACGCCGATCTGCAGGGCTATCTGGCGAGCCTCGGCCGAGTGACGCGCAAGGGGCTCAAACGCAAGCTGGCGGCGCCATCGAACCTGCGCATCGAAGCGCGGCAGCATCAGGTGGATGATGTAATCGAAACCATGCTGGCGCTGTATGCCGACACCGTGGCCCGTAGCGGCGAGGAGATCGAACCGCTGACCGCCGACTATTTCCGCTCGGTGCTGGCCATGCTGGGCGAGCGTGCGACCTGCTACCTGTTCTGGTCTGGCGACCGGCTGATCGGCTTCAACCTGCTGTTAGGGGACGGTACGCGGCAGGTCGACAAGGTGTTCGCCTCTGATGGCGCAGCCGCCCGCGAGCACAACCTCTACCACCGCACCTGGCTGGCCCATGTGCAGCGTTGCATTGCCCAGGGCATCCCGGCGTTCGAAGCCAGCCAGGCGGCCTATGACGAGAAGCTGCGCCTGGGCTGCCGACTGCTGGGCAATGACCATTACCTCCATCACCGCCGTGCGTGGGTCACCCGATTGCTGGGCTGGCTGGTGCGCAAGGCCGGGCTGGATCAGTCGAATGTTATGGGCAGGAAATCCGTAGATGAATGAGCAAATCCTGAATGAAAAACCGGCCTGGCGCTGGCTGGAAAGCCGCGCCGCGAGCATCGGGCTCTGGGGGCTGTTGATTGGTTTCGAGAGCGCGGCGCAACTGGCGCTGAAGGTCGGTGGCGATGGGCTGGCAGCGATGCCGTTCGGGCTGGACTGGCTGCTGGCGGCGATGGGCAATGTGGCGGTGCTGGGGGCTGTGGGCTGTTATGTGGGCTCGTTCCTGAGCTGGATGCTGATCCTGCGACGTAGCAGTCTGTCGCTGGCCTTTCCCTTGAGTTCGCTGGTGTTCGTGGTGGTGCTGCTGGGGTCGTGGCTGGGGCTGGGCGAGCACATCAGCGCCCTGCACTGGCTGGGGGTGTGGGTGATTATTGGCGGGATAGCGTTGTTGGCAGAGGGAGAGTCGTGAAGGCTCTTTATATTGGCTTTAGATTGTTACGTTGATGCCCTGCGGGCCTATCGCGGGCAAGCGCGCTCCTACATTTGTTGCAACGTGCCGCATCCGGCATACCGAGTGCACAGCCTTTTAAGCTGACGGCACGGAACTCGAGCTGAGCACTAAGGCCACGCACTCGGTCCATCAGGCCATGGCACGTTGCAACAAATGTAGGAGCGCGCTTGCCCGCGATAAGGCCCGCAGGGCAACAAATTAAGAATTTTTATTTCGTCCCGGAATGATCCAACAAAAACCCCAACCCATGGGACACCGGTATCTCCTTCACGCCCATCATCCGCTGCTGCTCCTTGATCTCCCTGTGGAAGGCCTTGACCTGGGTCCAGTGCATCTTGGGGCGGTAGTGGTGTTCGGCGTGGTAGCCATTGTTCATCCAGATCAGGTTATAGAGCGGGCTGTACGAACTCACGCCCCAGGCAATCGGCAAATCCGGGTTGCCGCCCAGGTGCTCGTAGTAGCCGTTCAACGACGACAGCGACTGCCCCAGGTACCAGAACGGCAGCAACAGCAGCACTGCATGCCAGTCATGGAACGCCAGGGCGATGTAGGCCGCGACGGTCACGTAGATTTCAACTTTCGCCCAGCGCGCATCGTCAGGGTGTTTGCGCTTCATGTCCTCGTAATAGCTCTTGGGCTCATCACGGAAGGCACTCAGGAACACGTAGCGCCACAAGGCTTCGGGCTCGCCGTTGTGGCCATAGCGGTAGATCGACAACGGGTCGACTGTTTCGCCCTTGTCGTTGGGCCGGTCGGAGTTGCCGCGATGGTGGCGGTTGTGGATGTCGCGGTACATGGTCTGGGAGAAGCCGATGGTCACCGACAGCAGCAAGTCGAACGCGCGGTTCATGCCCTTGTGAGTGAAATAGGCGTTGTGGATCTGGTTGTGGGAGATGCTGTTGATGCTCCACGACAGGCTGACGGCATACACCAGCGCCAGGGGCACGATGGCCCACCACGACAGGCTGTGAAAGGCCATGACCAGCCACAGCACGAAAGCGAAATGGGCCAGCGCCATGGCAATCGGGACAATGTCCCAGAGCGAGTACGCAAGCCAGCGGTAAACGGGACGAGCCATGAAGAACTTCCTCGAAAACGATGAGTGCTTCGGCTCATTGCAAGGCCCAGACCAACCCGCGAGCTACTTGAAGTGATACGCCACGGCGACGTCCAGCTCGCCTTGATTCACACGGCCTTGCTGGCGAACGATGCTGCTGTCGGCGGCCGATCCCACCAGGTGAATCCAGCTGGCGCTGGTGATCAGCGACCAGTTCGCAGCTATCGGGAAGGCTACGCTCTGGGTCAGGGTCAGGTTCTGGAAACCGCCGCTGGCGTTGTAGGCGCGAATGCCGGAGGCCTGTGACTCTGCGCCGCTGACGCCGAAGAAGGTCTGCGCCTGCTCGGCGTTGGCGTAGTGCGCAGCCAGCGTCGTGCCGCCGAATATCCCGTGGCCCAGCGGGTAATCCAGCTCGCCGCCGACACGCCCCAGCACCCCGCCCTGCCCGTTGCTGCCGCCGAAGGTGCGGCCCACTTCAGCGAACACACGCCAGGCATCCGAAGGGCTGTATTCGACGAAGCCACCCACCTCGCCCATGTCCGACACGTCATGCAGACCGTGCAGCGCGCCGTTGGCCGTGCGCCCCTCGACGTAGTTGACGAACGGCCCGGCGCTCCAGCCGTTGGCCTTGAGCGCATCCCAGGACAAACCTTCGTCAGAGCTCAGATTGACCCGCCCCCAGGACAGGTCCAGATAGGGAATCGGCCGGGTTTCGTAGCGCGTGCCGGTGGGGTCATGGGGCTGGTAGGCGACGCCCACGCCCGCATCGCCGGTCAGCGGATCGGCATGGCACGCCGGGCTGAAATACGCGGCGCAGAGCAGCCCGGCGATGCACAGGCGGCGTTTGAAACAGGTCGGCAGAAGGGTCATCGCAGAGCTCTCGGGGCAGCGAACATGCGCGCATCAATCCCCAGAGGCGACCACCAGCGCAAGCACTGATGTTGTTTGTAGCAAGCTACAAAAATTGTAGCTCCGCACCCCTTCAGTCACCTCCAGCAACGGCCAGAACCCCGGCCCTGCGGGCTTTCATGCCCTTGGCACAGTCCCTGCTCTTGCCCTGCCACGAGCAACACGGCGAGCCCTTCGCCCCGCTCTCTCTTTGGACAAGACAGGCAAACGCAGATGATGCATTGGCATATCGTGTGTGATTTCGACGGGACGATCACCCCGACCGACGTGATCGACAACATTCTCGAACGCTTCGCCGATCCCAGTTGGGTAGACATCGAAGACGAGTGGCTCAACGGCCGCATCGGCTCGCGGGAATGCCTCAGCCGCCAACTGGCGCTGGTCAAGGCGTTTCCGGCGCAATTGCTGGACTACTTCGACAGCGTCACCATCGACCCCGACTTCCCGGCGTTCGTCGAACACGTGATCGGCCTGGGCGCCACCCTGGACATCGTCAGCGACGGCCTGGAACAAGGCATCGCCCGCATCCTCTCGCGCCACCAGGTGCCGCTGCTGCCGATCATCGCCAACGGCCTGCGTCAGGTGGACCAGAACAGCTGGCGCATCGTCTTCCCCCACGCCAGCGACGCCTGTCGCGCGGCCTCCGGGAACTGCAAATGCAAATCCACACCCGCTGACAAACGCGTGCTGGTGATCGGCGACGGCAAGTCCGACATGTGCGTAGCCAGCACCGCCGATTTCGTCTTCGCCAAGGGCCGGCTGGCCGACCACTGCGTGCACAACGGCATCCCCCATGCGCGCTTCGACTCTTTCGCCCAACTCCCTGCCTTGCTGGCCCTGCTGCCTCACAGCCTGCCGGCACCCGTCGTTCACCTCTCCAATGAATCCCAGGAACTCTTCCACCATGTCTGATATCCGCATCGCCACCGCCGAAGACCAGCTCCTCCTGGAAAAAGAAGCCAAATACTGCTCCTTTGGCGACACCGTCCATTACATCGACCCGCCGCGCATTTTCAGCCGCTGCGAAGGCTCGTACGTCTACGACACCAGCGACCAGGCCTACCTCGACCTGCAGATGTGGTACTCGGCGGTGAACTTCGGCTACGCCAACCCGCGCCTGAACAATGCCTTGAAGCAGCAGATCGACACCCTGCCGCAGATCGCCAGCCAGTACCTGCACAAGGGCAAGATCGAGCTGGCGGAAACCATCGCGGTGGACGCCAAGAACAAATTCGGCCTGGACGGTCGCGTGCACTTCAACGTCGGCGGCTCGCAGTCCATCGAGGACTCGCTAAAAGTCGTGCGCAACGCCAGCAACGGCAAGAGCCTGATGTTCGCCTTCGAAGGCGGCTACCACGGTCGCACCCTGGGCGCCTCGTCGATCACCTCCAGCTACCGCTATCGCCGCCGCTACGGCCACTTCGGCGAGCGCGCGCAGTTCATCCCGTTCCCGTACCACTTTCGCGGCCCCAAAGGCATGACCAAGGAAGAATACGGCAGCTACTGCGTGAAGCAGTTCGCCCGCCTGTTCGAGACCGAATACAACGGCGTCTGGGACCCGAAAGTCGGCCAGAGCGAATACGCCGCGTTTTACGTCGAGCCGATCCAGGGCACCGGCGGCTATGTAATCCCGCCGATGAACTTCTACAGCGAACTCAAGCACGTGCTCGACCAGCACGGCATCCTGATGGTGGTCGATGAAATCCAGATGGGCTTCTATCGCACCGGCAAGCTGTGGTCGATCGAACACTTCGACGTCAAACCCGACGTGATCGTGTTCGGCAAGGCGCTGACCAACGGCCTCAACCCCCTGGGCGGCATCTGGGCACGCGAAGAGCTGATCAACCCGAAAATCTTCCCGCCAGGCTCGACCCACTCCACCTTCGCCTCCAACCCGCTGGGCACGGCGGTGGGGCTGGAAATGTTCAAGATGACCTCGGAAACCGACTACGGCTCGATGGTCATGAACAAGGGCAAGTACTTCCTCGAAGGCCTGCGCGACCTGCAGAAACGCTACCCGATCATTGGCGATGTCGATGGCCTGGGCCTGGCCCTGCGTGCCGAAATCTGCGCCCCGGACGGCTTCACCCCGGACAAGGCGACACTGGATTTCATGGTCGAGGAAGGGATGAAAGGCGACATCGAAATCGACGGCAAACGCCTGGGGCTGGTGCTGGACGTGGGCGGTTACTACAAGAACGTGATCACCCTCGCGCCGTCGCTGGAAATCAGCTACCCGGAGATCGACCTGGGCATCGCCCTGCTC
>Ga0207655_1002551_pt1 | contig 14580 bp, 15 predicted proteins | sample KBSM44metaG_FD_184398 | JGI IMG/M metagenome (GOLD analysis project Ga0207655, IMG submission 184398) | Miscanthus rhizosphere microbial communities from Kellogg Biological Station, Michigan, USA - KBS M4-4 metaG (SPAdes) (version 2) | ecosystem: Host-associated > Plants > Roots > Rhizosphere >...
CGAGCGCGAGGTGCCCAGGCGGATCGTTTCCAGCACTTCGTCGATGCGGTCGCGCTGTTCGCCATTGAGCCGGGCCCGCAGGCTGGCCCACACCGATTTGTCGGTCTTTTGCGCCAGCTCCAGGTTCTCGAACACGCTCAAGGCTTCGAACACTGTGGGTTTCTGAAACTTGCGGCCGATGCCGGACTGGGCGATCTGCACCTCGCTCATGCGGGTCAGATCCAGCGTCTCGCCGAACCAGGCCTTGCCGTGGGAGGGGCGGGTCTTGCCGGTGATCACGTCCATCAGCGTGGTCTTGCCCGCGCCGTTGGGACCGATGATGCAGCGCAGCTCGCCCACGCCGATGTACAGGTTCAGGTCGTTGAGCGCCTTGAAGCCGTCGAAGCTGACGCTGATGTCTTCCAGGGTCAGGATGGTGCCGTGCAGCGTGTTCAGGCCACGGCCTGCCGTCTGGCCAAGGCCGATGGCGTCGCGGCTGGTGCCGGCGTCGCTGTTGGGATCAAGCACCGGGTCGAAAGCCGGCGTTGGTGAACTCTTCATTGTTCTCCCCTTTTCTTGAGCAGGCCGATCACGCCCTTGGGCAGGTACAGCGTCACCACAATGAACAGCGCGCCGAGGAAGAACAGCCAGTATTCCGGGAAGGCCACGGTGAACCAGCTCTTCATGCCGTTGACCAGACCTGCGCCCAGCAGCGGGCCGATCAGCGTGCCGCGCCCGCCCAAGGCGACCCACACGGCGGCTTCGATGGAGTTGGTTGGCGACATTTCGCTGGGGTTGATGATGCCCACTTGCGGCACGTACAGCGCACCCGCCAGGCCGCACAGGACAGCGCTCAGCACCCACACGAACAGCTTGAAGCCACGCGGATCGTAGCCGCAGAACATCAGGCGGTTCTCTGCATCACGCACGGCGGTCAACACCCGGCCGAACTTGCTGCGCGCCAGGCGCCAGCCCACGAACAGGCTGCCGACCAGCAGGGCCACCGTGAGCAGAAACAGCACGGCCCGCGTGCCTTGGGAAGTGATGCTGAAGCCCAGGATGCTGCGGAAGTTGGTAAAGCCGTTGTTGCCGCCAAAGCCGGTTTCGTTGCGGAAAAACAGCAACATCCCGGCGAAGGTCAGGGCCTGGGTCATGATCGAGAAATACACGCCCTTGATCCGCGAGCGAAAGGCGAAGAAGCCGAACACCAGCGCCAGCAATCCTGGCGCCAGCACCACCAGGCACAGGGCCCAGAGGAAGTGCTGGGTGCCGACCCAGTACCACGGCAGCTCGGTCCACGACAGGAAGGTCATGAAGGCCGGCAGGCTGTCGCCCGAGGCTTCGCGCATCAGGTACATGCCCATCGCATAGCCGCCCAGGGCGAAGAACAGGCCGTGGCCCAGCGACAGCAGGCCCGCGTAGCCCCACACCAGGTCCAGCGCCAGGGCGACGATGGCGTAGCAGAGAATCTTGCCCACCAGCGTCAGGGTGTAGGCCGACACTTGCAGGCTGTTGCCTTCGGGCAGCAGCGACAGCAGCGGCAGGGCGATCAGCAGGGCGAGGATGACCACGCCCACCGAGATCGTGACTTTGGTGCCAGCGCGTTGCGCGGCGGTAACCATCAATGGCTGGTTCATCAGTCGATCACCCGTCCTTTGAGCGCGAACAGCCCTTGCGGACGTTTCTGGATAAACAGAATGATCAGCGCCAGGATCAGGATCTTGCCCAGCACTGCGCCGATTTGCGGTTCGAGAATCTTGTTGGCGATGCCAAGGCCGAAGGCCGCCATCACGCTGCCGGCCAGTTGCCCGACGCCGCCGAGCACCACGACCAGGAACGAGTCGATGATGTAGCTCTGGCCCAGGTCAGGGCCGACGTTGCCGATCTGGCTCAGGGCCACGCCACCAAGGCCTGCGATACCGGAGCCGAGCCCGAAGGCCATCATGTCGATACGCCCGGTGGGCACGCCGCAGCAGGCGGCCATGTTGCGGTTCTGGGTCACGGCGCGCACGTTCAGGCCCAGACGGGTCTTGTTCAGCAGCAGCCAGGTCAGCACCACCACGAACAGCGCGAAGCCAATGATGATGATCCGGTTGTACGGCAGCACCAGGTTCGGCAGCACCTGAATGCCGCCGGACAGCCATTCGGGGTTGGCGACTTCGACGTTCTGCGCGCCGAACACCACGCGGATCAACTGGATCAGCATCAGGCTGATGCCCCAGGTGGCGAGCAGGGTTTCCAGCGGGCGGCCGTACAGGTGACGAATCACCGTGCGCTCCAGCGCCATGCCGATGCAGGCCGTGACGAAGAACGCCACCGGCAGCGCCACCAGCGGATACAGCTCCAGCGCACCCGGCGCGTAACGTTGAAACATCAGTTGCACGACATAGGTGGCGTAGGCGCCGAGCATCAGCATCTCGCCGTGGGCCATGTTGATGACGCCCAGCAGGCCAAAGGTGATCGCCAGCCCCAATGCTGCCAGCAGCAGGATCGAGCCCAGCGAAACGCCGCTGAACACCTGGCCCATCACCTCGCCGATCATCAGCTTGCGTTTGACCTGCGCCAGGCTGGTCTCGGCCGCGAGGCGCACGGTGGAGTCGGTTTCGACGTTGGGTTCGAGCAGGTTTTCAAGACGCGTGCGGGCCAGCGGGTCGCCGGTTTCACCCAGCAGACGCACGGCGGCCAGGCGCACGGTCGGACTGGTGTCGACCAGTTGCAGGTTGGCCAGCGCAAGGCTCAGAGCCGAGTGCACGGCATCGTCTTTTTCAGCGGCGACCTGCTGCATCAGCAGTTGCAGTTGGGCAGGGCGGGCGCTCTTTTGCAGTGTCAGCGCGGCGGCCAGGCGCAGTTTGGCGTCGGCGGCGAGCAATTGGTGGCTGGCCAGCGCGGTTTCCACCAGGCCGCGCAGGCGGTTGTTCAGGCTGATCGCTTGCGGCTCATCGGGATTGGGTGCGTCAGCCAGTGCCGGGGCGGCTGGATCGACGGCGGTGAAGCTGTCGTCGCTGTTCTGGATGAAGGCGCGGTTGCTGCTGTCGGCGGCCACGCGGCCTTCCTGCAGGGCAACCAGCAGTTCAACGCGCGCCGGGTCGGGCTTGGCGGCCCAGGCTTCCAGCAGTTCAGCACGTTGAGAGGATTCGGCGGCGACAAAGTCACCGGCATCGCTGGCATGGGCTGCGAAAGGCAGCAGCAGGCACAGGGTAAGGATGAGGTGGTGGAGAGATCTGGGCATATCGTTTGGCCTTGGTGTCGGCGTCCTGTAGGAGCGCGCTTGCCCGCGACGGGGTGTGTCAGGCGACCTCGATGACACAGACCCACCGCCGTCGCGGGCAAGCACGCTCCTACAAGGAAATTGCGTCGAGTCGAGGGCGTGCCCCGACCCGACAGCGCGTTGCTTAGTTACTCTTCACCGCATAATCCGGCTTCTTGTCGTTACCCGGAATGAACGGGCTCCAAGGCTGGGCGCGCAGTGGCTCCTTGGTTTTCCAGACCACGTTGAACTGACCGTCGGCCTTGATCTCGCCGATCATCACCGGCTTGTGCAGGTGATGGTTGGTCTTGTCCATTTCCAGGGTGAAGCCCGATGGCGCGGCGAAGGTCTGGCCGGCCATGGCTTCGCGGACTTTATCCACATCGGTGGACTTGGCTTTCTCGACCGCCTGGGCCCACATGTGGATGCCCACGTAGGTGGCTTCCATCGGATCGTTGGTCACCGCCTTGTCGGCGTTCGGCAGGTTGTGCGCCTTGGCGTAGGCTTTCCAGTCGGCGACGAACTTGGTGTTCACCGGATTCTTGACCGACTCGAAGTAGTTCCAGGCGGCCAGGTTGCCCACCAGCGGCTTGGTGTCCACGCCGCGCAGTTCTTCCTCGCCCACCGAGAACGCTACGACCGGAACGTCGGTGGCTTTCAGGCCCTGGTTGCCCAGTTCCTTGTAGAACGGCACGTTGGAGTCGCCGTTGACGGTGGAGATCACAGCGGTCTTGCCGCCGGCCGAGAACTTCTTGATGTTGGCCACGATGGTCTGGTAATCGCTGTGGCCGAACGGGGTGTAGACCTCTTCGATGTCGCTGTCCTTCACGCCTTTGGAGTGCAGGAACGAGCGCAGAATCTTGTTGGTGGTGCGCGGATAGACGTAGTCGGTGCCCAGCAGGAAAAAGCGCTTGGCCGCGCCGCCGTCTTCGCTCATCAGGTACTCGACTGCGGGAATCGCCTGCTGGTTAGGCGCAGCGCCGGTGTAGAACACGTTTGGCGACATTTCTTCGCCTTCGTATTGCACCGGGTAGAACAGCAGGCCGTTCAGCTCTTCGAAGACTGGCAATACCGATTTGCGCGACACCGAGGTCCAGCAACCGAACACCACCGAGACCTTGTCCTGGGTCAGCAATTGACGGGCCTTCTCGGCGAACAGCGGCCAGTTGGACGCAGGATCCACCACCACCGCTTCCAGCTTCTTGCCATTGACGCCGCCCTTGGCGTTGATTTCGTCGATGGTCATCAGCGCCATGTCCTTGAGCGACGTCTCGGAGATGGCCATGGTGCCGGACAAAGAATGCAGAATGCCGACCTTGATGGTCTCGGCGGCCTGAACGGTCCAGGTCATGCCCATGGCGGCGATCGATGCGGACAAGGTGAACGCTTTAAGCAAACTGCGACGCTTCATTGGCTAGCTCCATTCTTCGATTTTTTGAAATGACGGCGGTTGGCGGTGCCGGGAGTTGAGGCTGAAGAGCTCATAGCAAAGGCTGGGCCAAGGCAGAAAATGCCGAAAAATCAAAGGGATTCGAAACCTTCAGGAGGCGGTTTGCACCAATGTGGGATCAGCAGGGGGCCGTGGTGCGCAGGTTGCGCCGATGTGGTGCGGGGAAGTTGACGAGGTCGACAGGATTTCGGCTGCACCACGGACCTGTAGGAGCGTGGCTTGTCCCGCGAACGGCGACGAAGTCGTCGCAATTCGGTTGATGCGGTGCGTCGGACGGAGTGCGGCGTCAGGTTTTACTGCCGGTACCCGGCAGGTCGCGGGCAAGCGCGCTCCTACAGGTCGTACACGCGGAGGTAAAAACAAGGGCGGGGCCTGAAACCGGAAATGAGGAGGAATTCATCACTAAACCACTCAAAAAGGTTCCAGGCCCCGCAGGACGCAATCTAAGCTGTTGCCGCCGTTTTGGCAAAGCGCGAAAGGGCTATCCGATCGAGCAGCCACACAGCCAGCATGGAAATCCCGACGAGCGGGAAGGCAACGCCCAAGACAATCATCACGATAGTCGCAATTTTCCAGCGTGGCAGATCATGACGCAGCGGCGGGACGCCAAAGCCGTTTTGCGGGCGGCGTTTCCACCAGATCACGATCCCGCTCACCGAGCTGAGCAGCACCATCAGGCAGATGAACAGGATGACCAACTGGTTGAACCAGCCAAACATCTTGCCCTCGTGCAGCATCACACCCAGCTCGGTGGCCCTGGATACCGTGCTGTAATCCTGATAGCGCACGTCGGCCAGCACCTTGCCGCTGTATTGGTCGATGTGCAGGGTGGCGTCGTTGCGCGGATCGTCGGCGAACACCGACACCGTGAATACACCGTCGGCGGTTTTCGGCGCGCTGATGCTGTAGCCGGGCTCGATCTTGCGTTCACTGGCGATGTCCACCACCCGTTGCAGGGTGACGACAGGGGCCGCCGGTGCGCTGGACATGCCGCCATGGTTCATGTGCTCGGCGTGATCACCCGAAGACACCGGCATCGGCGTGTTTTCCATGGCCCAGGGTACGGTCTGCACGGCGGCAGTGTTCAGATCGCCCGCCTGCCTGTCGGACTTGGGCACATCGTTCCACATCGCCGCCGGAAAGGTGTTCCAGACATCGGCGTAGACCTTGCCCCACATGCCGGTCCAGGTCATGCCACTGAGCAGCATGAACAGCAACGCCACCGAGCCCCAGAAACCGGTCACCGCATGCAGGTCACGCCACAGCACCCGTCCGCGCGCTGTAATGCGAGGCCACAATACGCCAGCCGGCGAGCGTCCCCGAGGCCACCACAGGTACAGCCCCGACACCACCAGCACGATGCCCCAGCCGGCTGCCAGCTCGACCAACCGATCGCCAACCGTGCCGATCATCAGCTCGCCATGAATTTCACGGGCCATGGCCTGCAGGTTGTTCTTGGCATCCTGGGTGCCGAGGATCTTGCCGCTGTAGGGGTCGATGAACAGGTTGGTTTCGCGACCGTCCTGCTTGATCACGAACTGCGCGCTGCTTTCGGCGTTGACGGGCGGCAGGTATTTGCTGATCGGTGCCTGTGGATAAGCCGCGAGCACACGCTGTTGTTGCTCGTCGGCGCTGAGCATGTGGTGCGCCGGCTTGACGGTCAGAAGGTCGCTGTACATCAGCGAATCGAGCTGGGGCTTGAACAGGTAAACCATGCCGGTCAGCGACAGCATGATCATGAAAGGGGCGACGAACAGGCCGGCATAGAAATGCCAGCGCCACGCCAGGTTATAGAACGACACGTTTGGTTTGGACATGATGCAACGCTCCCGTCAGGGAAGAACACGGCGCAGCGCGCGGGCACACGCAAGTGGCCAGCGGATACGGAATCTTTTTCCAGGGTTCAGGCGACGGATGCGAGTGGCGGGGCGCGGGTACGGGCGTTGGGAAAAATGTTGCGCTGGGCGTGGCCCTGTTGTGGGGCCGCGTTATAGAAATCGGCGGGTTTGGGCGGGATGGGGGCCGCCACTGCCAGGGTCTGGGTCAGCGCCGGGCAACTGAACAACAGGGTGCAGTAACCGCACTTGGCCCAGATCACGTGGTCGGGGGCTGCAACCTCAGGCGTGGTAGCGTGGTGTCCACCGTGGTCTGCCGACGCGACCTTCATTGGTGCAGGCATGTCCATACCCGCCGACATCGACATCCCCGTGTGATGCTCCATCGGCATCGACTGGGAAATCAGCGGGCCGATGAAGATCATCAGCATGGCGAACAGGCTCAGCCAGGCAGCCGGCGTGTTGCGGGATGCTGGGGCGGACTGGGCGCGGATCGCGGGCACGGGTTTCATGGCGCTTCAGCTTCGACGGTCAAAAGCCATCAATGAACGTGGGCCGGAGCTGCGTCTGGTGCCTGTTTCTGCACCATGACATCGACGGTCACGTCGCCGGTTTTCTCGAAGTGCAGGGTCAGCGGGAATTTCTGCCCATCAACGAGCTTCGAGCGGTCCTTCAGATCCAGCAGCATGACGTGGTAAGCCATGGGCGCGAAGGTCACCGCGCCGCCGGCCGGGATGTCCACCGTCTCGACTTGCTGCATCTTCATCAGGCCGTCTCTGTTCACGTGCTCGTGCAATTGAGCGGTGCCGGCAATGGGGCTGTCGACACCGGTCAGGCGATCGGCGTCGGGACCTGCATTGCTGATCACGAAATACGCCGCAACCGTGGGCGCATTCGGCGGCAGCTCCATCGACCAAGGGTGGGCGATAGCTAGATGGCCTTTTGCATACTCATGAGCATCAACATAGCAGGCCGGCATCAGCAGCGCTGCCAGCAACAGGAATTTTTTCAGCATGGGTGACCTCTCTCAATCCATTCAGATACGCGAAGTACGGCGTGAACGAACGATCAGACGCGAGGAGAGGCTCTGGGACTGAGGCTGGGCCACAGAATGCGGGGAGGCGCGTGGAAAACCACCAGCACATCCGGCAGACGAACGGGCTGCACGAAGGTCAGGAAACCGAGCTGGTTACCGGCCGGAACCGCCACCATCGTCAAGGCCCCGGAACAACACGGGCAATGCTGCATCACCCCGTGATCGGAACGGTCCGGCGCCTGCTGGTCGGCCGGCGCAATGTTCGTTGCCACCAGGCGCGGGCCATTGCTCGTACAGAAACTGCCCCACAACACCTGCTCACCCTGCGTACGCGGCATGGTCGGCGTCATGGGCATCGCCAACATCCCGAACAGCAGCGCAAAGCACGCAATCCAGGCAAAGGCCCGGCGCCGCTTGAAGCTCTGTAGGGATTGTTGTTGTGTGTTCATGTCGGCCATTTAGCCTGAATGATGGGGAGATGTAAAAAGACCGAGTGCGGCGTTATGTCGCGGGGGTTAGTGGGCTGGAACAGCATGCACCTGTATATCGACCTTCAGCCATGATCCCATTGCTGCAAAAATGGCGGCGAGATTGTCCATGTTCGGGTTTCCACTGGAGGACAGCATGCGATGAAGACTCTTGCTCGGTTTGTCAGTCTCCCGGGCCAGCGCTTCAAAGCCCAGTGTTGCATTGACCAGATCACGGAGAATGATTCGGGCGACTTCCGGTTCGCCGTTGAGGAAAAGGGTGGCCGCCTCATCCAGAAGCCCCTGAGCAAATATGGGGTCCTGTTTGATTCTTTCGTTGATTGTCTCTTTGTAACTGCGGGTTAGGGCCATTAGACGCCTCGCTCCTGTCTTCGCTTTTCGGCTTTGTAGTCAGCTATCAGCAATCTGGCGCGCTTGATGTCGGTGGTCTGTCCCGACTTCGTGCCCCCGCCAAACAGGATGATCAGCCGCTTGCCTTCCTGAATCAGATAGATCCGGTACCCGGGTCCCCAATTGATTCGAAACTCCCCCAACCCATCGAACCATTTGATGTTTGAGGTATTGCCCGATTCGATCCGCGTCAACGCCGTGGCTATCTTGAGCGCTGCAGCCGGTGGCAGAGTAGAGAACCAATCCCGGAAAGGGCTTTTTTGATCTTTGGATAAGTATTCTTGAACAATGATCATTGGTGTAATGGTAACTCTTGCGTTACCTTGTCCGCCATCAGCTTTTTGGAAACAGATTGTCTCGCCGATCAGATCACGTCGTGCACTACATAGTTATCGCATTGCATATACAGCGTTGATCGCTTGCAATACCTCCCCAACACTCCCAAACTCCCGATCCACCCCCACCAACACCGGTCGCTTCAGCACCAGCACCGGCACTCCACGCTCCCGCGCGACGTCCAGTTTGGGTTCGGTGGCGCTGCTGCCGCTGTTCTTGCTGATCAGCACGTCTATATCGCGACGTTCGAACAACTCGCGCTCGTCCTCGATCCGGAAGGGTCCTCGCGCGCCGATGACTTCGCAGCGCTCGTTGCCGGGGTAGGCGTCGAGGGCGCGCAGGGTCCAGAACTGGTGTTCGGGGATTTCGTGCAGGTGTTCCAGCGGCTCGCGGCCCAGGGTGAACAGGGGGCGTTTGAAGGGGGCGAGGGCGGAGATGAGTTCGGCCCAGTTGGCCACTTCACGCCAGTCGTCATCCGGGCCTGCCTGCCACGCGGGGCGACGCAAGGCCCAGCAGGGAATACCCGTGAGTTTTGCGGCAGTCGCTGCGTTGAAGCTGATCTGCGCGGCGTAGGGATGAGTCGCGTCGAGGATCAGACTGATCCCTTCGTCATGTACGAATTGCGCCAAGCCTTCGGCGCCGCCATACCCGCCGACCCGCACCTGGCATTGCAGATCAGACGGCACCCGGCCTACACCTGCCAGGCTGTAGACGTGTTCAGGCCCCAGGGTTCGGGCGATGGCGAGCGCTTCGGTCACGCCGCCCAGCAACAAGATGCGCTTCATGTGAAGGCTCCTGCGTGGCCGACGATGCCGCCCTGACGGTCGATGGCGAAGACTTCCACCTGCACCTGGGCGGGCACCACGCTGCGGGCGAAATCCAGCGCGTGCTGGCACACCGCATCCCCCAGCGGCACGCCGGCCTTTGAGGCCATGGCCAGCGCCTGTTGGCTGGTGTTGGCTTCTCGAATGTCTTGTTGCAGCCCGGCATCCGCGCCTGCATCCGCCGCCCATTGCGCCAATTGTTCAAGGTCGATGCTGGAGTGGCGGCTGTGCAGGTCCATGTGGCCGGCGGCCAGTTTGCTGATCTTGCCGAAGCCGCCGCACAGGCTGAGTTTATCCACAGGCACTTTGCGCAGGTGCTTGAGCACGGCGCCGACGAAGTCGCCCATCTCGATCAGGGCGATGTCGGGGAACTGGTAGACCCGGCGCATGGTGTCTTCGCTGGCGTTGCCGGTGCAGGCGGCGATGTGCTGGTAGCCGTTGGTCCTGGCCACATCGATGCCCTGGTGAATCGAGGCGATGTAGGCCGCGCAGGAGAACGGCCGCACGATGCCGCTGGTGCCAAGAATCGACAGCCCGCCAAGAATGCCAAGGCGCGGGTTCATGGTCTTGAGCGCCAGTTCGCCGCCGTTGTCCACGCAGACCGTCACTTCGAAGCCGCCTGCGTAGCCACGTTCGGCAGCAAGCGCCGTCAGGTGCTCGGTCATCATCCGCCGAGGCACCGGGTTGATCGCCGGTTCCCCCACGCCCAGCACCAGGCCTGGCCGGGTTACGGTGCCCACGCCCGGACCTGCGACAAAACGCACGCCGGGTTCGGAGATCAGTCGCACCTGGGAATACAGCAGCGCGCCGTGGGTGACGTCCGGGTCATCGCCGGCATCTTTGATCGTGCCGGCCTCGGCGCCGCTCGGCAGTGGGCGGCAGAACTCCAGGCGCATCGTCACCTGCTTGCCCTTGGGCAGGGTGATCTCGATGGCATCGTTGGTCTCACCCGCCAGCAACAGGCGCGCCGCCGCCAGCGAGGTCGCCGTGGCGCAACTGCCTGTGGTCAGCCCGCTGCGCAGGGGCGCGGGTTGTTCGGCGGTTTCGTCGCGCATCAGGGTTTGATCGCTTCGAGCAGGGTGATGGGCAGCGCCTGACGCCAGGTGTCGAACTTGCCCAGCGGCTTTGAGTGCGCAAGGTGCACGCGGGTCAGTTCGCCGCCATGGGCCTCGCGCCAGTTGACTAGCATCGCTTCGCTTTGCAGGGTGACGGCGTTGGCCACCAGCCGCCCGCCCGGGCGCAGTTGTTGCCAGCAAGTGTCCAGCACGCCGGGGCGGGTCACGCCGCCACCGATGAAAATCGCATCCGGCTGCTCCAGCCCTTCAAGGGCATCTGGCGCCCGACCGCGCACCAGTTGCAGGCCAGGCACGCCCAGCGCGTCGCGGTTGAATTCGATCAACTGCTGCCGCTCTTCATTGGCCTCGATGGCCACGGCGCGGCAGGTCGGGTGAGCGCGCATCCATTCGATGCCGATCGAGCCGCAACCCGCACCGACATCCCACAGCAGCTGCCCGGGAACCGGAGCGAGGCGGGCCAGTGTAATGGCGCGCACATCGCGTTTGGTTAGCTGGCCGTCATGGCGAAAGGCGTCATCCGGCAGGCCGCCCAGTGGCGACAGACGCAGGGTGTCGGGCGCGGCGCGGCAGTCGATGGCGACCAGGTTCAGCGCCGCAATCTCCGGGTTCGACCACTCGTTGGCAATGCCCTCGACGCGCCGCTCGGACGGGCCGCCGAGGTGCTCCAGCACTGTCAGGCGGCTGGGGCCGAATCCGCGATCACGCAGCAGGGCGGCAATCGCTGCGGGGCTCGTGCCGTCATTGCTCAACACCAAAAGGCGCAAGCCGTGATGCAGTTGCGCATTCAGCGCCGCCAACGGACGAGCTACCACAGACAGCGTCACCACATCCTGCAACGCCCAGCCCAGTCGAGCGGCGGCCAGGGAATAGGAAGAGGGCGCAGGAATCACCCGCATCTGCTCAACCGGCACCTGGCGCGACAGACTCACGCCTACGCCGTAGAGCATTGGGTCGCCGCTGGCGATCACACAGACCGGCTGCCCCCGCAGCTCCAGCACCGGGTGCAGGGAAAACGGGCTCGGCCACTGATGCCGCTCGGCCTGAATACACGGCGGCAGCAGCTCCAACTGGCGCGAACTGCCAAACACCTGCCGAGCCTGCAACAACGCATGCCGGGCATTCCTGCCCAACCCCTTGAAGCCGTCCTCACCGATTCCCACGACTGTCAGCCACGGCGACATGTATTGCCCTCAACCTGAATCTGCCACAGGCCGGTCTGGGTGGCCTGTGGATAAGGTCGGCATGATACCGCGCCAAAGGCCCCGTTTTGTAAGGCTTTATGAAGCAGCTTGTGGGGCGTTTCCGAAAGTCGCGTAAGCGCGCCGTTTTAAGCCCTCTGTGTAATGACAGGCTCCAAACCATGAATCTATCGTCCGGTCATTCGTGCCGACGATCAGGTTGATCCTTCCATGTTTGGACCTTATGCCTTCATCAATGACCGCTCGCAAAACCTGTCCGGCTACAGGGACAGCGTGCTGCTCAGAGGTCACGCCCGGACCAAGTTCGATCAGCTCAACGCCCATCTGGGCCTTGGGCTCAATGTTCTGCCGGGGGAGCTGATTATCCTGGGGGACGAATCGACCAGCATGTGCACGCCCCATGAGCAACAGTTGATGTCCTACGCCCGGGATGTGCGCCAGACGTTAATGCCGAGCAATGCCGCCAGTTCCCATGTCGCGGTCCAGAACTATGACTTTTTACAGAACATCATGACCTACGGCTCCATAGGCGTTGGCAGCGTGACCTCGGGATGGGCGACGCACCTGAACGCTGTTCAGGACACGTTGAAAGACATCAACGGGACCTACCAGAAGTGGCGCTCCGGCGTTTTCACCAAGGATCAGTTCGTGGCCCATCGGCAGAAGCTGTTCACGGTACTCGATGGGCAACTGCGGGGCATTGGACGCTGGGGTACTGGACTGAGAAACAACTCGACGATCAAGAAGATGCTCGGGATTTCCAGCAAGCGCTACTGGGCGAACGGGGAAATTCGCGATTACGCCAAGAACCTTAAGCGCATTAATAACGTTGCGCGCAACTTGAGCGCAGGAACGTTGGTCGGGGTCACGCTGGATCTGGGCGCAGGTGCAATGGAAATCTCCGAGGCGTGTTCCTCCGGGCGTGAGCAGGAATGCACAAGGGCCAAGTTTGTTGAGGTGGGGAAGATGATGTTGGGCATACCCCTGGCCGGGGGAGGGGGTGTATACGGCCAAAAGGCCTTTGCACAGATGTGCTTGAGAATGGTGGGGCCGACTCGCGGAGCAAGCATCGCGGTGTGCGGAATTGCAGGCGCGGCGGCTGGAGGGTGGGCTGGCGGTAGTGCGGGCTCTTGGGCAGGCGATGGGATAGGGACAATGCTTTATGAGTTGATTGGCGATGAGTGACGAACTTCTCAAGTGGATGGTGGTTGGCTCTGGCATTACGGTCGTCGTCAGTTTCTGGGTAGATGTTTATGCTGAGTTCTTTGTGCTGGAGAAGGTTGAAGCCCAACTCATGAACTGCACGGTAGTGACCGATGCGAAACGTCGGTGGGATGACAAGGGCTACATTGGCAGGCGACGTCGATCGGTTGCTGTGAATCTTGCGCTCACCTCCACTCGTCTCCTGAGCAAGCACGGCATGGTCGATGTCGATCAGGTTCGCGGCATTAGCGTTAGCCAGAGGAGATGGATGTGTATCCCCTTGCGAGTGGCTGCTACAGGTCTTGTCACCGGATCTGTCGCTTTGGCTCTGCTTGGAAGGCTCTGGTGAACTCTTCGCTCGACAAACCGCGTTGCGCCTTCAATGCCTGGCCGCCGGCATCGCAGATTCGGCAGGTGAAAACATCAGGCTTCACGGGCTATTCGCGGGTGAATGACTTTTTCTGTGGGAGCGATGCTTTATGAGCTGCTGGGAGATGAATAAAGACTTTTTACGCTGGTTTCTCTTGGTAGATGTTCTGATATTGATTCCCAGCTACTTGGTGTCGTTGTACGTTCAATGGAAGATCGTTCCCGTGGTTGAGCAGCAGCTGAGTAACTGCAAACTCGTGACGGACGCCAAAGCGTTCTGGGGGCCGGGAATTCACGGTTGGAGCCATCGGTATGTCATGGTCAATCTGGCGCTTACATCCACTCGTTTGCTTGAACGGAAAGGATTGATCGACATCAATGAAGTGAACAGCATCTCCAAGCCTCATCGGCGGTGGATATGCATACCCATGCAGGTCGGGACTTCAAGCTTCGCCGTGCTGCTGTTCCTCTATTCTCTAGACAAATTCTGCTGATAGCCGCACGTAGACCGCCACCCGACCAACCGCCTTTTCATGCCCGGCGTCAAAGCAGGCATAATATGGCGCTTTCCAGCCCGTCCCTGTCAGGTGATCCCTTGTCCGAGCCGTTGTCCGCTCGCCCGTCTGCTACGCCTCTGCGCCCTTCGGCTTGTCCGGGGTTGTTGCGTATCGTGCCGGCGCTGGATGGCGGGATCTGCCGGATCAAGTTGCCGGGCGGTGTGATCACGGCCAAGCAGGCGTTGGCGGTGGCCGATGCTGCCGAGGGTTTTGCCGGCGGTGTGATCGAGGCGACCAATCGGGGCAATCTGCAGATTCGGGGTATCGGGGCCGATCATGACGGCTTGATCGCAGCCCTGCTCGATGCGGGCCTGGGGCCGAAAAATCCTGCCAGCGACGACGTGCGCAACCTGATGTTCAGCCCTGCCGCTGGCGTTGATCCGCAGCAGTTGTTCGATGCTCGGCCGCTTGCTGCGCAGATTCTGCACTCGCTGGAAAATCACCCCCGGTTCCACGAGCTGTCGCCCAAGTTCGCCCTGTCGCTGGACGCAGGCGAGGGCCTGGCGATGCTCGAACACCCGCACGATTTGTGGCTGTCTGCATTACAGGTCGAGGGCAATACGCTATTGGGCTTCGGCTTGGCCGGTTGTC
>Ga0207655_1002552_pt1 | contig 14579 bp, 16 predicted proteins | sample KBSM44metaG_FD_184398 | JGI IMG/M metagenome (GOLD analysis project Ga0207655, IMG submission 184398) | Miscanthus rhizosphere microbial communities from Kellogg Biological Station, Michigan, USA - KBS M4-4 metaG (SPAdes) (version 2) | ecosystem: Host-associated > Plants > Roots > Rhizosphere >...
CCCTGCGCTGCAATCGCTCAAGGGCGCGTTCGACCCGCACAACCAGCTCAACCCCGGCAAGATCTGCACCCCGCCGGATGCCGAGCAGGGCTTGCTCAAGGTCAACGAAGTCACCCTGCGTGGCGATCTTGACCGGCAGATCGACGAGCGCGTCTGGCAGAGTTTCGGCAGCGCCGTGCACTGCAACGGCAACGGCGCCTGCTACAACTTCGACCCCAACGATGCGATGTGCCCGTCGTGGAAGGCGACCCGCGAGCGCCAGCATTCGCCCAAGGGCCGCGCGTCGCTGATCCGCGAGTGGCTGCGTCTGCAAGGCGCGGCGAACATCGATGTGCTGCAAGCGGCGCGGGGCAAGGTGTCATGGCTCAAGGGCCTGCCGGCGCGACTGCGAAACAACCAGGCCCGTGCCAGCGGCCAGGCCGATTTCTCCCATGAAGTCTACGACGCCATGGCCGGTTGCCTGGCGTGCAAGTCCTGCGCGGGGCAGTGCCCGATCAAAGTCAACGTGCCCGAATTCCGTTCGCGGTTCCTTGAGCTTTATCACGGCCGCTATCAGCGTCCGCTGCGGGACTACCTGATCGGCTCGCTGGAATTCACCATCCCGTACATGGCCTACGCGCCCGGTCTGTACAACGCGGTGATGGGTTCAAAGTGGGTCAGTGGCTTGCTGGAGCGCCATGTCGGCATGCTCGACAGCCCGTTGATTCATCGCTACAACCTGCAATCGACTCTGACCCGCTGCAACGTTGGTGTGGCCAGCGTTCCGGCGCTGCGCGAGCTGACCGCTGAACAGCGCGCGCGCAGTATCGTGCTGGTGCAGGACGCCTTCACCCGGTACTTCGAGACGCCGCTGCTGGCGTCCTTCATTCAGTTGGCGCATCAAGTGGGCTACCGCGTGTTCATGGCGCCCTACAGTGCCAACGGCAAGCCGCTGCATGTTCAAGGTTTTCTGGGAGCGTTCGCCAAGGCTGCGATTCGCAACGCCACGCAGCTCAAGGCCCTGGCCGATTGCGACGTGCCGCTGGTGGGGCTGGACCCGGCCATGACCCTGGTCTATCGCCAGGAATACCAGAAAGTGCCAGGGCTTGAGGGCAGCCCGAACGTGCTGCTGCCTCAGGAGTGGCTGATCGATGCGCTGCCCGACAAAGCCAACGCTGCGCCTCGCAGCTTCCGCCTGCTGGCCCACTGCACCGAGAAAACCAACGTCCCGGCCAGCACCTCGCAGTGGGAAAAGGTGTTCGCGAAGGTGGGGCTCAAGCTCTCCACCGAGGCCACTGGTTGCTGCGGTATGTCCGGCACCTACGGCCACGAGGCGCGTAATCAGGAGACGTCGAAGACCATTTTCGAGCAATCCTGGGCTGGCAAGATCGACAAGGAGCACGAGGCCTTGGCGACCGGTTATTCCTGCCGCAGCCAGGTCAAACGCATGGCCGACAAACAGCTGCGCCATCCGCTGGAAGTGGTGTTGGAGCAGTTGGTGGTGGGGTGGCCGGCCGGGGGCGTTCCGTAGATCGCCCCGCCGGCAAGCCGTGCTGCTACGGATCGTGTAGACGACAATCCCTGTAGGAGCGCGCTTGCCCGCGACGGCGCCCGCAAGATCGCCCCCGCCCTCAAGCCGTGCTGCTACGGTCGGCGTGCTACTGGGTCTGGCGAGGATCATCCTTTGGGTTCAAATACTCGATCCCCAATGGCCCGATGCCGTACACCTGCGTCACGTATTCACCGGATCTTGCCCAATGAAAATGCGGGGTATTGGCGGGCAGCACCACCACGCTGCCAGGCCCGTACGCCACCAGTTTTTCAGGGTCGAACGTCGTGCCCTGGCCGATGTAGAACACCCCGGAGATAACCGTGTAGATCCGGTCTTCGGGATGGGTGTGGGGCATCAGTTTCACCCCGTTGGGCACCTTCACCCTCACCACATACGGCCCAGGCTGCGTCGGATTGCCGACGATCACCGCAAGCTTCGCCGCCGCCGGAAACGCGGGAAAGCTCTGCCACTGCACATCTTCACTGCGAATCGAGTCATATGTGCCCGTGGGCAACCCTGCCGACAGCGCGGGGCCTGCCAACAGCGCGCAAGCCGCCAGGGCCAGTGCGCCGCGTACCGATCTGCTGCGTAACCATTGGATCTTCATTGGAGTACTTCCTGTCAAAAACGGTGGAGCGATGGTAGGCAGGAAGGCCACTCCGATAAACCGCAGCCGGGGCACTTGAGTTGATACATGGTGTAATCAATCTTCACCGCAGCAGTCGGGCCCATTCGTGGGCAAGCCCACTCCCACTGGGTGTCTGTCCGCAACCCTGTAGGAGCGCGCTTGCCCGCGACGGCGTCCGCAAAATCGCTATCGCCGGCAAGCCGGACTGCTACGGATCGTGTAGACGACAGTCCCTGTAGGAGCGCGCTTGCCCGCGAAGGCGCCCGCAAGATCGCCCCCGCCGGCAAGCCGTGCTGCTACGGATCGCGTGGACGACATAAATCCCGCTATGATCGGCCGATGCATCCTTTCACGAGGCCCGATTCATGAACGCTGATCAAAACGAATTCGATGGTCGTTGCCATTGCGGCACGGTGCGTTTCCATGTGCGCCTCAGCGACGGCCTGAACAGCGCCCGCCGCTGTGATTGCTCGTTGTGCCGGATGCGCGGGGCGGTGGTGGTGAGTGCGCGGTTGCAGGATCTGCAGATCACCGCAGGCGCCGAGGCACTGACGCTCTACCAGTTCCACACCAAGACGGCGAAGCACTACTTCTGCTCGAAGTGCGGCATCTACACCCACCACCAGCGTCGCTCCAACCCCGAACAGTTCGGCATCAATGCGGCGTGCCTGGAAGGCGTCAGCCCGTTTGACTTCGCCGAGGTCGTGGTGTGTGACGGCGTTCAGCATCCGTCCGATGAGCAGACTTCCGAAAAACGCAGCGAGACGGTCGGCGTCTTGCGATTCGTGCCGGATGACGGCAGTTCATATCAGGAACACAGGTGAATGGATTCATTCAAGGTCAGAGAACTGCAAAACACCGATGCCCAGGCATTGCTCGAATTCGAAGTGCGCAACCGGCAATGGTTCGAATCGCACATCGAACCACGGGCGCCTGAGTTCTACTCGTTGCAGGGCGTTGCCGAACACATCGCGTCCTGCCTCGGCGGGCTTGCCGCAGGAAACTGGCACCCCATGGTGATCCTCGATTACGACCAGCGCATCATCGGCCGGGCCAATCTTAAAAGCATCAACGCGGCCGCTGGCTGCGCCGAGGTGGGTTATCGCATCGATCAGCAAGCGGCCGGGCAGGGGCTCGCCACCTTTGCCTTGAAACGCCTGATCCACGAGGCGCGCAACCGTTGGCAGCTCGGGCAGCTGGTGGCCTTCGTCTATGAACAGAACCTGGGCTCGCAAAAGGTCCTGGCCCGCTGCGGGTTTCTGCCTGATCCGGGTGACGCCGATCACAGTACGGCAAACGAGCGCCGGTTCGTGCTTTCGTTAGAGGCGCAAGCTGCCACGGCTTGAGCCCGCTACGGGATTCACCGCGCCAGGCAGGCATCTACGCCGAACGTGCCACTGCCCCGGGCGAACATGTAGGTTGCCAGAAACCCCATGAGCACCGGGTATTCGATCCCCCTGTCGATCCACGCCCAGGTCGGACCCATGGCGTAGCTGATGGCGATCATCTCCAGCGTGACCAGCAATGCGACGCATCTGGTCGCGAAGCCGAAGGCAAGCATCACCGCGCCTACGGTCTCCAGGATCATCACCAGCAGCGCCAACTGCGGTGCGAAGGGCAGACCCATGACGTTATCGATCAGGTTGATCGACGCCGCCATCGGGTTTGCCATTGACCCATGGGATTCGCCCACGGCCTTGGGCAGACCATGGGTGAAGATGATCGCCGCGAACGCGACCCGCAGCGTCGCGTAGAGAGCCGGTTCCAGAGCCGTGCCGCTTCGGTATAACGCCGCCAGTCTGTCCATGGCGATCACTCCTTGGTGTCCAGGATAAAGGTCTGATCGCGCCGGTTCAGGCAAACCCACCATTGGCCCGCAATACCTGCGAGTTGATCCAGCCGCCGTCCGGGCCGGCCAGGAAGGCCACCGCCGCGGCGATATCTTCGGGTGTGCCCAGGCGTTCCAGCGGCGCGAGGCTGGCGATGTGGTTGACCTGCTCCTGGCTCTTGCCTTCCAGAAACAGCTCGGTGCCCACCGGTCCCGGTGCCACGGCGTTGACCGTGATCTGCCGACCGCGCAGTTCGTTGGCCAATACGTGCACCAGGCCTTCGACGCCCGCCTTGGAGGCGATGTAAGGACCGTAGGACGGGAATGACTTGGCGATCACGCTGGTGGTCAGGGCGATGATGCGACCACCGCTTTCCACATCGGCCGCCGCCCGGCCCAGCACCAGGAAGGCGCCGCGCAGGTTGGTGGCGATCATCCGGTCGAAGTCGTCGAGGCTGGCTTCGCTGATTGGCGCCATGCTCATGACCCCGGCGCTGTTGACCACCACATCGATCCTGCCAAATGCGCTTTTGGCACCCTCGAACAGCGCGGCGACGTCCTGGGCATTGCCGACATCGCCCTTGATCGCGATGGCCTGGCCGCCGGCAGCTTCAATGGCGCTCAGGGTGTCCCGGGCCTTGCTTTCGTTGCTGCTGTAGCTGATGACCACCGCAAAGCCGTCAGCGGCCAGACGCAGGGCGATGGCCTTGCCGATGCCACGGGAGCCACCGGTGACAATGGCCGTCTTGCGCGTTTGATCGTTCATGAGGTTCTCCGGATTTGAAATGGGTGCGTTTGCCTTGGAAATGATTCTGCTTGTTTGCGCCTGCCGGATAAATCCCGCTAAATTGCCAACACAATTCAACTGCGGACAACAATCGATGGACCGCTTCGAATCACTGCAACTCTTCACCCGGATCGTCGAGCTCAGCTCATTCAGCCGCGCGGCAGCTGTGCTGGGCATCCCCCGGGCAACGGCGACCCACGCGATCAAGGAGCTTGAGGCCAGGCTCGGCATCCGCCTGCTCGAACGCACCACCCGCCACGTCAGGCCCACGGTCGATGGCCAGGCGTTCTATGAGCGATGCGTGTTCGTGCTCAGCGAACTGGACGACGCCGAATCCTCTCTGCGCCATGTCGCGGCCAGTCCGCAGGGCGTGTTGCGGGTGGACATGCATGGCACCCACGCCACACGGGTGGTGTTGCCGAGGATCAATGAGTTTCGCGGCCGTTATCCGGGTATAGACCTGACGGTCAGTGGCGGCGACCGCCTGGTGGATCTGGTGCGCGAGGGCGTGGATTGCGTGATTCGCGCCGGCGCCCCCAAGGATTCGGCACTGGTCGCCCGGCCTCTGGCGGTCATGCCCCAAGTGATCTGCGCCAGCCCCGAATACCTGGCGCGTGCCGGCACCCCACGCACACCCGAGGATCTGGCCGGGCATCAGGCGGTGAGATTCTTCGCCAGCAACGGGGCGGTGGATTACCCACTCGAATTGCTGATCGATGGCCAGATCCGCGAGTTCCACCTCGGCGGCTGGATGGCCGTCAATGATGCCGAAAGCTACGTGGTGTGCGCGCTACAGGGTTGCGGCCTGATCCAGGTGCCGCGTTTCCACCTGGAGGCGGACCTGCAGGCGGGGCGTCTGGTGGAGGTGCTCAGCGACTGGCAGAGCCCGGGCCTGACGCTGTCGGCGATGTATCCCCACCACCGGCATCTGTCGCCACGGGTGCGGGTGTTCATCGACTGGCTGTGCGAGGTCTACACCGACGTATTCGGGCCGTTGCCGGCGGATTATCGGTTGGTGACTTGACGCCACCAGCACTTCGGCCACTGACCCGTAGCAGCACGGCTTGCCGGCGGGGGCATTCTCGAGATCGGACTCGCCGGCAAGCCGTGCTGCTACGGGAGTGGTTTGGTGGCACTTGTGCCAACCTATCCTTGAGTGCATCATGCGGCCCTATATAGGGTAGGGGGGTATGCTATGTCGCACACCAAGGCAGGAAGAGACGATCTGCTCAAGCGCGTTCGGCGCATCTCGGGGCAAGTCCAGGCCATCGAGCGCGCGCTGGAGGGTGAGGCCGACTGCGCCAAGACGCTGCATCTGGTCGCGGCCACCCGTGGCGCCATCAACGGGCTGCTCGACGAGATCATCGAAGACCACGCACGCGAACACGTCGCCAAACCGGGCCTGACCGATGAGGAACGGGCACAAGGCGTCGAAGAGCTGCTTGAAGCCATTCGCCGTTACTCCAAGTGAGGTGGGTATGAGCACAGCCGATTACAGCCATAGCCACGACTTTCTCGGGGCCGGGCACGATGAAAACGCCCGCCGCACCCTGTGGGTGGTGGTTCTCACCGTGGTGATGATGGTGGGCGAGATCGCAGCCGGTTACATCACCGGCTCCATGGCGCTGCTGGCCGACGGGTTCCACATGGCGACCCACGCCGGGGCATTGGGGATTGCCGCCGCTGCCTATGCCTTCGCCCGCAGGCATTCGACCGATAATGCCTACAGCTTCGGCACCGGCAAGGTGGGGGATCTTGGCGGGTTTGCCTCGGCGCTGATCCTGGGTCTGATTTCACTGGGGATCGGTGTCGAATCGGTGCTGCGACTGTTCGAGCCCACCCAGGTGCAGTTCGGGACCGCAACCCTGATTGCCGTTGTCGGCCTGGCCGTGAACGTCGTCAGCGCCTTGCTCTTGGGCCACGGCCACAGCCATGGACACAGTCACGAGCATGAGCATGAGCACGCCCATGAACATCATCACGAGCACAGCCACGAGCAGGACAACAATTTCCGGTCGGCGTACGTGCACGTGCTGGCCGACGCCGTGACCTCGGTGCTGGCCATCGTCGCGCTGCTGGCAGGCAAGTTCCTGGGCTGGGTCTGGCTTGATCCGGTCATGGGCATCGTCGGTGCGGTGGTCATCGCGCGCTGGGCGGGGACCTTGATGCGCGATACTGCTTCTGTCTTGCTGGACCGCACCGATGAGCACGTGGCCGAGGAGATTCGCGAGTTGCTGGAGCACAATCCCGCACTGCGGATCACTGACTTGCATGTCTGGCGAGTAGGACCTTCGGCTCGCGCTGCCATCGTCAGTGTCCAGGGTTCGTCGCTGCAATCGGCCGAAGACGTGCGTGTCGCGCTCAAGCCAGTGCATGAAGTGACCCACCTTACCGTTGAATACAGGGTCGCCTGATGCCTTCATCGAAACGGAAACATGCCGGTATCGAGCGCGAACTGGTGAGGGCACTGACCTGGGCCTGCGAAACGGCAAAAAGCGAGATTGCGGGCTTTGAATGGCTCACCCATCGCGTGGATTACGAGCGCCTGGCGGACAGCCTGGTGGTGACCTGGGTGTTCGACAGTGATGCGAGCATGAATGCAGCGCTCGCCAGCCAGGACAAAGAGCGGATGCAGGCCCTGACTCAGGCGGCGTTCGATGATGTCGGAATCAGTGTTTCGGCCATCGCTGCCCACGTCGAATTCGATTCCGAAGAGCGCTGCAATGCCCAGCACGGTGGGGACTGGGCGGCTCGGCTGAACTCACGGCAGCGCGCGGGAGGCAGGCATGGCAAAGGACATTGAAAACCCCTGTGTGTCGCTGTGTCAGCTCAACAGCGAGATGTGTGTGAGCTGCGGACGCAGCCGCGAGGAAATCCGTAAATGGCGCGGCATGAAGCGCCCGGAGAAAATGGCCGCGGTGCAGAACGCGAGTGCGCGGTTGAAGGCGTTTAACAAGAAGAAAAACAAGAGCAAGAGTTAGCGCCCCACGGGTCGAATTCAGATCCCGCAACCCACACAAATCCCCCCGTAGCAGTCCGGCTTGCCGGCGTCAGCGATCATGCGCACGCCCCCGCCGGCAAGCCGTGCTGCTACGGGGTCGGTGTTCAGATTCCCACCTGTAGGAGCGCGCTTGCCCGCGACGGGATCTGTCAGGCGTCGGAGGTGTGTCGGATCTACCGACATCGTCGCGGGCAAGCGCGCTCCTACAATGGCGCGGATGGAACGCGCGGTTTGTGACCGGCGATCCTGTGGCCGCTAGCGCCATCCCAACCCAGGCGCGACATGCTTGAGGATCGACTCGATCACGTGGGCGCAGTATTCCACCCCCAACTGGTTAGGCACGGTCAACAGCAGGGTGTCGGCGGCCGCGATGGCCTCATCCCTGGCCAGTGCCTCGATCAGCACATCCGGCTCGGCCGCGTAATTACGCCCGAACACAGTCTGGATATGTCCGTCCAGCAGGCCGATGGTGTCCTGGCTTTCGTCGCTTGAGCCAAAGTACATACGGTCCATGTCATTGGTGATCGCAAAGATGCTGCGGCTCACCGACACGCGCGGCTCGCGGGTATGCCCGGCTTCCTTCCAGGCCTGTCGATACAGGCGGATCTGCTCGGCCTGCTGGATGTGCAGGGGCTCGCCACTTTCGTCGACCTTCAGAGTGGATGTCTGCAGGTTCATGCCCATTTGCGCTGCCCACACGGCGGTTGCGTCGGATGCCGAGCCCCACCAGATCCTGTCCCGCAGGCCTTCGGAATGCGGCTCCAGGCGCAGCAGCCCCGGTGGGTTGGCGAACATGGGCCGTGGGTTGGGCTGGGCAAAGCCCTTGCCGCGCAGCAACTCATAAAAGACTTCCGTATGCCTGCGCGCCATGTCGGCGTGAGTCTCGCCTTCATTGGGCGCATACCCGAAATGCCGCCAGCCTTCGATGACCTGTTCCCCCGAGCCGCGACTGATGCCCAGTTGCAAGCGACCGCCTGCGATCAGATCGGCAGCGCTTGCATCTTCGACCATGTAATGCGGGTTCTCGTAACGCATGTCGATCACACCGGTGCCGATCTCGATGCGCCGGGTTTTCGCGCCTACCGCCGCCAGCAGCGGGAAGGGTGAGGCCAGTTGCCGGGCGAAGTGGTGGACGCGAAAGAATGCGCCGTCCGCGCCCAGTTCTTCAGCCGCGACGGCCATGTCGATCGATTGCAGCAGCACATCAGCGGCGGAGCGGGCCTGGGAATGGGCGGACGTGGACCAGTGCCCGAAGTTTAGAAAGCCGATCTTTTTCATGGGATGCTTCCGGTAAGGCTGGATTTGGGCAACAGGCTAACCCGCTGCTGGCCAAACCTGTAGTCGCCAGATGGCAGGTTCAGCATCAACCAACGGTTGTAAATTCACCACTTGTTGAAGCGGGCCACGTGACCGCTGGCGCGAAAACCTTCGACAATGAAATCCACGAACACCCGGACCTTGGCGGGTGCCAGTTTGCGGCTGGTGTAGTAGATCGACAGCGGCAGTGAGTCGGCGTACCAGTCGGGGAGTATCCGCACCAGTTCGCCGCGCTCAAGCATTGGCAATACATGGGGGATCGGCAGCATGGCGATGCCCATGCCGGTCGCGGCTGCACGAGCCATGGCCTCGGGGTCGTCCAGGATCATCACCGGGCGCACGTTGGCCACCACTTCCTCGCCGGCATGATTCTTCAACTTCCACGGAGCCACCCGGCCGGAACTCAGTACCCGGCGCAACAGCCCGCGATGGCGCGTCAGTTCCTGTGGGTGCTCCGGCGCCGGATGTTCCTTCAGGTAGCCCGGGGAGGCCACCAGCACGATGCGCAGACGCGCCAGCTCCCTTGCGATCAGGGCGTCGGTCAACTCTATGCCACCACCGATGGCCACGTCGAAGCCTTCGTTGATCAGATCGACCTGGCGGTTATCGAAATGCAGATCGGGCACCACGTCCGGGTAGCGACGCACGAACTCGTCCATCATCGGCACGAAGTACTCGCGACCGACCGTGTAGGCCAACGACACCTTCAGCGTGCCCGCCGGCTTGCCCGCGCCCTGGCGCAGGTCGGTCAGGGCATCGCCGATCTCGCCCCAGGGCAGGCGCACCTGGGCATAGAGGCGTTCGCCATCGGACGTCAGCGCCAGGCTGCGGGTGCTGCGCTGGAACAGCCGCACGCCGACCCGCGCCTCCAGTTGCCCGACACTCTTGCTGACTGCCGCCGGCGTCAGCCCCATCCGCCGGGCAGCCGCCGAAAAACTGCCCTCGTCGGCGGTGGCAATGAACGCGTCGAGGTAGCTACTGAGTTCGGTCAGCATGGCCTGTTCCTTTTACCCTGGGTTGAAACCGAAGGCGAAGTCTAGCGACTGCCAGACGAAAGCGCTCGTGGCCTGAATCATTCGCAGTGCCGTAAGAGTGTGTTGAGAAAACGACGATTGATTTCTCCGGGTGAAACAGTCAATTGCCCAAGCCGGGAATTCTCAACATTTCTGGCGGGATCGATACTGGATTCAACGGCGGATACCGCCTCGGTCCGCTACTTCTGCGGACTATTGAAGCTGCAGCCACCTTTTTTCCCCGGAGTTTCCCATGAGCAACACTGCACTGGTCGTCGTCGACATCCAGAATGACTACTTCCCCGGCGGCAAATGGCAGCTGGCGAATGTCCAGGCGGCGGCCGATAACGCCGCGCGCATCATCGCCGCCGCGCGAGCGCAGGGTGATCTGGTCATCCATATCCGTCACGAAACGCCGTCCCCGGATGCGCCGTTCTTCGTACCCGGCAGCGAAGGCGCGCAACTGCATCCCAAGGCTGCGGCGCTGCCTGACGAAACGGTGATTCTCAAGCACTTCATGAATCCGTACCGCGAGACCCGGCTGTTGGCGATCCTGCAGGCTCGCGAGATCGAGAACGTGACCGTCATCGGCAACATGAGTCACATGTGCATCGACGCCGTGACCCGCGCCTCTGACGATTTCGGCTTCAAGACCACCGTCATTCACGATGCCTGCGCGACCCATGATCTGGAGTTCAACGGCGTCAGCGTGCCGTCGGTCCAGGTCCATGCGGCGTTCATGGCGGCGCTGCGGTTTGGCTATGCGAAGGTGGTTTCCACGGAGGAATTTCTGCGCTGAGGGCAGTGGGGGCCTAAGGATTTTGCGGTTGCGGACGATACCGTCTGGTGGCCTGGCCAGGCATCGGTCCTGCGCAGCCGCACCTATCCTTGAGGTTCAGCATGACAGGAAGCTTTGCATGATCCCCCGATCTCTCGCCGTGTTAGCGGTGTCCCTTGCCGCCACGTCGGCTTTCGCGGTGCCCGCCGCGCCGAGTGCGCAAGCCACCGGTGAATACCACGCAGCGTTGAAGGCCCTTGACGATCTGGTTGACGAGAAAGACGCGCTGATGGCGCTTTCGCAACAGGAAGGCGCCGACAAGCAGCAGGCCGAAGCGATCATCACGCGGATGACCGAAAGCCACCAGCAACTCAAGGCTCACCTGGACAACGCCGCTGCGGCGGGGCACGCGGTTGCCTTTCATTTGAAGGCCAGGTTGCTGTTTGCCGAAAAACCGTTGGGCAGCAAGGACGCGGTGTGCGCACTGTATGGTCAGGCGGCGGCGCTGGGTTTGACAGCCGGCGCGCTGGAGTACGCCAAATGCGCCCTCAGCTACCCGCCAACCGATGAGTTGAACAAGCGTCTGGCCCTTCTCGAGACGGCTGTGCAGGGCGACGACCCCTATAAGGCGGACTATCCGCTGCCAACCACGTTCCCCTATTGCTATCCCAAGCACAAGCCGCCCCTGCAGCCGGGCGAGGACCCGATCGCCTGGGTTCAGGACAACGCACGCCCTTTGAACCTGAGCCTTGAAGAGTTCCGCGCCGAGGGCTACTACGGGTTGGCGATGTCGTCGTCCGAACCCAACGAACGCCGCCGGGAATGGCTGACCTCCGCGTTTGCCCACGGATGCCGTGAAGACTCGGCGCGGGTGAAGAACTGGTTGAAATAGCGGGTTCGGGGTGGAACGTCCGCGGGGTTTGCAGCTGGCCTGTAACCCCGTAGCAGCACGGCTTGCCGGCGTTGGCGATCTTGCGGATGCCATCGCGGGCAAGCGCGCTCCTACAGGGCCGGTGGAGATCATTCGTAGCAGCACGGCTTGCCGGCGTAGGCGATCTTGCGGATGCCATCGCGGGCAAGCGCGCTCCTACAGGGCCGGTGGAGATCATTCGTAGCAGTCCGGCTTGCCGGCGTTGGCGATCTTGCGGATGCCATCGCGGGCAAGCGCGCTCCTACAGGGCCGGTGGAGATCATCCGTAGCAGCACGGCTTGCCGGCGGGGCGGTGTATGCGACAGAACCCGCGACGCTATTTGCCGGCCTTGAGTTTTTCGAAGCTCAGGCGCATGTCGGTGGCCCAGGCGTCGAGCACCGGTTTGACGTCGTCCAGGGTCAGTTGGGTCTTGTCGTTTTCCAGCGGCTTGCCCGCACCCTTGCGCACCACCTGGGCCAGCACTCTGTTGCTGTCGGCATCCAGAAACGCCGCTTCGGTGGCGATGTCGACGCTCTGGTCGCGCCCGCCGGAAGCTGTGTTCACAGCCGCCGCCACCAGCGCGATGGGAACGACCTCATACGGTTTCAGGCCTTCGTTGTGGGTCGATACTGCGGTGATCGCCGGGCGTACGATGATGGTGCCGGGCCCCGGACCCTGCGCCAGTGCCAGATCCTTGCCCAGTTCGCGCTTGAGCGCGGCATCAAAGTAGCGGGTGATCGATTGCAGCGTCTGCGCTGAGATCACCGCCGTGGGCTGGGGCTTGGGATAGAACTGGCTCGGCTCGATGTACACCCGGCTGTATTGGCCCGGCCTGATGTCCGGATCGATCCAGCGCATTACCGGCGCCCCAGTGGCGCTTTCAGCCGGCTTGAGGCGGCTGTAGTCCTTCAGAAAACCTGAGTACTGGCTCGGATCGACCCGGGAACTGGCGCAACCGACCAGTACCAGCAGGGTGCAGCACAGCAGCGTGTTGAACACAGATGTTTTCATCGCGTGACTCCCTTCATGAGGATCTTGAGGCTAGTACAACGCTCGGGATCTGTCGGGTTCAATGCGATTTATCGGGGTTCGAGTCGCGCCCTTGGGATCGGGCGGGCAGGGGTGAACTGATGAAAGCTGGATCGATCGCCAGCACCTGGCCCGCCGGCGTGGCGATCAACGATCACCCGCGCCGACAGGCCGCTGCAACTGGATCAGAACTTGAAAGCCTGACGGCCGATCAGCAGCCACTGGCCTTTCTGTTTCTGCCAGATCTGGAAGTTCTCGATCTCGGTCGGGACTTCCACGCCACTGTTCACCGCCTGGGCGGAGAAGTGGTTGCGCACCAGGGCGACGTCGCCGTCCATGGTGATTTTCTGGTTGAGCATCTGCAGCGTCTTGAAGCCGCTGCGGCCGGTTTCGATGTCGGCGATGAATTCATCCTTGTTCTGGATCTTGCCGCTGGAATGGCCATAGGTGACCTTGTCCGAGGTCAGGGCGGCCAAGGCCTTGGTGTCCTTGTGCAGCATCGCCTGGGTCATTTTATCGACAGCCTTGGCGACATCCTGTTCGTCCGCAGACGGTGCTGCGGCGACATAGCCCGAAAACAAACATACAAAACCCAACAGCAGTCTGGACCTGGTCATCGATATTTCCTTTTTGTTGTAATCGGGGCGATTTACGCCCCGCCTGTATCCACGGGCGACCGTGAGAATCCGGTTGTAGAGGGCCGATCAGAGATCGGTGATTTCCTTGTGGCGCGGCACCAGGGCCTTCATCACACTCCAGGCGACGAGGTACGCCAGGGCGCAGATCGCGAACATGATCATGTAGCCGGTGTGGATGTCGTTGATCGACTTGTAGTAGTCGAACACCCAGCCGCCGATCTTGGTCATGACCACGCCGCCCAGGCCGCCCGCCATGCCACCGATGCCGACCACGGAGGCCACGGTCTTCTGCGGGAACATGTCGGAAACCGTGGTGAAGATGTTGCAGGACCACGCCTGGTGTGCCGATGCGCCGATGCCGATCAGCAGCACCGGCACCCAGAAGCTGATGTAACCCAGAGGTTGCGCCAGCAGCACCAGCAGCGGGAACAGGGCGATCACGAACATGGCTTTCATGCGGCCGTCGTAGGGCTTGTCGCCGCGGGCCATGAAGTAGCTCGGGAACCAGCCGCCGCCGATGCTGCCGACCATGGTCATGCTGTACAGCACGAACAACGGCATCACGATGGCCGCGCCTTTCATGCCGTATTGCGCAGACAGGTACGTCGGCAGCCAGAACAGGAAGAACCACCACACGCCGTCGGTCATGAACTTGCCGAAGGCAAAGGCCCAGGTCTGGCGGTAGGTCAGGAGCTTGAACCACGAGACTTTCTTGACAGGCGCGCCCGGCACCGGAGCGGCCTTGACCTGCTCGGCCTCGTCGCTGCGGATGTAGGCCAGTTCATCTTCAGTCAGACGCTTCTGCTGATCCGGTTTGTCGTACATCGCCACCCAGAAGCCGAGCCAGACGAAGCCCAGCAGGCCGATCACGATGAACGCCGATTCCCAGCCCCACATCGCAGCGATCAGCGGCACGCAGATGGGCGCTGCGATCGCGCCGACGTTGGCGCCGGAGTTGAAGATCCCGGTGGCGAACGAGCGCTCTTTCTTCGGGAAGTACTCGGCTGTGGCCTTGATCGCGATGGGGAAGTTACCCGCCTCACCGATGGCCAGCACCGCCCGTGACAGCATGAAACCTGCAATGGACACCGGAATCGCCGCGAAGCCCAAGGCGGTGG
>Ga0207655_1002553_pt1 | contig 14577 bp, 13 predicted proteins | sample KBSM44metaG_FD_184398 | JGI IMG/M metagenome (GOLD analysis project Ga0207655, IMG submission 184398) | Miscanthus rhizosphere microbial communities from Kellogg Biological Station, Michigan, USA - KBS M4-4 metaG (SPAdes) (version 2) | ecosystem: Host-associated > Plants > Roots > Rhizosphere >...
GAACCGGGTTCAGCCAGAAAACGCTCGGCGAGTTGTTCGACAAGATGAAACCACTGGAGCGCGACGCATCGCCCCTTGGCAAGAAGCTCACCAGCGCCCAGGCCCGTGGCGTGCACTGGATCGAGCCGACGCTGGTGGGCGAGGTAGAATTCGGCGAGTGGACCCGCGAAGGCATCATCCGCCACTCGTCATTCGTTGCGCTGCGCACTGACAAGCCGGCCAGCGCGGTCGTCCACGAATTCCCGAAAACACCGAAGGACATCAAGGCGCCATTCAAACCCAAGGCCTCCAAGAAAGGGTCGTCGCAGTCCGAGGCCGCTGCCCCGAAACCTGCCAAACGCCAGGCCCGCAACGAGGAAAGGATCGAGGTGGCAGGGGTGGTCATCAGCCATCCCGAGCGGGTGATCGATAAGCAGAGCGGGTTGCACAAGGTTGATCTGGCGCATTTCTACGAGTCGATCAGCGACTGGATTCTGCCCCATCTGGATCACCGAGCGGTGGCGCTGTTGCGCTGTCCGGAAGGCGTGGAGGGCGAGCAGTTTTTCCAGAAACATTCCGAGCGCCTGGCGATTCCCAACATCAAGCAACTGGACGCCAAGCTGGACCCCGGGCACGCCCGGCTGATGGAGATCGATAGCGTGCAGGCGCTGGTGGGCGCTGCGCAAATGGGCACCATCGAGTTGCACACCTGGGGCTCGACCTACGACAAGATCGAGCAGCCGGACCATTTCGTCCTCGATCTGGACCCGGACCCCGCGTTGCCCTGGCGCAGCATGATCGAGGCCACGCAAATGACCCTCGCCGTGCTCGATGAACTGGGGCTGGACGCCTTCCTCAAGACCAGCGGCGGCAAAGGCATGCACATCATTGTGCCGCTGGCGCGCAAGGCCGATTGGGATACCGTGAAAGCCTTCGCCAAGGCCGTGGCGCAGTTCATGGAGAAACAGTTGCCGGAGCGATTCACCGCAACTTCGGGACCGAAGAACCGGGTTGGCAAGATCTTCATCGACTACCTGCGCAACGCACGGGGTGCCAGCACGGTGGCGGCTTATTCGGCGCGGGCTAGGCCGGGATTACCGGTGTCGGTGCCGATCACCCGGGATGAACTGGCCAGCCTCAAGTCGTCGGGGCAGTGGACCATCGCCAACCTGCAGAAACGCCTGCGCAAACTCAAGGCCGACCCCTGGGCCGGCTACAAGAACACCCAGCGCATCACCCTTCCCATGTGGAAGCGGTTGGGTGCCAAGCCGCCGGCCTAGACGCCAGCGTCGAGGCTGCGGCGCAGTTGGCCGGGTGCCATGCCGTAGGTGTCCTTGAACACTTTGCTGAACGCCGCCTGGGATTGATAACCGACCTGGGCGGCGATATCGCTCAGGCCGCTCTGTGAACGACTCAACAGCCCGTACGCCAGTTGCATGCGCACTTGGGTCAACAGCGCCCACGGGGATCGCCCCGCCAGTTTGCTGAAGGCGCGCATGAAGGTGGCGCGGGACATGCTGGCAAGCTCGGCCAGTGCTTCGACGGTCCAGTCGTGGGCCGGGTCCTGCAGCATCGCTTGCCACGCCCGGCCCAGACGGCGGTCACTCAACAGCGCCAGGCTGCCTTCGCTCTGTGGTGATTGTTCAAGATGGGCGCGCAACACCAGGGTGAACAGCGCCGAGGTCAGGGCGTTGACCATGAACTGGCCGCCAGCGCGATTGGCTTCTGCTTCACTGCGCAACAGCGCCACCAGGGCGCGCAGCGGATCCCCCTCGTTCAAGGCCTGGCTGGGAATCAGCAAATGATCGGGCAGCGCGGAGAACAGCAGGGCGCCGGGTTGATACAGGAAGCGTCCGCAAAGCAGGTCCAGTTCGGCACCCTCGCCGAAGCGCTTGATGGGCAGCAATCCGCCATTACTGATCACCGGGAGGCTGCTGGCGACGCGCTCGCCGGGGCTTGTCACCACGTGCTCGAAACCACCGGGCAGTACCACGATATCGCCTGCGGTCAGCTTCAACTGGCGACCGCCCGGCAGTTCGATCCGGCACTGGCCGTCCAGCACCACGTGGTAGGGCGCGACCCCCTCGACCTCGGGGGCGTGGTCCAGCGCCCAGTCGCCTTGAAACTGGCAACGCAGGTCAAGGCTTCCGCGTACCTGGGCTAGAGTGATGAGCGTGTCGATGGCGTTCATATGCGACTTTCGGACAAAGAAATGAGCCAAACGAGCAAGTTACCCGAATGCCATTGGCGGACACTATCTGTGTTCCCGGCGCAGTCTAGTCGCCGCTCTCAGGAGATACCACCATGTTCAGCAATTGGTCCGACCTCGTTTCAACCATTAAGCAATCCTTTGGTTCGCTGTCCAAATCCAACCCGAAAATGGTCAAGGCCTACATGGCCCTGGGCGATGCGGCTGCGGAAAACAACGTGCTCGACGCCAAGACCCGCGAGCTGATTTCCATTGCCGTGGCGATCACCACTCGCTGCGACGGCTGTATCGGCGCGCACTCGGAAGCGGCCATCGCCGCCGGCGCCACCCGCGAAGAAGTCGCCGCCGCACTGGCCACCGCCATCTCGCTAAACGCGGGTGCGGCCTATATCTACTCGATGCACGCGCTGGAAGCGTATGACGCGTTGAAGAAATAACGCCTTCGCCGTCTACTCACGACCGCCCCCGCCGGCAAGCCGTGCTGCTACGGGTCAAGCGTTGAGCACAAACCCTGTGCACAACACCAACCCCGTAGCAGCCGGGCTTGCCCGCGGGGGCGATCTCAAGAACGTCATCGCCCTCAAACCGTGCAACTACGCCAAACCTCAGTGCGCCGGCAACTCCGGCACCGGCCCTTGCGCCGCAAAATCCACCGCCGTGCTGATCGCTTTCCAGCGTTCGGCGGTTTCGGCGCGATCGGCTTCCACCGGCCCCAGGTAATGCAGAGCATCGCTGCCCAGCAACAGACGCAAAGGCGGTTGAGCATGTTGCGCCACCTTGAGCACCACCTGCGCTACCCGGTCGGGGTCACTGTTTTCGTTGCCGGCGATTCTGCGCAGCACGTCAAACATCATGCCGACACTCGCCCCATAGGCTGGCATCACCGGGGTGTCATGACCCCGCGCACGCACGGCCCAGTTGGTGCGCATGCCGCCTGGCTCCAGGGTGGTCACGTGCAGGCCCAGTGGTTTGACTTCCGTGGCGAGCACGTCCGAAAACCCACCCACGGCCCATTTCGCCGACTGGTAGGCTGTCATGCCCGGGGTCGCCAGACGCCCGCCCACCGACGAAATCTGAATGATGTGTCCCGAGCCCTGCTCACGCATCACCGGCACCGCGGCGCGGCACAGGTTGACCACGCCAAAGAAGTTGGTCTCGAATTCCATGCGAAACGCGCCGTCTTCGGTTTGCTCGAAGGGCAGCATGTGCCCGAAACCGGCATTGTTGACCAGTACATCCAGGCGCCCGAACGTATCCACTGCAGCCTGTACAGCGGCCTTCGCAGCAGCAGAGTCGGTAACGTCCAGCTCGAAGGGCAGGACCTGCGACCCATAGCGTTCAACCAGATCGTCGAGGCGCTCAATATTGCGTGCCGCGGCAAGCAACCGGTCGCCCGATGCCAGGACCGCTTGCGCAATGTTGCGACCCAGACCACTGGCACTTCCGGTAATCAACCAGACTTTGGACATGATGTTTCTCCTGTCATTAAGTGTATATGAGTAAGTAATCACTCATTTATTTAATAATAAAATCAGTCCCTTGCGATTGCATTCCAGTACGCCTCAAAGCCCGCTTCGCAATAGCGCTCGGCGAGTTCAGGTTCGTTGCTCATGAAATCCATGGTGGTGTCGGCCAGTGAGCGCATGATCGCTGCGGCGAAAGCAGGGGGCTGGTCGCGCAAGGTACTGCAGGCCGAGCCTTCGTTCAGCAGGGCGCTGATGTCGTTGAAGGCCTCGCTGCCAGCGACGCGGGTGGCGTCGGTAATCCGATCGGACATCATCAGCAGTGCCATGGACTTGCGCTTCTCAGGATTTGCCGCGCCCCAGCCGACATAGGTGTGCCAGGCATGGTGCAAGCGCGACCTGACGTCTTTGTCCCGCGGGTAACCGGGGAGCATCGCATCTCGCAGTTGGGCCTTGAGTTCCAGATAGACCTGGTTGAGCAGGTCATCCTTGGTTTCAAAATAATTGAACAGCGTCCCCTCGGCCACGCCCGCGCCCTTGGCGATTCTGGACGTCGGCGCGCCCAGCCCCTGCTCGGCGAACACTCGCAGAGCAGAGTCGATCAGGGCGTTGCGCTTGTCTTCGCTCTTGGGGCGGGCCATGGGGGAATCGCGTAATGAGTGAGTAGTTGCTCATTTATACGCCTCCCTGGTGTCGGTAGCAAGTGCGACCCCTGTAAACCCTCTGGATCACCGCCCCCGTAGCAGCGCGGCTTGCCGGCGGGAGGGGTGTCTCAGGCGACACGTGCTTCACAGGCGCGCCGGCCTCGCCAGCAAGCCGTGCTGCTACGAGTACCGGCCTTCAGGCCTCATGCTCAGAGAAGGTATCCTTTTTCCATTAACCAGAAACCTAATGAGGCCAGAAGTATCAGGCAGCTGCTCACTATCGGACCAGCGGTCCAGATGCGTAACTCCAACGGCACATGATCTGCTTCGTTTCGGTCTATCAAATCTCGCCTGTGAAGCAAGCCACCAAATGTAAAGACCAGCGCCACAGCCCCCAACCTGTTCAACCTCGCGATAGGGTCATTGCCTCGCCAGACGCGCTTGGCGTCTGTCACTATTCGGCTGTTGACAAGGTATCGCTCCGCTTGGGGGAGCTTCCAGTACGCTGAAGCCAGCAGGACACCCAGGTTCAGCACGATGACTATGCTGATAACGACCGCGATCCAGGCAGAGGTGTCGGGGTTCATCGTCCACTATGCTCAAAGAGTTTTTGGCCGGCCTGTTCACCGATGTATGACCCTGCCTTGCCGCCGGTGTAAGCACCCAATGATCCTCCGATTACAGCGCAGGCCAACGTACCCATGCCTCCTGTCGGGATCCCGATGGCCAGGCAAATGGCTCCTGCAGCATATACCCCGGCAGTTCCACCTGCCGTTGCCAGCCCTATGCCCACAGCCGTTTTTCCTCCCTCGACATATTTGGCCTGTGTACAAACATCCTCACGTCCAACAGAACATGCCTGTTGAATTTCCAACGCTCCCACGCCGACATCCAGGGCAATCCCAACATAGGTGCCCTTGCTCATCGCACTGGCCATTCTGGACACGCCTTTCACATTCCTGGCATAGCCCGCAATCTCGCCGGTATGCAAATAGCTTTTGGTGGAAATCCCCAGTATTCGCTTCATCTTGCCCTTATTGTTGAGGCCCGATCCAAAGTGCCCAATCCCTTTGAGGCTCGTCTCGATCCGGGAGAAAAGCACACGGCGCTGGGCGAAGAACTGATCGTTGCTCATCCGACCCGCGCGCCAACGCTGATGCAGCACTTCGGTCTCCTTGAGCAGTTCTTCCAGCCCACTCAGATGCTTGCTCCATGCCGAAGTGCTGGCGCCAATCCCAATAGAGCCATACGACATGATGTCCTTGAGCAGTTCGAAGTTTCGGGTCATGACGTGTCTGTCGTCTCTCCCCATGCCGATCATTGCCCCTCGCACCTGTGCGGCCAGTTGCATCAATCGGGTTTCTTCGGGGGTGCAAATCTGTGCGGGGCCCTCGCTGACGACGACGATCTCACCCGGCATCACCACGTTGTTGCGCAGGAAAGGATTGAGTTGATCGAGTTTCTTGCGAGCACTCACGGGGAGGGGAAAGAGGGTCTCCCGCATTTGGTTGTAGTTCTGGATCTTGTCGTTCACGAATGCGTAGGGTTTTGACATGCAGGCCTCCTGTCTGTGAAAGCGCCGCCGTGCAGCGTCCATTCCATTCCAATGCAGGCCGAACAGTAGAGTCAGAGTCAGGTGGGTGTCATTAGATGAGAAGCTGAAAATAGCGTGACTACGTTATTTTCGGAAATGCCCTACGCGGCGGCTACAGGTAGCCGACTCAGAAGATGAATGTGTTACCCGCGTGGGAGCCGCCGCAGCAGCTCCCGACACAAACATCACCCCATCGACGTAAATCGCCCTCCCGTCTGCGCAGGATAAAACTCGCCCTTGAGCCCCAGCGCCTGCAAGCGCTGGCGCACGTCGTTTTCGATGTCGATGACCTGGTCCGGGTCGTCGATGTCGTCGACCACCAGCCACACCCCGGACAGGTTCTGATCATGGGTGCCTTCGCTCATCATGTCGTGGGTAAAGGCCTGGTCGGAACGCCACAGGCACAGTTCGTCTTCGTTATGGCCACTTTCAGCCAGCGCTTGCGCCGAAGTCAGCCAGACTTCCTTGTATGGCCGCAGGTCCGCTTCGGCGAGTTCTTGCAGGGTGATCACGGTTTTCATCTCGTTGCCTCCATGGTCAGTGCTTAAGTTGTGACGCACGGGGAATGCGCGGTGTTCCCGGCAACTTGCCCGGGCGGACGAAATGGTCGTTGAACCGACCTCGCGCAGTGGCGGTCGATCAATCAACAGTCGCTCAGGAGAATCGCAATGGCTTGTCCCAGACGCTTGCGTGTCGATGCCTCGCTGACATGACCAGCTTTTCGCCTCTCAAGAGCCTTCAGGTCCAGTCCCATGAGCGGGCGGCCCTGTTGTTGGGTTTCGTCTTTCATTTCTGTGTGCTGGCCAGCTATTACCTGGTGCGGCCGCTGCGTGATGCGCTGGGCCTGGAGGGCGGGGCCGACAAGTTGCAATGGCTGTTCACCGCCACCTTCGTGGTGATGCTCGTTGCCGTACCGCTGTATGGCGCGCTGGTCGCCAGATTGCCGGCGATCCGCTTCGTGCCGCTGGTGTACCGGCTGGTGGCGCTGTCGATGCTGGCCTTCGGCGTGCTGATTGCGCGCCACGATGCGCCGGTGCTGGTGGGGCGGGTGTTTTTCGTGTGGATCAGCGTCTACAACCTGTTCATCGTCACGGTGTTCTGGAGTGTGCTGGTCGATCGATTTTCCAATGAGCAGGGGCGCAGGCTGTTCGGTTTCATCGCGGCCGGTGGCACCCTGGGCACGTTCATCGGGCCTTTGCTGGCCGCGACCATGGCCACGCGGTTGGGACCGGTGGCGCTGACGATTGCCGCCGCTGTGTTGCTGGAAGTTGCCGTGCGCTGTTATCGCGCCTTGTTGAGCCGGACCCGGCCACGCAACCTGACTGAATCCGAGGTCGGCGCGTATCAGCGCTTTGGCGAGGAGGGCCGCAGCATGGGCGGCGGTGTGCTGGCCGGGGTGACGCTGATTCTGAAATCCCGCTATTTGCAGGGCATGGTCCTGTTCATGCTGCTGCACACCAGCGCCGCGACGCTGCTGTATTTCGAGCAAGGCCGCATCGTTGCCGAGAGTTTCTCCAGCGTGGCCACCCGCACTCAGTTTTTCGCCTATGTGGACCTGACCGTTTCCGCCCTGACCCTGATCTTCCAGCTCCTGCTGACTGCGCCGCTGATCCGGTTGATCGGCGTCAGTGGCGCCCTGGCTGCCATGCCGATGGCGACGCTGATCGCCTTTGCCGCCATGGCGCTGGCGCCGGTGCCTGCCAGTGTAGCGCTGGCCCAGGGGCTGCGGCGGGCGGTGGAATTCGCCATCGTGCGGCCGGGGCGTGAGGTGCTGTGGACGGTGGTCAGTCGCGAAGAGAAATACAAATCCAAGAACGTTATCGAAACCCTGGTCTATCGTGGTGGCGATGCGGCCAGTGGCTGGTTGTCGGTGGGGTTGACCTCCCTGGGAGCCGGGTTTGGCCTGCTGGCGCTGCTCATCGTGCCGTTTGCCGGGCTCTGGAGCTGGTTGGCGGCGTGGATGGCCGAACGCCAGGAAGACCGGAAACGTGACGCCGAAAGGAGCCATCCATGAAGGACGCTACGCTGTTGACCCGTAGACGCTTTGTCACCCTGGCCGCCGGGGTGTCGGCGGCGCTGGTATTCGATTCTGCAGCGGCAGGTGTCACGCCCGATTCACAAGGAGATTCGAAGATGCTGACCCGCAATATTCCTTCCAGTGGCGAGGCCTTGCCGATGATCGGCGTGGGCACCTATCGCGGCTTCGATGTCACCCCAGGCAGCGACGAATACAAACTGCTGCCCCAGGTGCTCAGCGAACTGTTTCATGCGGGCGGCACGGTCATCGACAGCTCGCCCATGTACGGTCGCGCCGAGCAGACCACCGGTGAGTTGCTGTCGATTCATCAGCCGCGCTCGCCTGCGTTTCTGGCCACCAAGGTCTGGACCCGTGGCCGCGAGGCCGGCATCGCGCAGATGGAGGATTCATTCAGACTATTGCAGACCGACCGCATCGACCTGATGCAGATCCACAACCTGCTGGACTGGAAAACCCACCTGCCGACCCTGCGCCAATGGAAGGAGCAGGGGCGCATTCGCTACATCGGCATCACCCATTACACCTCGTCTGCCTATGACGAAGTGGAGGCGGTGCTCAAGGCCGAGCCTGTGGATTTCCTGCAGATCAACTACGCGCTGGATGATCGCGCCGTGGAGTCTCGATTGCTGCCGCTGTGTCGCGAGCGCGGGGTGGCGGTGATCTGCAACCGTCCATTCGGCGGCGGTGGCTTGCTTGGCCGCCTGCGTGACAAACCCTTGCCGGGCTGGGCCGGGGAGGTCCAGGCCAGAAGCTGGGCGCAACTGGCGCTCAAGTTCCTGATCTCCCACCCGGCCGTGACCTGCGCCATTCCGGGAACGGGAAATCCGAAATACATGAAGGAAAATGCAGGGGCGGCGACAGGCCCGTTGTTGACCGATGCGCAGCGGCATCAGTTGATTGCGTTGGTGGCCTGAGCCTGAGGTGTTCCTCCCGTAGCAGCGCGGCTTGCCGGCGGGAGCGGTGTGCCAGACGACTGATTGGTCACAGATGCACCGCTCCCGCCGGCAAGCCGCGCTGCTACGGGGAAGGGTTCAACGATTCACCAGCTTCGCCGGTAACGCCACCACCAACAGGCTGCTGAGCACCAGGCAACCGGCGAAGAACCACAACGCGCCCGCGCTGCTGCCTGTCACGTCAATCGCGATACCCATCATCGAGTTGCTCACCAACCCCGCGATGTTGGCCAGCGAGCAGGCCAGGGCAAAGCCGGTGGCGGCGGCGCGGCCCTTGAGGAAGGTGGCGGGCAGGCTGAAGAACACCGGCACCGCGCCGATGATCGCCGCCGACGCCACGGCAAACAGCGCCACGGTGGCCACCACGTTATGGGTGAAGAAAGGGCTTGCGGCCATGGCCACGGCGCCGATCCAGAACGGTACGATGATGTGCCAGCGACGTTCGCGACGACGGTCCGAGCTGGCGCCGATCATCAGCATGCCGATCAACGCGGCGACACTGGGCAAGGCGGTCAGCACGCCGATGTGGAAGGTGTCGGTCACGCCGGCGTTCTTGATGAAGGTCGGCATCCAGAAGCCCATGGCGTAGGCGCTGAGCAGGATCGAAAAGTCGATGCCGCCGAGCATCCACACTTTCAGGTTGAAGAACCCGTCCCGGAAGCTGTGCTTGCTGTCCTTGCCCTCGGCATCGTCCAGGCGCAGCTCGCCTTCAAGCAGGGTCTGTTCGCTGGCGTTCAGCCACTTGGCTTCCCTGGGGTTGTTCGGCAGGGCCCAGAATGTCAGCACGCCCAGCAACACGCTTGGAATGCCTTCGATCAGGAACAGCCACTGCCAGCCGCGCAGCCCGGCCGCCTGGTCGAAATGCCCCATGATCCAGCCCGACAGCGGCCCGCCAATCACGCTGGACAGCGGCAGGCCGATCATGAACAGCGCGATGATGCGCCCGCGGCGGTAGGTCGGGAACCAGGTGGTCAGGTAGAACAGCACGCCCGGCAGAAAACCGGCTTCGGCCGCACCCAGAAAGAAGCGCAGGACATAGAACTGCATCGGCGTGGTGACGAACAGGGTGCAGACCGACAGCGCGCCCCAGGTAATCATGATCCGGGCGATCCAGATCTTCGCGCCGACCTTCTCCAGCACCAGGTTGCTGGGCACTTCGAACAGGATGTAACCAACGAAAAACAGCCCGGCGCCCAGGCCGAACGCCGTTTCGCTGAAGTGCAGTTGGTCGAGCATCTGCAGCTTGGCGAAGCCGATGTTGATGCGGTCCAGGTAGGCAGCCAGGTAGCAGAAACAGAGGAACGGAATAAGCTTCCAGGTGATCTTGTGGTACAGCGCTTTGATCGGGTCCGCGGCATCTGACGCGGCGGTTTCTACATTCGCAGAGGGCATGGGTGTCTCCTGGCGGTTCTTCGGCCGGTGAGTGCCGACGCGGCGGATAGTGCCTGCGTTTTCGACGATCTCAAACGGCCTGTCGTGGTTTTTGTTTGCCGCACATCCAGTACTTTGGCAAGCACCGGATGGCGGCTTCCAAAGGCAGTGTCAGAAGACTGGGCGTTGTCGGGCGTCCAGTTGTGTGCGCATTCATCCTGCGCGACCAGTGCTCTGTGGCCTGGTTCTAAAAAGCGACGCGACGGTGTTCATGTTTCGAATTGCTTTATCGCCTCCTGCTTGCTCACTACGTCGCCGTACTTGCTGTCGATGTCGAACAGGTTGGCTTCATGGGGATCGGGGTGACGGTCGCCGACGCATTCGCGCACCACGATGGTCCGAAAGCCATGCTGCACGGCATCCACGGCGGTGGCGCGAATGCAGCCGCTGGTGGAGCATCCGGCCAGTACCACGGTGTCGATGCCCTGGGCGTGCAGCATCGATGCCAACGAGGTGCCGAAGAACGAGCTGGCGTACTGTTTGCTGATGACCACCTCTTCAGGCAACGGCAATACTTCCTCACAGAACGCTGCCAGCGGATTGCCCTCGACCATGTCCTTCATGACCGGCGCCTTTTTTACCCAGATGCCGCCGTCGGCGAAATGCCCGGCGTGGTAGCGGATGTTGGTGTGCACCACCGGGATGCCCTGCGCGCGGGCCGAGGCCAGCAGTGCGACGCTTTCGGCCACTGCACTGACCACCCCGGGTGCGAACAGCGGCGCACCTGGCTGGGTGTAGCCTTGCATGAAGTCGATCATCAGCAGGGCAGGTTTCTTGCCGAAGCCGATGCGATTGCCCCAGACGCCCTGGTAGTTGGCGTCGGCGCTTTGGTGTTCAGTCATTGCGTTCTCCTTTGGAAGCACGGCTTGGCATCTGGTCTGAAATCTGGTGGACATCTGTAGGAGCGCGCTTACCCGCGATGGCTATCTACCTGACACATCTGTGCTGGCTGTCACGGCCCTGTCGCGGGCAAGCGCGCTCCTACAAAACATTTTGATATGGCACTAATTCAGTGGCGAACCGAGAAAATCCCCAAACGCCGCAAAGAACCCCGGCAGGTCGTCCCACGGAATCATGTGCCCGGCGTTCTCCACGCGGGCGATCAGAATCTGCGGTTGCAACTGTCGGATTTCGGCTTCGTCTTCTGCCTGAATCACGCCACCGCGACCGGCGACGATCAGCAGGGCAGGGACCGGCAATTTCGGCAGATCCTGATGAAAATCCACTTCATGGAAATCGCTGAAGGCGCGCACGATGGCCGGCTCGTAACAGGTGTGCAGCCATTCGGCGCGCAATTGCAGCTGCTCGTCGGTCCAGGTCGGGCAGAACGCGCGCATGTCGTCGGCGCTCATGCCTTGTTGAGATTGACGAATCGAATCGACGTACCACGGCAGCTTCGACGGGTATTCACGGCGGCCTGGGCCTGACACTGGTGGGTCGATCAGCACCAGGCTTTTCAGGCCTTTGGCATTGCGCACCGAGGTTCGCGCGGCGAAACGCGCCCCCATGGAATGCCCCACCAGGTGATAACTCTCGATGCCCATGGCGGTAGCAAAGGCGCTGATGTCATCGGCGCAGGCATCGACGCTGTAGTCCAGGTCCGGTCCGGTGGAAGACAGGCCGCGCCCCCGCGCATCCGGCACGTAGGTGTCGAAATGCTGTCCCAGACGCTCGGCGACGAAACCCCAGGTGATCGCCGGGCTGGTGATGCCGGGGATCAGGATCAAAGCCGGTTTGTCAGCGTGACGGGCACCGCCGTAGCGCAGGTAATGCTGGCGAATGCCGTTGGCCGCCACGTTGCCGCCGTGGATGAAAGTGCTCACGCCGCCACCCCCGATTTCAGCTCTTGGCCGTAGAGGTCGTAGCCGTAGACCCAGGCCGGGTCTTCCTGGGTGCGCAGCCAGGTGTTGGCGTTGGACACGGCCTGCACGCGGGAGGCGCGCTCCTTGCGGTTGGCTTCGTAGAGTTCGAAGGCGGTGCGGTAGTCGCTGATGCCGGTTTCCTGCAGGCAGCGGGTCAGCATGGCGGCGTCTTCGATGGCCATGCCGGCGCCCTGGGCCATGTGCGGCTTCATCGGGTGGCAGGCGTCCCCCAGCAGCACCAGACGACCACGACTCCACAGCGGCAGCGGGTTACGGTTGAGCAACGGCCACTTGGTCACGCTCTCGGTGGATTCGATCAGCGCCTGCACCGTGGGGTGATACCCGGCGAAGGCCTCATACATTTCTTCCTGACTGCTGTCGACGAAGTTGCCCTGGAAGTCCCACGCCGCATGAGGCACGCCGGTGACGTAGTAATACTCATCGCGCTTGCCGGTGGTGTGGTAGACCATCATGTGACGGTCCTCGCTCCACCATTTAACGCAGTTCTCGAAATCCAGGTTGTACTTGGTCAGCACTTCGCTGCGGATCAGTGCGCGGTGGGCGACCCAGCCGCTGTACAGCGGTTTTTCGAAACCGAGCAATTCTTCGCGAATCTTCGAGTTGATGCCATCGGCGCCGATCACGATGTCGGCGTCGGCATGGGTGCCGTCGGCGAAATTCAAGCGCACGCCGTTATCGCGTTCTTCAAGGGTGGTCAGGCACTTACTGAAGTGCACGCTGCCTGGCGCCAGGGTCGACATCTGCAACGCGTGCAGGTCGCCGCGGTGAACGGTGATGTAGGCCGCACCGTATTCCTTGCGTGAGAACTCGCCCAGTGCAATGCGCGACATGTAGTCACCGGTGGCGCCATCGCGGCTGAACCAGAAGTCCGGGTGCGAACCCATGTCGCTCAGGCGCTGCTCGATGCCCATGCGGCGGAAGATCTTCATGATGTTCGGGCCCATGTGGATGCCCGCACCAATGCGCGAAAACTCCGGGGCCTGTTCATAGATATCGACTGTGAAACCGGCCTGCTGCAACAGCGTGGCGGCGGCAGCCCCCCCGAGACCTGCTCCGACGATGGCGATTTTTTGCGTGGTTGGCATGGCGCACTTCCTTCGTGTTTCGTGAATCTTCGGTAAGGGTCTGACGATCGAGCGTAGTCACTCATTCGCGTTTTTAAAGTGTATACGCTGAAAAATTTAAAAGTGAACTGCTTTTTGAAAAATAACTGTGCGACGTCGTAAATGGGTATGTCACCCACGGTAACCCTGTAATTAGTGGGATTGTGTGTATGGGTAACAAACTGGCTTGGGTATTGCAGCCGATCTGAATTTGATGTCTGATCGTATTTAATAAGTGTGTACGCTTTAAAAATTGCACTAATCTGAAGCGCGATGCCTTTCGATGGTGCGTCTGGCGAGATGCCTGATGCCCCGCCTCAAACGCCAGGAGAAAAGAAATGCCGGTAAGCGATTGCGAATTGACCCAGATGTTCGAGCACGTGCTGACACTGTCGAAAGTGGACGCTACCCAGAGCGTGGCGGTGCTCAAGAGCCACTACTCCGATGGGCGCACCGTGCGTGCGGCGATGGAGGCGGCGCAGCGCCTGGGGGCCAAGGTGTACGCGGTGGAACTGCCGTCGTTCAACCATCCCAAGGCCATGGGCAATGACATGACCGCCTACTGCGGCGACACCGCGCTGACCGGCAATATCGCCGCGCAACGGGCGCTGGAAGCGGCGGACCTGATCGTCGACACCATGATGCTCCTGCACTCGCCCGAGCAGGAGCAGATCCTCAAGACCGGCACGCGGATCCTGCTGGCGGTCGAACCCCCGGAAGTGCTGGCGCGCATGCTGCCGACGGTGGCCGACAAGGAGCGGGTGCTGGCGGCCGAGCAGGTGTTGAAGGCGGCGCGTTCGATCCATGTGAAGTCGCGGGCGGGCAGCGATTTCCGCGCGCAGCTTGGGCAGTATCCGTCAGTCACCGAGTACGGTTTCGCCGACGAGCCCGGGCGTTGGGATCACTGGCCCAGCGGCTTTCTGTTCTCCTGGCCGAACGAGGAAACCGCCGAGGGCACGTTGGTGATCGACGTCGGCGACATCGTGCTGCCGTTCAAGAACTACTCCCGCGAGCGCATTACCCTGGACATCGAAAAGGGCTTCATCACCGGCATCCACGGGGGCTTCGAGGCCGAGTACCTGCGCGACTACATGAAGTATTTCAATGATCCTGAGGTGTATGGCATTTCCCACATCGGCTGGGGATTGCAGCCCCGCGCCCAGTGGACGGCCATGGGCCTGCACGACAAGAACGACGGCATGTGCATGGACGCCCGGGCGTTCTACGGCAACTTCCTGTTCTCCACCGGCCCGAACACCGAAGTCGGCGGCACCCGCAAG
>Ga0207655_1002555_pt1 | contig 14564 bp, 11 predicted proteins | sample KBSM44metaG_FD_184398 | JGI IMG/M metagenome (GOLD analysis project Ga0207655, IMG submission 184398) | Miscanthus rhizosphere microbial communities from Kellogg Biological Station, Michigan, USA - KBS M4-4 metaG (SPAdes) (version 2) | ecosystem: Host-associated > Plants > Roots > Rhizosphere >...
TAGCTCGGATTTTTTCTCCGAAACCACGTCACGCCGGAAAAGGCGGCCAAGATACGGCACATCACCGAGAAATGGCACCTTATCTACAACCTTGCTCTGAGTATTTGAGAAAACCCCACCAATCACGATGGTCTCGCCGTCGTTGACCAATACCTTGGCGTTGACCTCGTTTTTCTTGATCGGCGGTACATCCTGCACTTTGTTCAGGTAGTCCGGTTCGTCCTTGGTGACCTTGACCTCCATGATGATGCGGTTGTCCGGGGTGATCTGCGGTGTCACTTCCAGGGACAGCGAAGCCTCCTTGAACGACACTGAAGTGGCACCGCTGGAGCTGGCTTCCTGATAGGGGATTTCGGTGCCCTTGAGGATTTTCGCGGTTTCCTTGTCGGACGTGACCACCTTGGGCTGCGAGACGATTTCCCCGTTGCCGGTTTTTTCCATGGCCGTCAGCTCAAGGTCCAGCAGCACATTGTCGGTAATGAAGGCGATGCCGATCCCCGAGGTGTTGGAGGAAGTCCCAAGGTCGACGAACGGCGAGTTGGTGCTGGTGCTGCCCGGCGTGCCGACGGTGGTCGAAGAGCCGTTGACCCCGGAGCCGTTCCAATTACCCTTCTGCACCGAACCGCCCCAGCGCACGCCGAGGCTTTTGTCGTAATCGACGTTGGCTTCAACGATGCGCGCCTCGATCATCACCTGACGCACTGGAATATCCAGCTGTGCAACGATGCGACGCAGCTCGTCGAGGCGGTCCTGGGTCTGGTAGGCAATGATGTTGTTGGTCCGCTCATCGACAGTGATTGAACCGCGCTCGTCGACTTTCGCCTCGGCGCTGGTCACCGACTGGAACAGCTTGGCGATATCGGCAGCCTTGGCGTAGTTGACCTGCAACAGCTCGCGACGCAGAGGCGCCAGTTCGGCGATTTGTTTCTGCGACTCCAGCTCCTGACGCTCCCGGGCGGCGATTTCATCGGCCGGCGCCACCAGCAACACATTGCCAATCTTGCGCTTATCCAGGCCTTTGGTTTTCAACACCAGGTCCAGCGCCTGATCCCACGGCACATTCTGCAGGCGCAACGTGATGCCGCCCTGCACCGTGTCACTGGCCACCAGATTGAGGTTGGTGAAATCGGCGATCAATTGCAGCACCGAGCGCACATCGATGTCCTGGAAATTCAACGAGAGCTTTTCGCCGCTGTAGGCAAAACGTTCGGCGTTGCGTTTTTGCAAGTCATCGACAGTCATCGGCCGGATGCTGATGGTCAGTTTGTTATCGGTCTGGTAGGTCGAATAATCGAAGGCGCCGCTGGGCTCGATGCTGATGATGGCCCGGTCGCCCGTGGCGCTGGCGTTGACGAACTGCACCGGGGTAGCGAAATCCTTGACGTCGAGGCGTACGCGCAACCGCTCAGGCAATTGAGTTTTGGTGAAGCCGACGATGATCTTGCCATCGCGTTCCTGAATGTCCGGGGCAATGGATGGATCCGACAGATCGATAACCACGTTGCCTTCACCCTGGGTGCCACGCTGGAAATCCACGCCACGAATAGCCTTGCCCACGGGAGCACTGGCTCTGGCGGGTGCGGGTACCGCCGTGGCCGCGCGTGGTGCGCTGGCAATCGGTTTTGACGCCTTGTTACCGGCCGCCTGCCCGACGACCACGAACAGGTTGTTGCCTTCGACACGTGCGCTATACGGAGTCAGTTGAGTCAGACCGATGATCAGCCGCGTGCGGTCCTTGGCTTCCACCACCGTGGCGCTGCGGGCATTGCCGCCGCCCAGGTCACGACTCTTGTTCGCCAGCTGACTGGTAACTCCCGGCAAATCCAGCGCAATCCGCGCAGGCTGCTCAGTCGTATAGCCATGAGGCTGCGGTGGCGGCCCGTCGAACGACAACTTCAGCTCGACACGGTCACCAGGCAGCGCGGCGACATCCAGCGCTTTGAGGTTGGCCGCCTGTACCAACGGCGACAGAAACGCTATCCATAGCGAAATACCGAAGGTTGAGAAAATCCTGTTCATTGTTCGAGTTCCACTATGAGTGCTCTTTCAAAGGGATGGTCCGCGGCCGCTCCAGCCAGGCGCCTTCGCCATCGGGAACGATTTCGACCACATCGACTTGCGAAGCGCTGATGGCGACGATCCGTCCATCATTACGTCCCAGGTAATCGCCGACTTTCAGCCGATGCACACCGCCCGCCCCGCGCAGCAGCGCAAAGGAGCCGGAGGCATTGGAGATTGTGCCGACCATTTCAAATTGTTCGATGTTGAAGCCTTCGAGGTACTGCTTGACCCGGTTGGGGTCGGGCTTGACGTTGCGCGAGCCGTGCTTCTGGCCAGCCAGATCGACTCTGACCTGCCGGGAGAACGGACTGCGCAGGTTGGCAGCGCTGTAGGTGAATGTCGGATAAGACTGGAATGTCGGCGTTGGTTCAATCTTGCCGGGCGCTCGCAGGCGCACTTCGTTCAGGTAGGCGTCGATGTCGCTGAAACCATTGTCACCGCCACAACCGGCCAGGACGACCAGAGACATCACCATCGACAGGCAACGAATCGGGTTCATTTCTGCAACCCCTTGTCGTTGTAGCGGTAGGTCTTGGCAAGGATGCTCATGCGCAACTTCGGACCGCCTTCGGGATTGGCCGGCACCAAGTCGAAATCATGCAGGGTGACGATCCGCGGCAACCCCGCCACGCCGCTGACGAAAGTGGCTAGGTCGTGATAGGCGCCGGTGACGGTGATCTGGATAGGGAGTTCGATGTAGAACTGCTGGGTGACCTCCGGCAGCAGCTTGATCTCTTCGAACTCCAGGCCACTGCCCAGGCCGGTGCGGGTGATGTCCTCCAGCAGGCCGGGCACTTCGGTGTCGCTGGGCAATTGCCGTAATAGCATGCCGAAGGAGTTCTCCATTTCCTTCATCTGCTGGGTATACAGCTCAAGATTGGCCGCCATGTGGGCTTTGGTCGCAAACTGCTCCTTGAGCGTCGACTCCTCCTCACGCTTGAGTTCCAGGTGGCTTTCCAGGTCGCTGATCAGGAAGCTATAGCCCAGAGCCATCACCAGCACCATCAGCAGAACACTCGCAAGAACCTTGATCGCCCTTGGCCAGGAACCCATGTTGTTGGTGTCCAGATCGCTGATGTCGATCTGGCGCAACCCTTCGAGCCATTCGGACAGCCTCATTTAGCCACCCCCACAATTGCCGGCTGAGTCTGACGGACGGTCAACTGAAAAATATTGGCCTGATCCAGCTGACCGGCGGTGGTCGCTTTGACTTCCGTGAGATTGGGCGCATCAAACCAGTCGGATGCATCTAGATTGCGCATCAAATCCGAAACACGATTGTTGGACTCCGCCGCGCCGGTGATGGACAAGGTCTTGCCGACCATTTTCACTTCGGTGAAATACACGCCGTCCGGCAAGGTGCGCGCCAACTGATCGAAGATCCTCCCGCTGATCGGCCGGTTGCCTTGCAGGTCCTGGATGATGCGCATACGCTCAACGAGCTGCTGGCGACGAGCCTTCAGATCGCTGATCTGTTTGATCCGTTCGTCGACCACGGCAATCTGCTTGGCGATGTAATCGTTACGCGCGACTTGTCGATCAATGGCGCTGTTAATGACCTGGTCCGTGATCAGCAGTGCCCCCACCGACCCTGCCAGCACACCGGCCAACGCCAGCAAAAAGCGTTTGCGCCGCGCTTCGCGCAACTCTTCACGCCAGGGTAAAAGATTGATCCGTGCCATCAGTCGAAACTCCTGAGGGCCAGCCCGCAGGCGATCATCAGTGCCGGCGCATCGCTCGCCAGGGCACTGGCGTTGACCCTGCTGCTCAGGGTCATGTCGGAGAATGGGTTAGCGACCTGGGTCGGCGTACCCAGACGCTGCTCGATCAACCGATCCAGCCCTGGGACCGAGGCAGTGCCGCCGGCCAGGAGAATGTGATCGACCGAGCTGTATTGGCCGGAGGCAAAGAAAAACTGCAATGAGCGCGATACTTGTTGCACCAACGCATCCCGAAACGGCTGCAAGACCTCACTGACGTAATCGTCCGGCAAACCACCCTGTTTCTTCGCCAACCCAGCCTGCTCGACCGTCAGGCCATAACGGCGCTGGATTTCTTCCGTCAGTTGTCGACCGCCGAACAATTGTTCGCGGGTGTAGATGATCCGCCCATTGTTCAACACGCTCAGGGTGGTCATGGTGGCGCCGATATCGACTACCGCCACGGTCAGATGCTCCTGAGAGGCGGCCAGCTGGGTTGCCAGCAAGCCGAACGCTCGCTCCAGGGCATAGGCTTCGACATCGACTACTCGCGCGGTCAGCCCGGCCAGGGCCAGGGCGGCTTCACGAACCTCGACGTTTTCCTTGCGACAGGCGGCCAGCAGCACATTGACCCGCTCGGGGTTGCGCACTGACGCGCCTTGCACTTCAAAGTCGATCGCCACTTCATCCAGCGGATACGGGATGTACTGATCGGCCTCGATCTTCAGCTGGTTTTCCATCTCGTCGTCGGAAAGACCGGCGTCCATCTCGATGGTCTTGGTGATCACCGCCGAGCCGGCGACCGCCACGGCGACGTTCCTCTGGCTGGTTTTGGCCTTGAGCAGCACGCGCGCAAGGGCCTGCCCCACGCCTTCGAGCTCGGCAATATTTTTTTCGACCACGGCACTGGCGGGCAGCGGCTCGACCGCATAGGCCTCGACCCGATAACGGTCGCCTTGGCGGCTTAACTCCAACAGCTTCACCGACGTAGAGCTGATGTCGATCCCCAGAAGCGCATTGGTTTTTTTATTGAAGAGTCCTAGCACTACCAATTCCCTATGACTATCCGTGAGTTACGGACTCTGTAATATCCATTGCGTTCAATACCCCCCGTCTTGACAGAAGCGCAAATGACGCTCCCTGCGGAAAAATGCTTATAATGCCGAGCGTTTTTCCGCTTTCACTGCAAGCGCGGGTCATTTTCTTTATAGCCTGAACCCTGATGCCTAATTCATTCTTTGCCCTGGATATCCAAAAGCCTTGATTCGTCTGCTGAAATTCTTCGGTTGGTCCATCGTCGCCGTTTTCTGCGGACTGCTCCTGGGTCTGAGCGGCGCCTTTCTTTACCTTAGCCCTGGATTGCCATCTGTGGAGGCGCTGAGAAGCATTCAGTTGCAGATTCCTTTGCGGGTGTACAGCAGCGACAACAAGCTGATCGCAGAATTTGGCGAAATGCGCCGTACGCCGATCCGTTTCGCCGACATTCCCCCCAATTTCATTAATGCGTTACTAAGTGCTGAAGACGACAATTTCGCCAACCACTACGGCGTCGATCCCAGCAGCCTGATGCGTGCCGCCACCCAGCTGGTAAAGAGCGGACACATTCAGTCCGGCGGCAGCACCATCACCATGCAGGTGGCGAAGAACTTCTTCCTGAGCAGCGAACGCAGCTTCTCGCGCAAAACCACCGAAATCCTCTTGGCCCTGCAGATCGAACGGCAGCTGACCAAGGACGAAATCCTCGAGCTGTACGTCAACAAGATTTATCTGGGCAACCGCGCCTATGGCATCGAGGCAGCGGCGCAGGTCTATTACGGCAAGTCGATTCGTGACGTCAGCCTGGCGCAGATGGCGATGATCGCCGGTCTGCCAAAAGCCCCGTCGCGCTTCAACCCGCTGGCCAACCCGGCCCGCAGCAAGGAGCGTCGCGACTGGATCCTGGGGCGCATGTACAAGCTCGGCAAGATCACCGAAGCCGACTACACCGCGGCGATCAACGAACCGCTGAACGCCAGCTATCACGTGCCGACTCCGGAAGTGAACGCACCGTACGTCGCCGAAATGGCCCGCGCCGAAATGGTCGGTCGCTATGGCAGCGATGCGTACACCGAAGGTTTCCGCGTCACCACCACGGTGCCGAGCGATTTGCAGGAAATGGCCAACAGCGCGGTTCACGAAGGCTTGATGACCTACGATCAACGGCACGGTTATCGCGGCCCCGAGTCACGCCTGCCGGGTAAAACCCGAGAGGCCTGGACCCAGGAACTGACCAAGCAGCGGACCATCAGCAGCCTGGAGCCGGCGATCGTGACCCAGGTCGACAAGAACGGCGTGCAGGTGCTGACCCGCACCGGCGAAGAACACGTTGCCTGGGACACCATGAAGTGGGCCCGTCCGTTCCTGAACACCAACAGCATGGGCGCCAATCCGAAGCAGCCGTCGGACGTCGCGCAGGTCGGCGATCTGATTCGCGTACAACGTCAGCCGGACAATTCGCTCAAATTCAGCCAGATTCCGCAGGCCCAGGGCGCACTGGTGTCCCTCGATCCGCAGAACGGTGCCATTCGTTCCCTGGTCGGCGGTTTTGCCTTCGAGCAGAGCAACTACAACCGCGCCATGCAGGCCAAGCGCCAGCCAGGTTCGAGCTTCAAGCCGTTCGTCTATAGTGCCGCCCTGGATAACGGCTACACCGCCGCCAGCCTGGTGAACGACGCACCGATCGTGTTCGTCGACGAGTACCTGGACAAGGTCTGGCGCCCGAAGAACGACACCAACACCTTCCTCGGCCCTATCCGCATGCGTGAAGCGCTCTACAAGTCGCGCAACCTGGTATCGATCCGCCTGCTGCAAGCGCTGGGCGTCGACCGCACCATCGACTACATCAGCAAGTTCGGCTTCAACAAGCAGGACCTGCCACGCAACCTGTCCCTGGCATTGGGCACCGCGACCCTGACGCCAATGGAAATCGCCACTGGCTGGAGCACCTTCGCCAACGGCGGCTACAAGATTTCCCCGTATATCATCGACAAGATTGAAAGCCGCAACGGCGACACACTGTTCGTTGCCAACCCGCCGAGCGTTCCGAAAGGCAACGTAGTCAGCGACGGCATCGCCGTGCCGGCCGCCAATACCTTCACCGTCAACGCCATCCCAGGCGAAGCGCCGGGCGCCCAGCCAGTGTCACAAGCGCCAGCGGTGGCCGAACGTATCATCGATGGTCGCACCACCTACATCCTCAACAGCATGCTTGAGGACGTGATCAAGCTCGGTACTGGCCGTCGTGCGCTGGCCTTGGGCCGCAGTGACATTGCGGGCAAGACCGGCACCACCAACGAATCCAAGGACGCCTGGTTCTCCGGCTACAACGCCGATTACGTGACCACCGTCTGGACCGGCTTCGACCAACCGGAAAGCCTGGGTAAACGCGAGTTCGGCGGCACCGTCGCCCTGCCGATCTGGATGAACTACATGGGCGCTGCCCTCAAAGGCAAGCCAGCCCATACCCAGCCGGAACCTGAAGGCATCCTTAGCCTGCGGGTCGACCCGGTCAGCGGTCGTGCAGCCACCCCAAGCACGCCAGGCGCCTACTTTGAGCTGTTCAAGGCCGAAGATACGCCACCGTCGGTGAACGAGCTGGGTAACGGAAATGTGCCGGGCAGCCCGCTACCAGCGGACGAAGCGGCGCCGATCGATTTGTTCTGATCGCCGCAACACCAAAAAGCCCCGCCTTCGAAAGAAGTGCGGGGCTTTTTATTGCCTGCCTGCAAACCACCCAGATACAAAAAAGCCCCGACTCAGAATGAGCCGGGGCCTTTGGTTGAAGCGCTACAACGGCTTAGCCGTTGAACACGTCATCCACGCTTTTCAGCGGGTAGTTCTTCGGATACGGCAGGGTCGCCACGCCGGTCTCGATTGCAGCCTTGGCCACGGCATCGGAGATCAGGGTGATCAGACGGGCATCCATTGGTTTCGGGATGATGTACTCACGACCGAATTCCAGCTTGATGCCGCCGTAGGCATCGCACACTTCCTGAGGCACTGGCAGCTTGGCCAGTTCACGCAGGGCGTTGGCAGCAGCCACTTTCATTTCTTCGTTGATGCGCTTGGCGCGAACGTCCAGGGCACCACGGAAGATGAACGGGAAGCCCAGTACGTTGTTGACCTGGTTCGGGTAGTCCGAACGGCCGGTGGCCATGATCACATCGTTGCGAGTGGCGTGCGCCAGTTCCGGGGAGATTTCCGGATCCGGGTTCGAGCATGCGAACACGATCGGGTTGGCCGCCATGGATTTCAGGCCTTCAGCGCTCAGCAGGTTCGGGCCGGACAGGCCAACAAACACGTCGGCGCCTTCCAGTGCGTCAGCCAGGGTGCGCTTGTCGGTCGCGTGAGCGAAGACGGCCTTGTACTGGTTCAGGTCATCACGGCCGGAGTGGATCACACCGGTACGGTCAACCATGTAGATGTTTTCGATGTTGGCGCCCATGCTCACCAGCAATTTCATGCAGGAGATGGCGGCAGCACCGGCGCCCAGGCAGACGATCTTGGCTTCCGGCAGGGTTTTACCGGCGATTTCCAGGGCGTTGATCATGCCGGCAGCGGTCACGATCGCGGTACCGTGCTGGTCATCGTGGAATACCGGAATGTCGCACTGCTCGATCAGAGCGCGTTCGATTTCAAAGCACTCAGGTGCCTTGATGTCTTCCAGGTTGATGCCACCGAAGGTGATGGAGATACGCTTGACGGTGTCGATGAAGGCTTGCGGGCTTTCGGAGTCGACTTCGATGTCGAACACGTCGATGCCGGCGAAGCGCTTGAACAGAACACCTTTACCTTCCATCACCGGCTTGGAAGCCAATGGACCGAGGTTACCCAGGCCCAGAATCGCGGTGCCATCGGAAATGACTGCAACCAGGTTGCCTTTGCCGGTGTATTTGTAGGCCAGTTCAGGATCGCGGGCGATTTCGCGTACCGGTTCGGCTACGCCGGGGCTGTAGGCCAGCGACAGGTCGCGGGCGGTAGCAGTGGCCTTGGTGAGCTCGACACTCAGCTTCCCTGGACGAGGATTGGCGTGATATTCGAGAGCGGCAGTTTTCAAATCAGACATGTGGGCATTCCGCTTTTTACTGTTGGACAGACGGACCGCCGAGGATACTCGTGTCGCAAAGTCCCCACAAGACTGACCAGTCACCCCTGTCAAGCGCCCTGCCCTACGACTTTGGGCCAAGAGCCACGGAATACAAGGGATAGACTGTTCACAATCTACAGAATAAATGTCTACAATTTTTCTTGCGGCGCGACCTGCAACATCGCCGGATCGGTCAGCGGCAAAAGCCAGCGTGCCTGCCCGGGCTTCAGCCCGCCACGGCGCGAACGATCCACGACCCAGCCACGAGCCTCGATTTGCTTGCCTTTGAGCTTCTCAAGCGACGCGTCATCGAATTGCCCCAGCAAATTGGGTGCAACCCGCAATACAACTGAATCCTGCAACTCGATCCAAACCCCGCCGTGATTGCGCTGAACCTTGCTCACACGACCACTGAGCACGGCGAAGCCGGACGCGTTGATCTGCTCCGCCTTCAGTACAGGTGACTGTCGCCACAGCCCGAGACCGGCCTGACGAGCACTGCGTTCCGCCGCCTGCTGGCAGCCGACCAAATCGACGTTCGGCGCTACCGCGACCTGAAAACCGAGACCTTCAGCAAGCATCTGCGCTTCGAGGTTGGCGCCATCGACGCTGTAGACATGGGCCAGCGTGCGGCCGTAATGGTCCTTGCCTTCTTTACCCGGCAGCAAACCGACCCGCCCGTCGCTGGCGGCCACCAGGGCTTCCAGGCGTTTGCGCGCGGCCTCGGCGAACGGCTCGTCGGAACGACCCTGCTTGCCCAGCTCCGGCGTGTTCAAACCGATCATGCGCACACTGCGCCCATCGCTCAGACGCAAGGTGTCGCCATCCACCACCCGCTGGACTGCGACCGGCGTCAGCCCGCTCGGCGCCGGGCAGAAGGCCTGGGCAGCGGAAAGCCAAATCGCAGACATAAAAAAGGCGCCCGCGAGGGACGCCTTTTTCATCAGCATGGAAAAACCGTAACGGCTTCCCAAGTTGATCGGCCTTAGGCCTTTTTCGCGCCGAAAGCACCGAAACGGTCTGCGAAACGCTGAACGCGGCCGCCAGTGTCCAGAGTCTTTTGCTTACCGGTGTAGAACGGGTGGCATTCGTTGCAAACGTCGATCGCCAGGGCTTTGCCGTAGGTCGAACGGGTTTCGAACTTGTTGCCGCAGCTGCAGGTAACAGCAACTGCTGGGTATTCTGGATGGATATCAGCTTTCATGGTGTCTTCCTCAGGCTAGCGTGCCGCCACCCAACACTATTGTTGAATACCGCACGTAATTAGGCCGCGGATTCTACCAGACCTTTGCAAACACGCAAGCTGTCGTGGGTGCCCTCCATCAGGAAAGACTGTTCAATGTTGACGGCGTCTTTTAACGCCATGCTGCGTTGCTACTCCTCCCCATAGCGCGCTATGAGTCGTCGTAGCGCCTTGCCTGGCATTAAAATCCACTCGTCAACACTTGAACGCTTTCCTGATGGAGGACACAAATCCGACCGTCTGCTAGGCTCCCGGCCTTCGTCATCGCTCCCCTATCGAGAAAACAATCGCGTGCCCAACGCCATTCTGCGCCTCGCCCTGCCTTCGCCCCTGCGCCGCCTGTTCGACTATCGCGCCCCGGCTGGAGTCCTGCGCGCCCAGTTACACCCGGGCATGCGTTTGCGGGTGCCGTTCGGCCGGCGGGAGATGATCGGGATTCTGGTGGAGATCACCGACCACAGCGAAGTCCCGACAGAAAAGCTCAAACCGGCGCTGGCCCTGCTCGATGCCGTACCGCCGCTGCCACCCGCGCTGTTCAAGCTGTGCCTGTGGACGTCCCAGTATTATCAGCACAGCCTCGGCGACACGTTGAGCTGGGCGCTGCCGGTGTTGCTGCGTCAGGGTGAACTGGCCGAAGCCCGTCAGGAGCGGTTCTGGTCCGCCGCGCCCGGCGCCAGCCTCGATGACCCGCGCATCGCCCGCGCCCCGCGGCAGCGCGAAGCCCTGGCGACCCTGGCGCAACATCCCCACGGCGTCGCCCATCAGTTGCTGAGCAAACTGATGCTGAGCAAGGACAGCCTCGATCTGTTGCTGGCCAAGGATCTGGTGCAGGTAGACATCCGCAGGCACGCGCCCGGCGCTCGCCACGAACACTGGCTGGCACAACCGGAATTGCCGCTCAACCCGGAGCAGCGCGCCGCTTATGAAGCGATTCGCGCCGGGTTCGACAGTTATCACGCGTTCCTGCTGGCCGGCGTCACCGGCAGCGGCAAGACCGAAGTCTATTTGCAACTGATCCGCGAAACCCTCGAGGCCGGCAAGCAAGCCCTGGTGCTGATCCCGGAGATCAACCTCGGCCCGCAAACCCTGGCGCGCTTCGAACAGCGCTTCAATGCACGCATCGCACTGATCCACTCCGCCGTCAACGACCGCGAGCGCCTGGACGCCTGGCTGGCCGCCCGGGATGGCGAAGCCGACATTATTATCGGCACCCGTTCGGCGCTGTTCACGCCGATGAAGAACCCCGGCCTGATCATCATCGATGAAGAGCACGACGGCTCCTATAAACAGCAGGAAGGCTTGCGCTACCACGCCCGCGACCTGGCGCTGGTTCGCGCCCGGCAGGAAAACATCCCGATTGTCCTCGGCTCCGCCACGCCTTCGCTGGAAAGCCTGCAAAACGCCTACACCGGTCGTTACGGCCTGCTGCGCCTGAATGAGCGCGCCGGTGGTGCCAAGCAACCGCGCTTCCTGCGCCTGGACGTGAAAAGTCGTCCACTGGACAGCGGCATTTCCGGGCCGATGCAGCAAGCCATCGGTCAGACCCTCGCCGCCGGCCAGCAGGTGCTGGTGTTCCTCAACCGTCGAGGGTTCGCCCCGACACTGCTCTGCCACGATTGCGGCTGGATGTCCGAATGCCAGCGTTGCGACGCGCGAATGACCGTGCACCAGCGCTCGGGCGAATTGCGTTGCCATCATTGTGGCTACGTCGAGCGCGTGCCTCGGCATTGCCCAAAGTGCGGCAAGGTCGATTTGCGGCCCGTGGGCGCCGGTACCGAGCGTGCCGAGGAACGCTTGGGGATTCTGTTTCCGGACGTCCCGGTGCTGCGGGTCGACCGCGACAGTACTTCACGCAAAGACGCGATGAATCAGTTGTTCGCGACCATCCAGAAAGGCCAGCCGTGCATTCTGGTCGGCACACAGATGCTTGCCAAAGGGCACCACTTCCCTCGGGTGACCCTGGTGTCGATTCTCGATGCCGACGGCGGGTTGTTCTCTGGCGACTTCCGCGCCAGCGAGCGCATGGCGCAGTTGATCGTGCAGGTCGCCGGGCGCGCGGGGCGGGCCGAAGAACCGGGCAAAGTGATTATCCAGACGCACCTGGCGGACCACCCGCTGCTGGTGCAACTGACCGAACAGGGCTACTTCGCCTTCGCCGAACAGGCGCTGAGCGAGCGCCGCTCCGCCGGGTTGCCGCCATTTGCGCATCTCGCGCTGCTGCGGGCCGAAGCGCACAAACCGGGGCAGGCCGAAGGGTTCCTCGATGAAGCGTGCAGTGAGGCCGAACGACTGCTGACCGAACAGCATCTGACCGGTATCGAGTTGCTGGGGCCGGTTCCGGCACCGATGGAGCGCCGGGCCGGGCGCTATCGCGCACAGTTATTGCTGCAAGCCACGGCCCGGGCGCCGCTGCATCGATTGTTGAGCAGTTGGTTGCTGGCTTTGGAGCAGATGCCCAGTGGGCGGGCAGTGCGTTGGTCTTTGGATGTCGACCCTGTGGATTTGTATTGATTGGAAGGTTGCTTTCGCGAGCAAGCCCGCGATAGCGGTCGAATAGTCACCACATATCCATAACCTGCCCGCTATAGTTGGCAAGCCCGTCTTCGCAACGGATAATGCCCAGTTTTTCCACTAGCGCACTGAAGCGCCGCCGCGCCTGCGGTCGAAAGAGAAGACCATGAAAGACACCATTCGCCAGCTGATCCAACAAGCCATCACCCAACTCGTCAACGAAGGTGTGTTGCCTGAAGGCCTGTCGCCGGCGATCCAGGTGGAAAACTCCCGTGACAAGACTCACGGCGACTTCGCCAGCAACATCGCGATGATGCTGGCCAAACCGGCCGGCATGAAGCCCCGTGACCTGGCCGAGAAAATCATCGCCGCGCTGCCGGCTGACGAAAACGTCTCCAAAGCCGAAATTGCCGGCCCTGGCTTCCTGAACTTCTTCCAGAACACCCAAGCCCTGGCGACCCGCCTGGACGCAGCCCTGGCTGACGACCACATCGGCGTACGCAAGGCCGGCCCGGTGCAGCGCACCGTGGTTGACCTGTCCGCACCAAACCTGGCCAAGGAGATGCACGTCGGCCACTTGCGCTCGACCATCATCGGCGACGGTGTGGCGCGGGTGCTGGAGTTCCTCGGCGATACAGTGATCCGTCAGAACCATGTCGGCGACTGGGGCACCCAGTTCGGCATGCTGATGGCTTATCTGCAGGAAAATCCGATCACCAGCGACGAACTGTCGGACCTGGAAAACTTCTACCGCGCCGCCAAACAGCGCTTCGACGAGTCCGAAGAGTTCGCCGACCGCGCCCGTGGCCTGGTGGTCAAGCTGCAAGCCGGCGACCCGGATTGCCTGGCCCTGTGGACCAAGTTCAAGGACATCTCGCTGTCCCACTGCCAGAAAATCTACGAACTGCTGAACGTCAAACTGACCATGGCCGACGTGATGGGTGAAAGCGCCTACAACGACGACCTGATCAACGTGGTCAACGACCTCAAGGCCAAGGGCATGCTGGTCGAGAGCAACGGCGCTCAATGCGTGTTCCTCGACGAGTTCAAGAACGCCGACGGCGAGCCGCTGCCGGTGATCATCGTCAAGGCCGACGGCGGCTACCTCTATGCCACCACCGACCTGGCGGCCGTGCGCTACCGCAGCGGCGTGCTGAAAGCCGATCGCGCGCTGTACTTCGTTGACCAGCGCCAGGCCCTGCACTTCCAGCAGGTATTCCAGGTCGCGCGTCAGGCCGGCTTCGTGACCCATCCGATGGAAATGGAGCACATGGGCTTCGGCACCATGAACGGCGCCGACGGCCGTCCGTTCAAGACCCGTGACGGCGGCACCGTGAAGCTGATCGACCTGCTGACCGAAGCCCAGGAACGCGCCTACACGCTGGTGAAGGAGAAGAACCCGGAGTTGGCCGAAGACGAGCTGCGCAACATCGCCAAGGTCGTGGGCATTGGCGCGGTGAAGTACGCCGACCTGTCCAAGCACCGCACCAGCGACTACAGCTTCAACTTCGACCTGATGCTGAACTTCGAAGGCAACACCGCACCGTACCTGCTGTACGCCTACACCCGAGTGGCCGGCGTGTTCCGCAAGCTCGGCAAGGACTTCAGCGAAGTCGAAGGGCAAATCGTCCTCGAAGCGCCGCACGAACATGAGCTGGCGGCGAAACTGGCGCAGTTCGGCGAAATCCTGAATAACGTGTCCGACAAAGGCACGCCGCACATTCTCTGCACCTACCTGTACGATGTTGCCGGCCTGTTCTCCAGTTTCTACGAGAACTGCCCGATCCTCGGCGCCGATACCCCGGCGCAAATGCAGAGCCGTCTGCGCCTTGCTGCGTTGACCGGCCGCACTCTCAAGCAAGGCCTGGAACTCTTGGGTCTGGAAACTCTGGAGCGTATGTAAGTTGGCTGCCAAGAAAAAACC
>Ga0207655_1002557_pt1 | contig 14556 bp, 5 predicted proteins | sample KBSM44metaG_FD_184398 | JGI IMG/M metagenome (GOLD analysis project Ga0207655, IMG submission 184398) | Miscanthus rhizosphere microbial communities from Kellogg Biological Station, Michigan, USA - KBS M4-4 metaG (SPAdes) (version 2) | ecosystem: Host-associated > Plants > Roots > Rhizosphere >...
CTCGGCTTGGTGCGAGATAAGTTAAATGCCCACCACCATCGACAGAAAGTTGGTCATGTGCCTTTTTCTTAAATTCATTAAATTTCTTTTCATCATCACAAGAAACCCAACGCACTGTGTTGATGTTCACTGGCTCATAAATACAATCTACTTTGTATTCTTCTTTCAAACGGTATGCCACTACATCAAACTGAAGTACACCTACAGCCCCAACAATCAAGTCATTGTTGATTTGCGGCATAAACACCTGCGTTGCACCTTCTTCTGAAAGCTCTTTTAAACCCTTTTGCAATTGTTTAGATTTCAATGGGTCTTTTAAGCGTACACGGCGGAACATTTCAGGTGCAAAGTGTGGAATCCCCGTAAAATGAAGTTTTTCACCAGAAGTGAATGTATCACCAATCTGAATCGTACCGTGGTTATGTAAACCAATGATATCACCAGGCCAAGCTTCTTCAAGTTGCTCACGTTCACCCGCAAGGAATGTCAATGCATCACTGATACGTACATCTTTACCAAGGCGTACATGATTCATCTTTAAACCTTTCTCATACTTACCTGAACAGATACGCATGAAGGCAATACGGTCACGGTGTTTTGGGTCCATATTGGCTTGGATTTTAAATACAAATCCACTGAAGCCTTCTTCCGTTGCTTCAACAGTACGTTCATGTGTTGGATGCGCTTTCGGTTGTGGTGCCCACTGAATAAATGCATTTAATACATGGTCAACCGCAAAGTTACCCAAAGCGGTACCGAACAGTACTGGGGTTTGACGCCCTGCTAAAAACTCCGCTGGATCAAGTGGATCATTCGCCATTTGCACCAGTTCTAAAGACTCTTCAAATGAAGCAAAGGCCAGATCACCGACTTTTTCACGAATGTCTGGATAGTCATATCCATCACGGATTTCAATATCTGTAATAGTCGAACCAAAACCTGCTTTATATACATAAAGCTTATTTTCAATGATGTTATATACACCAGCGAAGTCACGCCCCATACCCAATGGCCAAGTAATCGGCACACAACGGATTTTAAGCACGCTTTCAATTTCATCAAGCAATTCTAATGGCTCACGGATTTCACGGTCCATTTTGTTGACGAAAGAAATGATCGGGGTATCGCGCATACGACACACTTCCATCAATTTGATGGTCCGTTCCTCGACCCCTTTTGCACCATCAATCACCATCAACGCTGAGTCAACGGCAGTTAAAGTACGATAGGTATCTTCAGAGAAATCTTCATGCCCTGGAGTATCAAGTAAATTGATGACATGATTTTTATAAGGGAACTGCATGACTGAGGTGGTAATCGAAATACCACGCTCTTTTTCCATTTCCATCCAGTCAGATGTCGCAGAACGGTCAGACTTTCGACTTTTAACCATACCTGCAACTTGGATTGCTTTACCCCACAACAACAGTTTTTCTGTCATTGTGGTTTTACCAGCATCGGGGTGGGAAATAATAGCGAAGGTACGTCGCTGAGCGACTTGCGCTGCTAATTCATCTTTAAACATAAAAAATCTACAATATGTACACAGTTATGTACACATTTATAAATATGTACTTGAACTGGAAAATGGGAATTCAAAAATTGGCGATATTGTATCAGATTTAGCGTCGTTTTTAACGGTTGTTGCTATATCATTAAGCACTTTGATGGAGCATATTTCTGAAAAAATTCTGAAATGGAATTAGACATACAGACCTAAAAGCAATACAGCACGTCATTTATACTAACTATTTCGTGATTAGTCTGAAGATAAAACAAAGCAGCCTTATAAATCAATTAAGACTATATTCTTTAGCAAAAATCTCAAATGGGAATTGATTTAAATCAGTTAGCATCTTACTTTTCGGATTAGCCCTTTAAGCGATCTAACTAAGTAACATCTAACAGCGCAAAGTCAATGACATAAGCCCAACCTATAAGCAAGCAGACAAAAATCTGAGACTCGTTTTCACTCTCTTGAATTTATCCAATAAGATCTGCAGAAAAATATTATTTTCCAATATTGCGACCAAAATAATTGGCCACAATACTTTTTTACAATCGTTTATATCCAGAATTTTAAAGTTTTCCTCATAGGAATAGATACCAAAATCAAAGTGATTCTTAACGCTATTATTATCATTTGCATAAGCTAACCCACTACAAAATAGTAGAGCAATAATTTATAGCTACTTTTTAGTTACATGTCACATCATCTCATTCCTAATAAGTAAAGCGCCAATAGTGAATCAAAAATTTGAATTTTTCCCAAAAAAAATCTTTGTTCACTGAATCCATTTTAGTTTGTATCATTATAAGTTCCTCTCCATCACTCTGCTTTTTTGTAAATCATATTATTTTACTGAAAATACTTTTTAAAATAAGTTTATAAATTATAGAATAACGAGCTTAAATTTTTAAATAACATAAATTTAATTAGCCCGTTATTTTTAAACCGGGTATAATTAAGGCTATATTTTTAATAAATTTATTTTTTTGCTGCTTTATCTAAAATCCTTTGTATAACTGTGCGAGTCACTGTAAACCGTTTAGCAAGGGAATAAACGCTCTCACCTCTTTTAAATAGCTCAAGCACTTGTTTTTTTTGATCATTTGTCAAAATTTCTGGTCTTCCAACTTTTTTAACGATTTTATTTTGTTTTTCAGTATTAAAATTAAATAATTTTTCGAATTCAAAACATAACCTTAAGAAATGAAGAAAAAAAATTTTCATGTCTCCATTGATCTCACTTTTTGAGTAGTCTAAACAAATTAATCTTATTTTTTTTTGATGAATTTTATCTGTTATAGATAAGATTTCTTCAAAGCTGCTACCTAAACAATCAATACTTTTTATTACCAACAAATCATCATCCTCTAAGGAATAATCAATCAAATTTAATAATTTATCTCTAAAAATTATTGACTTATTAACTGAAACTTCCTCAAAAACCAATCGATTTTTTTGGATTTTATAACCATATTCGTTAAAAAATGAAAGAAATTTACCTGATTCAAACTCTGCATTGGGTTCAATTCTAACATAGGCATACGTACGCATATTAATACACCAAAAAGTAACAAAAATAAACGCAATAAAACTAGCATATAAGTTTTTTAAAAAACATGATACAAATCACACTATTCTTTTAAACAATGTATAAAACTGACGAAATTATTTTCAAAAGCAATCAAAAAAAAACCAAAAAAAACCAAAAAAACCCTTAAGAAAAAAACAAAAACAACATATAAGTCAATAATATTATTAGCTTATTTTTAACCATGATGAATAATTAAAATTTACGAGGCGTAAGAAAGGACATTCTAAAGTTCTCTAAAGATGCAATATATTAAATATATGAATTAAATCTAATGTTTTTTAAAACATATAAATAAAACAAAAGAAATGTCTTTACCTTTACCCAAAAATACGCTCAGATACTGTAAAACTTAAAAAATATAATATCAGAGCAATATAAAAAAACTGCAAAGATAAAAATAAATCACATTAAAAATAAATAATTTAAATAAAAAAACACTTTAACACTGACTAAAAATCAACGCCAAAATTAAAAAAATCTTTAAATACACAATGTTTAATTAGATTTATTTAAACACTCGAACAAAAATACTCGATTATTTAAAATATAATTTTAAAATACTTTAATAAAGTATACTAAAAACAACATTAAAAATTACTTAACAGAAAATTAAAACAGTTTAAAGTAACTTAAAACTTTGCAAAATATAGAAAAAGAAGTAAACACCACTAATTATCATCCTATTATTAAAAAATTAAAAGTTAAAGTTGCCCTGAGACATAAATTGAAAATTTGGTATGAGATTCTTAATTCAGAAGATTTATTCAGTATGGTTATAGGAGCATGCACTTCGTTGACCTAACTTTAAAAATGCTTTGCTGACAATTTATCGCTGAAATAATTTAATACATTGCATCTTGGTTTCGACCAATTTAAATAATAGTACCCAACAATATTCCATATTATTCGATTCAAGTATTTGACTGTTTTGAGTAGATCATTGCACTTAATGTAAGTCTTCCTAAGGCTTGGCATTTTTTTGGGTGAAATTACAGCAGAAGCATGCCATCTAAAATTGCTTGTCTACAGTGTTATGTATCATGAACTCCATCTATATAGTCTGAATCAATTCGATCATCTTATGGAATTGGATCAAGTTGATTACCGAGCGCCTGTTAATCACTAAGATTATTTGTCCAAAGCTAAGCAATAAGTATTTGCAGGTTTTCAGCATCAATACCCATATGGATTTTATGCCATTACCGATGATATTCTGGTTATTATTTCTTAGTCTTCTTTCGCCATCACCTATGAGTTTTAATGAAGTCAATCAATGCTTTTGGGGTGACCAATATCAATATTACTTTATCATTTTCATGATGATAAAATAATTTCTGACTAACCAATTTAATCCACAAAAAATGAATGATACTTTTATCTAATCCCGTGGTCATTTCTCAAGATAACTTGAATAATAATTTAATCATTAAGACAGCACAGAGTAGCAATATTTGAGTAGATTTAATTTGTTCTTGCTGCCTTTTGGTTGCGCACACCACTAATTTTGCGAACAAATCAGATCGAGAAATTTCATCTCTTTAGCAAAGTTTAGCTATAAGAAAGAAAATTGATCATTCGATAGATTTAGGTATAGGCTTATCCATCTGAATAATTATATTAATGAATATGCTTTGAAGATCAGTTTTTGTAACAAAGCCTCTTTAAAATAATCCAATATAAGTGTAGAGAAATAAGCTTAATTAAGAGAACCTTAATACCAACTTAAAAACCATATTTAATTAAGAATATAAAAACTATGCTTTTAATCATATATAGGTTAAAAACATACCATAAAAAATTTAATAACAATCATCAGCAACATACAACTTTAAAACTAAAACATTGATTTAAATAAATTTTAAAACCAATATGAAATATAAAAAATTTATAATTTACAACATATTGAAAAAAAAAATAAAGCATACAATAATTATTTGTATTTCACAAAGTCATCAAATTAGAAAACAATTTATATAGGATTAAAATGAGCACACATCTAGATAACCTAAACCAAATTAGTGCTAAAATTTCTTATTTTTTAAAAAAAACAATTAATAACAATGATACAATCTTAACGGAAGAAGAGAGGGATAATAAAATTATTGTTTTTATTTCTTATGGATCAAATGATATCAGAGCTAAGGTATGGAATACTGCACCATTAAATGCAGATATTGCAATTAAGAAAACTCTAAATTATATAAAAAATATCTATGAAAAAAATAACAAAATATCCAATTACTTAAAAATTGACATTGTTCACGACTTAAAAAAAATAAAATTCAAAGATCTTTTACAAATCATTAGTGAAGAAAAATTAAATAATTACTTTAGAAAAGGCATTGCATTTGATGAAAATTTCAGTATTGCTTTATTAGAACAAGAAATTTATGGAAATGCAATTATTCAAGGGAAAACTTGGGATAAAGCAAGTTCATTTAATGAGATTAATTTAAATAAATATTTAAAGCACAAATATAATATAAGTTCTAGAAGAAAAATCAAAGACCAAGATTTAATTTATACATTTAGAAGTAAAGGTATTTTTTTTAAAAATTTAGATTTTTATGAATTAAACTATGACTATATAAATAATGGTATTAGAACTATTGATGATAGTGAAAAAAGACAAAGTATATTGGAGATAATTAAAGATAATTGTATATATTTAAATTCGCAAATTGATCAAGAAACAGGAAAATTTATTTATGGATATATCCCTGCTAATAATGAAAGATTAACCAGTTATAATAGTATTCGACATTGTACTTCCTTATACTCTTTACTAGAAGCATTTGAAGTTTCAGAAAAATTTATAAATTATGATAAAATCAAAAAAGGAATTAACTATACTATTAAAAATCTTATTAAATACCCCACGGACCAATCTTCAGCATTTATTATCGAGCAAAATAAATCTAACATTGAAATTAAATTAGGTGCAAATGCAGCTGCAATTTTAATGTTCACTAAATACCAGGAAGTTACAGGAAGTACTGAATTTTTATTACTTACCGAAAAGCTAGCCAATGGCATAAAAAAAATGATAAAGCCAAATGGTAAGACCATACATATTTTAGATTATCCTTCATTAGAAGTAAAAGAAGAATATAGAGTAATTTACTATGATGGTGAAGCTGCTTTAGCCCTTTTGAGACTATATCAATTAAATAATGATCAAGAATTACTAAAAACAGTTAAAATTATGTATGAGCATTTTATTGATAATGATTATTGGAAATATAATGACCATTGGCTTAGCTATTGTACAAATGAGCTTAGTCTATTATGTCCTGAAAAAAAATATTTTGAATTTGGAATTCAAAACTATTTACCATATTTAAAAAGATATAAAAATCGAAGAACGGCTAGAGGAACTTTTCTCGAAATGCTTATGGCCTCTTACAAAATGGTTTCTCGACTCCCTCATCAGGAAGGTAATGAGCTATTCGAGAAATCAAAATTCTCTGAATTATGTGATGTTATAAATACGAGATTAGAATATCAACGGGTAATTGGTTATTTCTATCCAGAAATTGCGATGTATTTCAAAAAGCCAAATATTATTTTAAATAGTTTTTTTGTTAGACAAGAAAATTTTCGCACAAGGATTGATGACAACGAACATAACTTGTCTGGTTATATTGCTTATTACTTACACTTTAAGGATTAACTATGAAAAATTATAAAGATGCTTTATCAAATGAAACCACTCAAATTGAATTTTTTAAAGTAGAAAAATTACTTCAGACATTAAATATTAATATGCTCTTCTTAAAAAGAAATCCAAATAGGCTTATTAACTTAAACAATGATTTAAGAATTGAAGGGCATAATAATTTTTACAGCAATATCTTAAATTTATGTACTATTGGTGCATTTTCTTATTCTTCTTCAAATTTAGGTTATGGTGTTTCTATTGGACGTTACTCAAGTCTAGCTACCAATATTAAAATTATGGGAGCACACCATTTCCCCGAATGGATATCTACTTCACCTCACTTTTATGCTGAAGATTATCATAGTACTGATCCTCTAAAGGTAACCCATCTTCAACGAACCAAACGAAATGTTACTATTGGAAATGATGTATGGATAGGTGCTGATGTCGTTTTGAAGAGCAATATTAGCATCGGTGATGGTGCTATTATTGCATCTAACAGTGTAGTAACTAAGGATTTTGCACCTTATATGATAGTCGGTGGAAATCCAGCAAGAATAATTAGACCCAGATTTAGTGATGATATTGTTGAAAAATTAAAAACTTTAAAATGGTGGAGATTCCATAAAAAGGATTTAAAAGAATTAATGTTTGACCATCCTTACTTTTTTATAGATTCTCTTAGAGAAAAAATCGAATTAGTAGGGCTAAAGGAATACACTCCTCCAATTTTCACAAAAAATGATTTATTAAAATCGACCCTCATTGAAAACATATGATATTAATCAAAAAATTACAGAATATTCTATTATGAAAAATCATTATTTCTTTTTATTTCCTAAAATTGATGAAAAAAAAAATGGATTGGTTTTTGCCCTATTAAAACGTGCAAAAATACTTCATGAAAAACTTGGTATTGATCCAATCATTATTACAACTGATTATGATCGTTCTTTGGCACAAAACTATTGGAACTTAGTTTCCAGCAACCTTGCCCCATCCTCTATTGGTTACCTTAATTTATATGGAGATTTACAAGGAACCCCCTTACGACTAGCTGAAAAAAAATATCATAAAAATGATAAAAAAATGTTCAATGAAAATATATCAAACACACAGATTTTTGATACTTTTAATCAAAGACTTCATGACAAAAATAATAAAAATTATCTTTATGAAATAAGACAAAAGGACACACCTACTTTACGTTATGTAAATACATTTCAACAAGGTATAAAAAATGGTCGGCTCATTTATGATAGCTATGGCCATCTTAGTTGTATTCAAACTATAAGTTTAGAAACTCAAACAGTTATAACCGAAACATATTTTCATATTAAAGGCTATCCAGTAATTATTAAGAATTACCAATTAAATGAGAAAAAGAAGAATATCCTTTTAAACATTTTTTTATTAGATGAAAATGGTGTTATCACTGAGGTATTTGATCTAGAGTCCCAACTCATTCAATACTGGTTTTCAAAAATATCGAAAAACTATATAAATGATCTCATGTATATTCTAATTGATCGTGCCATTCATTTTTATGAACCCCTGAGGCACATCAAGCAAAAAAATATGCGTTTTATTGGCACAATCCATGCAACTCATTTAAATGGGGCAGATATTTATCGAGCCAGTATTAATCGTCATTACCGTAGCTATTTTGAACATAGCGATGAACTGGATGCATTGGTTATTTTAACTGAACGGCAAAAAGAACATATTCAACAACGATTTGAGATACATGAAAAATTATTCGTTATTCCACATATTTATGAGAAGTCTATCAAGCACGTAAAATTTACTGATCGCAATCCCCTATCCTGTTTAACCATAGCACGTTATGACAAAGCAAAAAACTTGGATAGCCTTATTCGAGTATTTAAAGAGGTTATAAAGGAAATACCGAATGCGTATTTAAATATTTATGGTTTTGGTGGCGAACAGACCTTTCTGCAAAATGAAATAGATAGTTATCAGTTAAATAATCATGTTAAATTAATGGGCTATAACGAAAATACAGATAGTTTATACGATCAAGCAAGTTTATTTCTTTTTTCAAGCCGGTCAGAAGGTTTTGGCATGGCAGTTTTAGAAGCTTTATGTCATGGCTGCCCAGTTGTTAGTTACAATATTGATTATGGCCCATCAGATATGATTAATGATGGTATCAATGGTTTCTTAATTCCATTTGAAAATGAAACATTATTTGCTCAAAAAATTATTTCTTTACTTAAAGATGAACAAATGAGACAAAACTTTAGTGAAGCTGCATATGCATGTACTCAGCTAACAGACCAAGAACAATTTGCTCAAAAATGGCAAGCTCTTTTTGAAGCAATTCGATGATAAAGCAACTTTCATCAAATAAAGGTCTGATTTTATTATTCTCTATGCTTCATTTAGGCTTTTGCATCAGTGCAAAAGCCGATTGCGGCGCTAGTCGTCCTTCTGCAGTAAGTCAACTTGACAATGTCTATTATGGCAATAAAAATCTCCGCATTTTTTATACAATATCTGGAGAAAACGCCCTTGAATTTCCTGAAGATCAAAACAAAAATAATGTACCCGATTATATTGAAAATATTGCGATTCAAGCAAATTCAATACGTAAAGCTTGGACGTTGCTAGGTTATCAAGATCCGTTAAAAAGCCCGCGTTATAAAGAAAGAGTCCGATATATTGATATACAAATACAAAAATTAAATGGTCTCGGTCTAGCTTATGACGAGCCACATCAACATATCAATAATCCATTAAAGCAGAATGCATGTGCATTAGTTATATTAATTAGCAATAATATTCCGAATCTAACTACAAACTCTTCTACAGTTGCCCATGAACTATTTCATCTTTACAGCTATGGATATACAATGTTTAAGCAGCCTTGGCTTACAGAAAGCCTAGCGGCATGGTCAGAAGGATTGATTAGAAAAGGAAAAGTTGGCGCTTATGGAGAGAGAAGTTTACCTAAAAATCCAGAAAACTTTGACAAATTTATATTGAATCGTACCTATAAAACTTCTCAATTATGGAGCCGACTCACTACACTTATTGATATATCTAATGGGCAACTTGATCTACCACCTATGCTGCTACAAACAAAGTATACTGACGGTCAATTTGTTTTTCATGATCAATTTCTAAAAGGTACACTTTTTATGCGTACTTTTCTTGAGAACCTTGGCAATAGTGATCGACGAATTTCTAATCTAAATAATTGGAAACTGTACCGCTGGAAGGAAAGTCAGCAAAGATCTTCTCATTTTGACCCACAGGTATTAGAAACTTTGTTAGAAACGCTAGAAAAATCAAATAAAAGTAATGCAGAAAAAAAAGAATTTCAGATCTTGTTAAGAAAAGTAATTAAAGATAAGAACCTTAATTAAAAGACTTATTTTCATTGTGATAATTATTTAAATCAATGCCGCACAGAATTAAGTTGACACCTTCTAAATTAAACTTGGATAGTATGCCTAGTTATAATAATCCACTGAGATAACTGATTAGTTTTTCGTATTATTTTTTTCGATTAAGTCAAATCCAACCTATAAAATAATGGATTTTCATATAATAATTTAGACATGCTTTAGTCCAACAGGTAAATAGCATACTAAAAGTAAAAATTTACTTTATAAAGCCAAATATCTTAAAGCTATTAGACCAATAGTTGCAGAATCTATAGAACTTTATGATATTCGTAAATCGAGTACTTCTATAGAATACAATATTAAAAGACAGATAAAACTTATTGGCTTTTGTGTGAAATAACGATTAATCCATTTCAAAACAAGACAACCATTTTTAGAAAACAAAAAAGAGAAGGCACTTATGCCTTCTCTCCAATTTGTATACTTATATCAATAACAATCAATTAGAACAGAAGCTGATTATTATTTAATAACTCATCCAGTGTTGTATCTGTATTTTTCAATACAATAAGGTCAGTTGAGTTATAGTTATTTCCAGTGCCATCACGATCAATACTAATCAAAGTATTACCCTCGCCATCAGAAGTAACAGACACATAATTAGCGATATTGTCTGCATTAGCGCCATCTAATAGTGCACTAACATCCACTTTATCTCCTTGTGCCAGATTGAAGTCAGTCCACTCATCCTTACCATTACCACCCGTTGCATCTGCAACGTTCAGTAAGTTATAGATAACGGTATCTGCTCCAGCTCCAGTCGTAATAACATCATGGCTAGCAGTACTCGTAATGTTTTCATCACCAATACTCGCTGTAGAGATATCATCACCGGCACTTGTCTCATAATATTCATCAGCATTAATAGCTAATTTTGAGATAGCTTCATCATTACTATTTGTACCAATTTGAATAGTTAAATTAGCATTATCAGATTTACCCGTTACTGGATCTATCACAGTATATTCAAACATTTCTGTCTTACCAATTACTGTAACATCACTGTTTGGTGTATACGTGTAACTACCATCTGGTTTAATCACTAGTGTGCCATAATTACCCACAATGGTTGTTTCACCTGTTATAGCTTGACCAGCTACTTCAGATATAATTGCACCAGCAGGCACATTATCCTGACCATGAATACCATCAGTATCAGTAATCACATTACCACCAACTGAAGTTACATTGGTTATGATAGGATCCTGAGCAGTGTCATAAGACTTGATAATAATATCAGTCTCAATAAAACCAGGTAGAGTGATAGCATTAAAGCTACTCATATCTATTTTATATTGTCCACTTGCTAATCCAGGTAATTCAAGTTTAGCGACTTGACCAAAAACTCCAATAAAGTCAAAGATTCCGCCTGATGAACTGTTACCAATTTCAACCCATGAACCATTCTCAAATTTAGACACTTTAACTGCAACACTATCGAAGAATGATGCCCATGATCCTGACTTGATTTCTAATGTAACATCAGCTATCTGATTTTCTTGAACACTGAATTGGGTTGAACCACTCGTTGTACCAATGACTATTCCAAGGAAACCAATGAGCCAATTATAAGAGATTGCGTTGTCTAAGGTCGTTTCTGTAACAGGATACTCAAAATCAACCCCTGCTTCTACGAGATTGTCTACTGCATCAACTGGAATATTTGGTGCTGTAACTTCTGTTGGAGTAGATTCATTGCCAGCAACATCTTTTGCAGTCACATCTACAACTTCTCCATCATTTAACGAATCCGTAAACACGACAGTATAATTACCATTTTCATCGGTAACCGCTGTACCCAATACGTTGCCGCCTTGGTCTTTAACCGTCACTGTTGAACCTGGTTCTGCCGTTCCACTTAAATCCGAGCCATCATGATTAAATTCAGCAGTTGGTGCATCTGGTGCCGTTGTATCATCAGCTGTTGCTTGAGTAGGTTCAGATTCATTGCCAGCAACATCTTTTGCAGTCACATCGACCACTTCACCATTGGTTAATGGTGTGGTTAGATCTACTGTATAGTTGCCATTTTCATCGGTAACCGCTGTACCCAATACGTTACCGCCTTGGTCTTTAACTGTCACTGTTGAACCTGGTTCTGCTGTACCTGTTACTTGCGTTCCATTATTAACAACATCTGCTGTCGGAGCAGTTGGCGCAGTCGTATCATCAGCTGTTGCTTGAGTAGGTTCAGATTCATTGCCAGCAACATCTTTTGCAGTCACATCGACCACTTCACCATTGGTTAATGGTGTGGTTAGATCTACTGTATAGTTGCCATTTTCATCGGTAACCGCTGTACCCAATACGTTACCGCCTTGGTCTTTAACTGTCACTGTTGAACCTGGTTCTGCTGTACCTGTTACTTGCGTTCCATTATTAACAACATCTGCTGTCGGAGCAGTTGGCGCAGTCGTGTCATCAGCTGTTGCTTGTGTTGGATCTGATTCATTTCCAGCAACATCTGTTGCAGTCACATCTACTACTTCACCATTGGTTAATGGCGTGGTTAGATCCACTGTGTAGTTGCCATTTTCATCGGTAACCGCTGTACCCAATACGTTACCGCCTTGGTCTTTAACTGTCACTGTTGAACCTGGTTCTGCTGTACCTGTTACTTGCGTTCCATTATTAACAACATCTGCTGTCGGAGCAGTTGGCGCAGTCGTGTCATCAGCTGTTGCTTGTGTTGGATCTGATTCATTTCCAGCAACATCTGTTGCAGTCACATCTACTACTTCACCATTGGTTAATGGCGTGGTTAGATCCACTGTGTAGTTGCCATTTTCATCGGTAACCGCTGTACCCAATACGTTGCCGCCTTGGTCTTTAACTGTCACTGTTGAACCTGGTTCTGCTGTACCTGTTACTTGCGTTCCATCATTAACAACATCAGCTGTTGGAGCATCAGGTGCAGTCGTGTCATCAGAATCGCTGTCAGAGTCAGAATCACTGTCTGAGTCGCTGTCAGAGTCCGAATCACTGTCTGAGTCGCTGTCAGAGTCCGAATCGCTGTCAGAGTCCGAGTCACTGTCAGAATCCGAGTCGCTGTCAGAGTCCGAATCGCTGTCAGAGTCAGAATCGCTGTCAGAGTCCGAGTCACTGTCAGAATCCGAGTCACTGTCAGAATCCGAGTCGCTGTCAGAGTCAGAATCACTGTCAGAGTCCGAGTCACTGTCAGAGTCCGAGTCACTGTCAGAGTCCGAGTCACTGTCAGAGTCCGAGTCACTGTCAGAGTCCGAGTCACTGTCAGAATCCGAGTCACTGTCAGAGTCAGAATCGCTGTCAGAATCCGAGTCGCTGTCAGAATCCGAGTCACTGTCAGAATCCGAGTCGCTGTCAGAATCCGAGTCACTGTCAGAATCCGAGTCGCTGTCAGAATCCGAGTCGCTGTCAGAATCCGAGTCGCTGTCAGAGTCAGAATCGCTGTCAGAGTCAGAGTCACTGTCAGAATCCGAATCGCTGTCAGAATCCGAGTCGCTGTCAGAGTCAGAATCGCTGTCAGAATCCGAGTCGCTGTCAGAGTCAGAATCGCTGTCAGAATCCGAGTCGCTGTCAGAGTCAGAATCGCTGTCAGAGTCAGAATCGCTGTCAGAGTCCGAGTCGCTGTCAGAGTCAGAGTCGCTGTCAGAGTCCGAGTCACTGTCAGAGTCAGAATCGCTGTCAGAATCCGAGTCGCTGTCAGAATCCGAGTCGCTGTCAGAGTCAGAATCACTGTCAGAATCCGAGTCACTGTCAGAGTCAGAATCGCTGTCAGAGTCCGAGTCGCTGTCAGAGTCAGAATCGCTGTCAGAATCCGAGTCGCTGTCAGAGTCAGAGTCACTGTCAGAATCCGAATCGCTGTCAGAATCCGAGTCGCTGTCAGAATCCGAGTCACTGTCAGAATCCGAGTCGCTGTCAGAATCCGAGTCGCTGTCAGAGTCAGAATCACTGTCAGAATCCGAGTCACTGTCAGAATCCGAGTCGCTGTCAGAGTCCGAGTCGCTGTCAGAGTCAGAATCGCTGTCAGAATCCGAGTCGCTGTCAGAGTCAGAGTCACTGTCAGAATCCGAATCGCTGTCAGAATCAGAATCGCTGTCAGAGTCCGAGTCGCTGTCAGAGTCCGAGTCGCTGTCAGAGTCAGAATCGCTGTCAGAATCAGAATCGCTGTCAGAGTCCGAGTCGCTGTCAGAGTCAGAATCGCTGTCAGAATCCGAGTCGCTGTCAGAGTCCGAGTCGCTGTCAGAATCCGAGTCGCTGTCAGAGTCCGAGTCGCTGTCAGAATCCGAGTCGCTGTCAGAATCCGAGTCGCTGTCAGAGTCCGAGTCGCTGTCAGAGTCCGAGTCGCTGTCAGAGTCCGAGTCGCTGTCTGAGTCCGAGT
>Ga0207655_1002561_pt1 | contig 14546 bp, 12 predicted proteins | sample KBSM44metaG_FD_184398 | JGI IMG/M metagenome (GOLD analysis project Ga0207655, IMG submission 184398) | Miscanthus rhizosphere microbial communities from Kellogg Biological Station, Michigan, USA - KBS M4-4 metaG (SPAdes) (version 2) | ecosystem: Host-associated > Plants > Roots > Rhizosphere >...
ATAATCGTGGTCGTATTAAATTGACTATGAAAGACATTGAACAAGCATAATTGTTCTAGTGACATGAAAAAGTCCGCTTGATGCGGACTTTTTTTATGGCATGATGCAAGTAATACAAAAACAGATCGTTGTGGTATGCAGGTTTATTACTTTTATCGCCATCAAGCTGAGGGCTATGTCTTTTTAAGCCGTGAACAGCATAGTGAACATGTTCTAGAGTTTTTCTGGATTGATAGTCTCAGAACGGACGTGGTTAACCATAATGAAGAATGGCAACAAGAGATTCAAAAGCTTTCAGGCGTGGTTATTAATGAATTTCATATGCGGGATATTGCGAATATTGAACATCCTTGCGCCTTTGACACGCTTGAAGAATATGACTTGCTGATTTTTAAAAAGCTAGTTACGCCTGATGATGAAATTAAACATGCTGAATCCCAAGACAGTGTTTTTGGTTTGGCGACTACACCAATTAGCTTTATTTTGACGCCAGATGTGCTGATTAGTGTGCGTGAGCCGGGAAACAAGTCGATTGAAAATTATGTTCAACGTCTTGATAACATTTTATGTAGAACTTTAGAAGAGCAAAATAAAACCCGTAAATTACCAAATTCACCGATTGATTTATCATTACGGTTGTTAAACAGTATGATTGATGGCTATCTTGATATCCGCTCGCCATTGACGAGAAGAGTCGAGCATTGGCAACAGCAATTGCTTCAGGGTAATCGTCGTTTTAAACAATGGCATCAACTATTCCATGAAAATATGGCATTTCAGCAAGTGGAAAATCTATGCGAGGAGCAAATTGAAAGCTTGCAAGAGTTTAGAGATGAAATCGTAGAAAATTACCACCACGTGATTGGCAAGCATATCCACAATTCACAAGATATTTTACTGGTACGTTTAAATGATTTAATGAGTCATGTTGAACGTATTCAAAAACATACTTTGCGATTGCGTAGTGCCATTCAGTCTGCAATTGATCTGCATTTTTCGGCCATTGCGAACCAGACCAATGAAAACATGCGGATTCTTGCAATTATCACCGCCGTTTTTGCACCTCTTACCCTTTTAACGGGTATTTATGGAATGAATTTTGAGTTTATTCCTGGTCTTAAATCGCCAGTTGGTTTCTGGATTATGCTAGGGGTCATGCTGCTTAGTACGATTTTTCTGTTGTACTATTTCTATCGGCAGCATTTGGTGGGGCGAGGTGAACGAAGTGTCATTGATTTATTGGCCCAACAGCATCGTCAAGATCGGATGAATTTATTTTGGTTTTTGGAATATGAACCGATTAAGCAGACTTTGAAGGAAGTGGAGAAGATTACTCGATTAAAGTGAGCTTTTCTCTATGAAAAGCTCTATTAATATTTCGTAAAAAGATTTATATTTCATTAAGTTATTGCTCATAATAATTGTTCAGTTATTTTATCCTCCACTATATGACCATTATGCATAACTAGAATACGATCTACTGAAGCGATAGTTTCAGGTCGATGAGCAATAATAATACGAGTAATATTTAATGCTTTAATCATAGCATTAATTTCTTGCTCTTTTAATATATCTAAATGACTAGTCGCTTCGTCTAAGAAGAGAATTTTGGGTTTACTATACAAAGCTCTAGCTAATAAGAGTCTCTGCTTTTGACCTCCAGATAGGATATTTCCCATATCTCCAACTAGTGTCTGGTATCCCATAGGCATTGCATTAATTTCATCATGTATTGATGCCATTTTAGCACATTCAATAATCCAATCCTGTTTTAATTCACTATCAAAAAAGCTAATATTTTCATTAATTGATCCAGCAAATAAGACATCATCTTGAGCAACAGAAGAAATTAAGTGACTTAATTGATTTTGCTTAAGGTATTTGATGTCTTGCCCGCCAACTTTAATAGATCCATGTTTATATTTTAAATTACCTAATAGAAGGTTCATTAATGTTGTTTTACCACACCCAGTTGAACCTATTATTGCTACTGATTGACCAGTAGGTATTTTAAAGTTTACACCCCGTACAATCCAATTATCTTCCTCTGTATATTTAAATTTTAAAGATTTAACATCAATATCTGTATTTACCTGGTTATTTGTTAAATCTGGTTTAATTATAAAATTATCTGAATTTTCCTTTTCAGTTAAAACAATATCAGCTAAGCGTTCTCCATGTAAATTTAACATTTTGACTTCTATATATTTATCAATTAAAGAACTTACTCTTGTACCAAACTGTGTTTTATAAGCTATAAAGGCCATAAAAATACCGACAGTAAATTCACCAGTAATTACTTGTTTGGCACCTAACCAAACAATGATAATATTCTCTAAACCAAATAATATTCCATTAGTAAAGCTAAATATCAGCATTAATTTTTGTGCTACTAAACTTGCATTTATTTGATCTACAAATAAAGCCAACCAAGTAGACTGTCTATGATCCTGTTTTTCAAATTGCTTAATTGTTTTAATACCACGCATACTTTCCATAAAGTATGTATTTTGTTTTGCTGTATAAATAATTTGATCTTCGCTGGCTCTCCTTAAAGGGGTATACCATATCCAACGAATAATAGTATAAAAAATAATAGTTATGATAGCGATTAAAGCTAATTTTATACTATAACTAAACATTAAAACTAAGGTGAATATTGCCATAAAACCATCTAGGAGGGCAGTAATAAATGACGTTGTTAAAGTTTTTTGTATTATATCAATGGAGCTAAATCTAGAAATTATATCTCCTAGATGCCTTTTTTGGAAAAAACTAGTTGGTAGATGTAATAAGTTATAAAATATATTTGCTTTCCACTGAACATTTAGCGTTGTTGCCATATGCATAACGACCCATGACTGTATAAGTGAAATTAAATTACTTAATATCATTAGCATTGCAAAACCAATTGCTAAGGTAGTTAAGAGATTTAAATCCGCAGAAAGAATAGCATGGTCAATTACCCATTGCATAAAAAAGGGACTTGTTAATGAAAAAACTTCTAGTACTAAAGCAAATATTAATATTTGTCCAAAAGATTTCCATAATCCCTGTACTTCTCCGAGTAGTTTGAAAGTGTGGATACGTTTTTTTTGTTTTTTTTCCTCAAAATCTGAATTAGGCCATAATTCTATAGCAACCCCTGTAAAATGTGGGGAAACTTTATCAAAGCTTAATAGTTTTTCACCAAATGAAGGATCAATAATTGTTAATTTTGTAGCTGACGTACTTTTTAAGACTACAAAGTGATTTAAATTCCAATGTAAAATACAAGGTAATTGGAGCTTGCTAATTTCTTCTAAATCTAATTTAAGAGGACGAGTTGATAAATTTAAATTATTTGAAATCTTAATTAAAGTATTTAATGATGCGCCCCGTTGTGAAATAGAATATTTTTTTCTTAAAGTTAAAAGGTCACATTCATACCCATAATAACTGGCAACCATTGCTATACATGCTAAACCACACTCAGAAGACTCTGTTTGTAAAATAATTGGAATTTTTCTGTTAATACCTAAAGAAATTTTTTCTAGATATTTCATAATTTACCTGTAACACTTAATAATGGTTCTAGAGCCCATTCATATAGCTTTCTTTTTTCATTCATAATATCTCCCTCGCATATCATACCAACTTGTAAAGGCATTTCTTTTCCATATGCTTGTATAGATTGTTTATTTAACCTGGCACGTACTAAATATAAAGGTTCATTATTTAATTGTTCTATAGGTGATATAATTCCTATGGTAGTTAAATCTTTTCCTGCTAAAGCTGTCTTTGAAACAGAAATTACTTGGGCTTTTGCATGGCCAAATTTTTGGTAAGGATAGGCTTGGTATCTAATTAAAACTTGATCGCTAGCTTTAATAAAACCTATAGATCTGCTTGGTACATAAAACTGTACAACTAGTTGAGTATTTTCTGGAAGGATAGAAAGTAATGGCTTCGATAAATCAACATACTGTCCTATTTCCGCATTAACATTGCTTACAGTTCCTGTCATATTTGCAATAATTGTAATACTTTGCTTAGATTTTATTTGTATTAATTCTTGCGTATTATTAGATAATGATCTTTCTAATAACTCAATTTCGTTCTTTTGTTTGTTGCTTAATCCATTTAAGGTTATTTTTTGTTCTTGTATTTCTCTTTCTTTCATTATTTTTTCGCGTTCTAGAGATTTATATTGTGTTAATTGATCTAAATAGATACTTCGTTTTAATTCAAATTCTTCATAGGATGCTGCATTATTTTTTAAAGCTTGATAATAACGGTTTTGGTTTTTTTGTGATAAATTAATTTGTTTTTTTTGATCAGAAAGTATATTATTTATTTTTAATAGATTTTCATTTAGTGAGCTTATATAGTTTAAATTATTTTGTTTTTCTGTTTGATGAATTAGTCGTAATCGTAAAATTTCATTACGAATAGATTGCTCTTTATTATAAATTTGTTCGATAAGAGCTCCATTAATATCTCCATTTTCATTATAACTCGTAGTTGAAATAACATAAAGAATATCTCCTTTCTTAACATTCTTACCTTCATATATATTTTTTTTAATGATGGTACCTGGTAAAGTTGGATAAACTTGAACTAAGCCAGATTGTGGAATTAATTGCCCTTGCACAGTACTATGTTTTGTGTATGTTCCCCAAGTTAAAAATATAATTATTATTAAACCAATACATAATATAATGAAAGTAAGTATAGTAAAACTAAATGGACGAGTAAGAATAACACTACCCATCCATTTGTTTTCATGAGCATTAATCACTTCTTTTCTAAATAGGTTATGGGTAGATGAGTTCATTTCTATATTTAAATTAAATTTCTGAGATAATATCATTAATTATAAGGTGATCAATTAACTTTGATATTTTTTCTTTTTGAGAAATATCTCCATTAGATAAAATATTGACTAATTCGTTTTTTGTTATTAAACAATCATTCATTAAGTCAAAAATAATTTTTGAGCTTTTGTCAACACTAATTTTAATACCATTGATTATATGGTTTTCATTTAAATTGCATAAATCGTAAGAAGTGTTTGGAAGTAAAATACTATCAGTTTTTGTTTTTTCTTTTCCTGTTATTATATTAACAATTTTTGAAATATTAAACGGAGATACAGTCTTATCTTGAGATAAAATTTGTTCTTGGAATATTTTAAAATTATCTTTGTTAACTAGTTTGGTTAGTAAACTTATATTTTTCAGATTGTCTACTGATTCAGCTCTAACTCTATGTCTAAAATTTTCTTCATTACTCAAAATATTGGCAGTGCACCAAGATAAATAATCTGTAATATGTGCAGTATGCACGCCTACAGCAATATGAAAAGTTTCCTGACTCTCAATTGGAATGGCTTCATGCCACCAACCACGAGGAATATATAATACATCTCCAGCTTCTAAGATTTCATCAAATTCTGGAGTAGTCGGACATTCATGTTTATGCTCCTTACTTGTTTGATGCTTCAATGGAAATGGAAAAGTAGGTGCAAATAGCTTCCATCTCTTCTTCCCAAGCAGCTGAATAGCAAATACATCATGGGTATCCCAGTGCTTAGCAAATGTCCCATTCCCACCAACTGCAATATATCCATTAGCAACAGTTTTTTCTTTTACAAAATGTGAAATGATTTTTGTTAATTTATTAATCTTTGTAGATTTAATATCCATTCTATTTAGAACCAATGTTGCACCATTAAACATTAATTCATTAAATGTATCTTTTAAGATAACTTTTCTATACATTCCAACATCATAAAAATCACGTGTATATAAGGAAGGATCTACCTTACCGTCTTTATACATGTGAAGTAGCCCTTCCTCTACATTCCATCCATAAAGTATCTCATCAATATCACTCCATGTAATATCTATAGTACTAATTGCATTTTTTTTAAAGTAAAAATTTTTTTCAAAATGATTTAAGAAAAAATCTTCTTTATTAATGTTTAAAATTTTCATAGTAGGAGCATTTTAAGTTTAGTTTAGGTAACCTAGGGCAGCTAATATACATATACTAAATAAAATCACAAGAATTATTATGGAAATTTTTTTGTTTTTAAGATATTTGTGTGATAAAAATGAAATAAGAGCTAGAATAACAATTATAGATAAGAGATTTGATGCGGATATTGATAGCACGTTTTAGGATCCTTATTAATGATTTTAAAAATTAAAATAAAGAAGCAAAGGAGCCATATTTTGATTCCTTTGCTTACAGTTTGAAAAATATTGTTTAGGTGATATAAATAATAAAATCTCTTTTGTAAGATTACTTTAAAATTTAAATTTTCATTAATGTGAAATTAAATTAAAATATAAAGACTAACTCTTTAATCTAGTTTGCCGTGGTTTATTTGATAGTTTTAACCACCATCACCATCTTCAGAGGTTGAATTATTAGTATAACCATTTCCATTATTTGTTGCAGGACAAATAATTTGACCTACTGCTTGTCCAGCAGCAGCCCCGATGCCAAAACCAATTCCAGCTCCAAGCATAGCACCAGCCGCGGCTCCTGCGCCCATTAAACCTGCTACACATTGGGCTTCAGTATATTCTCCACCACTAACTAACTGCATTTCATGAATTGTAAGTTCTTTCATATTTTTAACCTTTATAAATAAAATATACTACTTGTTATTAATTTTTTAATAGAATTAACCGCCATCTCCATCTTCAGAAACATTATTATTTGTATAATTGCTTCCTGTAATGGGTGCGCAAAAAATGCCACCTACAATGCCACCTACAGTACCACCTATACCTGCACCTGGTATACCACCAGCTACTCCACCAATAATTCCTCCAGCAACGGTTGTAATACCTATACATTGTGTTTCTGTAACACCACCATTTATAAGACTATATTCTGAAATTAAAATTTCTCTCATTATCATGACCGTATTTAAAATTAATTGTTATAAAAATATAACACAAGATATTATATTGTAAAAACAAAATATATTATTTTATTATATTTTTTTGATCATTAAGTTATTATTAATAATATTTTATTATAGTTTGTTAATTAAATTTTTAGACCAATAATATCGTCAAGATTGGATGAATTTATTTTGGTTTTTGGAATATGAACCGATTAAGCAGACTTTGAAGGAAGTGGAGAAGATTACTCGGTTGAAGTAATAGGAATTTTCAAAGATCAGTAAAGTTGATTTGTTAGTACTGCCTCAAATTTAGGGATTAATTTGATACTTATTGTCTAGGCATATCCTTACTTTTGACTGGGCAAAAGTAACAAAACCCCTTCCTTGGACTGACGGTACATCCATGTTACCGCAGTCCAAAAGGCGGCATCCATGCCGCCCATCACGTTAGCTCATACCTGTGTGAAAGATTATTTAGAAGAAAGAATCTTAATGAAAATGCTTCAACTGTTTTCTAAGTTGTTGTACTTCATCAATCAAATCTAACATCACTGCAACTGCTGCCAAACTTGCGTCAAAGTCACGTTGTAGACGATAAGCTTTACGAGCACGAGAGACATCTTCGCCCATAAACTGATGGGTTTCAGGTGCAGTATTGACCGATAAAATATCATATTCAATTAGCTGAATAATCCAGTCGGGACTTTGACCACAAGCTTGAGCAAATTCTTGTAGATCAAATGTGGATTGTTCATCAACGACCTCAGCACTAAAGGTATGGCCGTCATATACAATTTCTCGATAATGAATGGTTGTCATAATCTTGCTCCCTAATGAGATGAACGAGGTTCGAATGAAGCAAAGGCTTCAGCCAGTTGCTGATAGGCTTGTTTTTCTTTTTCAGAATGTGCAGGTGGAAATACAATATTTAAGATTAAGTATAGATGTCCTGGTGTTTTATTAGGTATCCCTTTGTCTTTTAAACGTAGCTGTTGTCCTTGTTTTGCATTGTGAGGTAAATTGACATGCAAAGATCCAGCTGGTGTTTTTACTTCAATACCTTGACCTAACGCGGCTTCCCACGGAGCTACATCTACAGTCAAATATACATCACTGCCTTCGACATGAACGCGGTCTGTATCTTTATACTGGATTTCAATATAGAGATCGCCGTTAGCACCGCCATTGATACCACTTTGTCCTTGTCCACTTAATCGGATTTGCTGACCTTCTTTCATACCTTTTGGTATTTTGACTTGAAGGGTTTTACGTTGAACTTCAGGTTCGCCATACACATTCACGGTCGGAATTTGCAGGGTAATTTGTTGTGTTGATCCATGATAGGCAATATCAAGATCGACCTCTATGCTGGCATGTTGATCTTCACCGCGATAACTACGCTGTTGTCTCTGATGTTGCTGTTGACCACCACCAAATCCTGCACCAAAGCGGCCAAATAAATCTTCAAAACCGCTAAAGTCTGCTTGCTCACCACCTGTAAAGCCTTGGCGATAAAACTGTGCTCCATCGAAGCCACCTTGCGCAGCGCCTTGACCAAAGTTATTAAAACCTTGTGGGTGGTCAAGCATCTGGTCATATTCGGTTTTTTTTTCGGTATTACTTAGGGTGTCGTAGGCGACATTAATCGCCTGCATTTTTGCTTCAGCATCTTTTTCTTTGCTGATGTCAGGATGATATTTACGAGCTAATTTTCGATAAGCTTTCTTAATTTCATCAGCAGAGGCTTCTCGAGAAACCCCCAATTCTTCATAATAATTTTTGGCCATAATGTTTTATCAGGATGGTGTGGTTTATTTCATTATGAAACGATTTTTAGAGTTTTCAATAAGCTAGATTGTATAAGAGTTGTTCTATTAAAAAATAAAATTGAGAGAAAGAGGTATAGATGGATTAGGGCTATACCTCTCATTATTTAGATGAAAGTATTTAGATAAAAGTTTGGTATAAGCCGTAAATAGCAATCAATAGAAGTAATAGACCACAAAGCCCTAATATTTTTGGATATAAATGGCTATTAGAAAGACGGCGGAAAAATACATAAACTAGAGATAAAGTTAAGAAGTCTAAAACAATCCATGTCAGGGTGAGTATAGTTAAACTTAGGTTGAGCTGTGGTGTAATAGAAACAAATTGGGGAAAGAAAGCCGAGAAAAAAATAATATCTTTAGGATTGGAGATTCCGACAAAAAAGCCCTTTTTGAAGCCACCGTTTTGTGCCGAAACTGTTTGTATCGCTTCTGGGTGAGGCGCCTGAATGACTTCTTTAAGAATAGTGAAACCTAAATATCCAATATATACACAGCCTAAGATACGGATAATATTGAGATAACTATCGTTAACACTCAGTACTCCCTTTAAAACGAGTACTGAAATAAAAATTAAAATAAGTGAGGCTAAATTGGTCCCAAAAATCGTTTCAAGAGCCTTTCTATATCCACCTTTAAGTCCAGCGCTTGCAACTAAAATCATGACAGGGCCGGGGGTAGCAATCATAATAATGACGCTAAAAATAAATAGAAAATAATCAAAATAATTCATGGAATATAAGTATCTTATTTATTGGGCTATAAAGTAATCTTATATTATCTTATTTAAAATAAGATATTGAAAATGATCATCAAAAAATAAGGATAAATAAAAAGGCGGTATATCCGCCTTTTTATAAAGTTTAACTATTAACTCAAATGCTCACCAAATAACGCTAAAGCTTCTTCAGCGGTAAAGGTGTATTGCGTATTACAGAACTGACAGTCCATACGAATAGGGTTCTGTTCTTCTAACGTTTCATGAACAGCATCTACACCAATTTGAATCAGCGCATTAGCACAGCGTTCTTTTGAACATGTACAGCCAAATTTGAGTGCTTCAATTTCTGGTAAACGAACCTCTTCTTCATTATATAAACGATATAAGATCTCGGTTGCATCTAAATTGGTGAGCTCTTCAGCTTTTAATGTTTCAGTCAACATGGTCAAGCGTGGCCATAAATCTTCATCAACCAACTTTTGCTCTTCGTCATCATGACGTGGTAAAAGCTGAATGAGTAAACCGCCAGAGCGCTTAGCAGTACTCGCTAGCACAATTCGAGTTGGAATTTGTGCAGATAAGTCGTAATACTGCATGAGGCAACCCGCTAAATTTGCCTGATCAAGAGGTACAATGCCTTGATAACGCTCGCCAAATTCCGGTTCAATATTGATAAATAAAACGGGGTTAACTAAAGCGCCGAGAACTGTGCTGCTGTCTGTTGCTTCAATGAAGCGTGGATCACTTTCATAATCGGCGAGAGCACGAACTTCACCTAAATGATTACATTCAGCCATTGCCCATTTAAAGGTGCCGCTAGCCTGGATTTGCAAGCTGATACGACCTTTGATTTTTAATGTACTTGCAAGTAATGCAGTCGCACTCAACATTTCACCTAGCAAAATTTTAACGGCAGGCATATAGTCACGTTGAGCTAAAATAGTTTGTAGTGCTTCTTCTAGATGAACTACTTCCCCACGAACTGGAAAGTTCTCAATATAAAAGCGTTGGCGTAAATCAGACATAATATTCTCCAGGGCCCTAAGTAGATTATAACAATTTAGTTTTAAGCAAGCTTAGGGAATGCAGCGAAGCCGCAAGTAGGACAAAGGACAGCTTGGTGTCCATTGTCCAATTATTTAGGCAATGTGAATAAGTCCTTAATATAGCCATTTTTTGAAATCTCAAGTTATTCTAGATGATCTCTTGTAATATCAATGCGATTTGGCTGTAAATGACGCTTTAAATTCACATCGTGTTTTGACGTGGCCTGTTGTTGAGCATCACTTTCAAATAGATGTTCAAGTTCGGCTAAAGCGTTACGATGCGTCTCAAAGATCTTTTGCTCATCAGTATAAATACTTTGCTGTTGTATGAGCAATTTCTCATCATAATCCCGAAAGATTTCGATATTGTTATAGGCTTGCTCGTCAGAGATACCGAGTTCTCGTAAGGCTTGATAAGCCATTCCTAATGAAGATAAATACGTCTCACGCCAAATATATTCAACGCCTAAATCTCTTAAGAGATGTACATGATGGCGATCACGAGCGCGAGCCAATAACTTTAAGTTTGGATAATTTAATCTGAGATGACGTGCCACATTCATAGAATCTTCGACATCATCAATCGCTAGAATAAATACTTTGGCTTTTTCAATGCCCGCAGAGCGTAGTAAATCTGGTTGGGTCACATCACCATAATAAAGTGATCCACCATATCGTCTGACAAAGTCAACTTGATGAAGATTGTTATCAATTGCGGTAAACCCTAGATGTTGCAGGCGGGCAATACGCGCAATAATTTGCCCAAACCGACCAAAACCAGCAATGATAATCGGGTTTTCTTGCTGAGGAATTTCATCATACTCAGGCGGGCGTTCTTTATTAAAAAGCGGAATGACCTTGTATGCCATCAACCAGTAAATCACTGGTGTGAGTACCATTGACAAAGTCACAATAAGAGTCACAGGCTCTAATAAAGCTTGAGTTAAAATCTTTTCACTTTTAGCTAAGCTTAAAATGACGAAAGCAAATTCACCGCCTTGAGCTAAACAAGTTCCTAATAGTAGGCTGTTATTCCAACTGTACTTTTTATAGCGTGCAATGGCGGTCAATATAAGTGTTTTAATGACTAGTAAGCCAATTGCTCCACCAATAATAAGCCACGGCATTTCAATCAATAGTGACAGTTGAGTAGTCATACCCACGGTCATAAAGAATAAGCCAAGTAGTAGGCCTTTAAACGGTGCAATACTGGCTTCAACTTCGTGACGAAATTCGGAATCTGCTAATAATACGCCTGTGAGGAAAGCACCTAATGTCGTGCTAATTCCTAACGTATCCATCAGCAAAACGACAGCAAGAATAATAAATAATCCTACCGCCGTAATGAGTTCAGTTGCTCCACTTTTGGCAACAAAACGGAAAAATGGACGCATCACATAACGACTAAATAGAAATAGACCAGTGAATGTTGCGATGATAGCCGCAAAATAAGCGATCCCATGATGGGTTGACTCTGTTCCTGCGAGTAATGGAATAATTGCAAGTAACGGAATCGCAGCTATATCTTGGAATAGCAAAATTGAGAAAGACTGCTGACCATAGGTCGTGTTGAGTTGCTGTTTTTCAGTCAAAAGCTGTAATACAAACGCTGTAGAAGACAGTGCCAGCGCAAAACCAATCACAAAGCTGACAGCAAGTTGCTGTTGAAATAGGAAGAGTACGATCAGCATAAGAACGCCACCGCTAATAAGAACTTGCAGACTTCCCATTACAAAAATAGAGTCACGCATTTCCCATAAACGCTGTGGCCTTAATTCTAAGCCAATCAGGAACATCAATAAAATGACACCGAATTCGGCAAGTTCCATAATTGCTTCAGGGTCATGAGCAATATTTAAAACACTAGGACCCAGAAGTATTCCTGTAAATAAATAACCTAAAACTGTTGCAATCCCTAGGCGTTTGCCAAGAGGGACTAAAATCAGAGAAGCTCCAAGAAAGATAGTTGCTTGCAGTAGGAATGACATCCATTGCCTCGAATGTATTAGTCTCTTTTAAGTGTAAAACGAAAAAGACGTCTTCACACCATGATATTCAAATCATCTAATTAAATTCTTGCGGATCGACATCAATTGATAGCCTGAGTTGATGCTGTCTAGGGGCATGAACCAATTGAGACCACCATTGTCTTAAGTAAAAATGTAGACGAGCGCGGTCGGCAGATAAAATCACCATGTGTGCACGATACCGCCCAGCTTTACGTTCCATCGGTGCTGGAATAGGTCCCCAAATATCAACAATCTCACCTGCAACTTGGCGAAGTTGCTCAGCAGCTTCATTTAAGAAATGCAAGGTATAGTCTCGATCTTTGGATTCGGCACGTATGAGTACGGCATAGCGGTAGGGCGGTAGCAAAGCAACTTTACGTTCAGCCAATGTTTGTTTGGCAACCGCGCGATAATCTTTTTCGATGAGTGTGGTGAGTAGTGGATGATCAGGTCTTAAGGTTTGTAAATATACATGGCCTTTGTGTTCACCACGACCTGCACGACCAGCGACTTGTACAATCAGCTGCGCCGTACGTTCTGGTGCACGGATGTCTACACTGAGTAAACCTGCATCAATATCTAAAATGGCAACTAATGTGACATGTGGAAAATGATGGCCTTTTGCCAACATTTGAGTGCCGAGTAAAATTGTTGGTTTGTTTTGATGAATACGGTCATAGATTTTTTGCCAGCTTCCGACACGACTGGTACTGTCACGATCGACCCGAATCACGTCATGCTCTGGAAATAATTCTTGTAAGTGTTCTTCGACCTTAGCTGTTCCTGCACCTAAAGTTTTTAAGCTTTTTTGCTGACATTCAGGACAATGATCTGGTAAGCGATGAATGGTTCCACAGTGGTGGCAATGTAAATAAGAATAAGGCTGGGTATGTAAAGTAAAATGTGCATCACAATGTGGACAATTGGCTTGCCATCCACAGCTTTCACAGACCAGTACAGGTGCATAACCACGACGGTTTAAAAAGATTAAAACCTGTTCTTTTCTAGCTAATGTATGTTTGATTTGTTCAATGAGAGGCTGGCTAATTCCATGCTGTTTTTTGACAATTTTAAGATCAATCAAATGCATTTTAGGCAAAAGTGCATGTCCAGCACGTTTGTTGAGTTGCAGTGAAGTTAACTTGCCAGTTTCGACCAAATAATAACTATCAATACTTGGTGTTGCCGAACCTAAAATCACAGGGCAGCTTTGTAAGTGTCCTCGGTATAGTGCGACATCACGCGCATGGTAACGGAAGCCTTCTTGTTGTTTATAAGACAGGTCATGTTCTTCATCTAAAATGATTAAGCCCAAACGTGGCAGCGGTGTATAGATCGCTGAGCGTGTCCCTAAAATAATAGATGCTTTTCCGGTCTGTGCTTGTTGCCATGCTTGTAAACGTTTGGAGTCGTTGAGGCCAGAATGCAATAAAGCAATATCACAATTAAAACGAGACTTAAAACGAGAAATGGTTTGAGGAGTTAAACCAATTTCAGGCACCAAAACCAGTACTTGTTTACCTTGCTTTAGCACCTCGTGCATGATGTGTAAATAAACTTCGGTTTTACCGCTACCTGTTAAACCATCTAACAAAAATGCTTGGTATTGATGCTGTGCTTTAATAACCTGTTGGGTTGCTTGCTTTTGGTCTTCATTTAGCGTGAGCGGCATTTGTGCCAATTGAACAGGTGTTGGGCTAAAGTCGTGTGGTTCAAGCGTACATTCAACCAAACCTTTCTTTTCCAGCGCTTTAAGTGTTGCAGTTTCTACACCACTTAAATTCAGAATGTTCTCTGTTGTTCCCGCAGGATGTAACTTTAAAATCTGATAAGCATCTTGTTGCTTCACCGAACGTTTAAGCAGTGCCTCAACATTATCGCATGGAGTAATTTTCCAGAGATGGAACAAAACATCCATCGGTTTGCCCTGACGCAGTATGGCCGGAAGGGCGGTTTGCATGACCTCGCCAACTGGAAATTGGTAATATTGTGCGGACCATGTCAATAAACTTAAAACTTGTTCATCTAAAATAGGCTGTT
>Ga0207655_1002562_pt1 | contig 14546 bp, 16 predicted proteins | sample KBSM44metaG_FD_184398 | JGI IMG/M metagenome (GOLD analysis project Ga0207655, IMG submission 184398) | Miscanthus rhizosphere microbial communities from Kellogg Biological Station, Michigan, USA - KBS M4-4 metaG (SPAdes) (version 2) | ecosystem: Host-associated > Plants > Roots > Rhizosphere >...
TGCTGCCGCGACCAAACAGGGTTTGTTGATTACTGTACAACTCGATCAGATTCTCACTCACCTGCATGTCCTTCTTGTTTGGCGTAAAGACTTAAGTGTAACCAAAAGCCGTGACACTCCCGCTGCAAACATTCTGATAACCCACCGGCAAAAAGTTGATCACCTTCGCAAAACAGAAATTCCGCCGCGGCGGCAGGTGCTTTATGCGCAATGTTACCCTTAACATGATACCCGTAACATTGCTCAGCAGGATGCTTTCCTGCGGCGAACGCTGTTGATTCTCATGTCCTCTGGGATAACCAAAATAAACCGCTGCCGGTAACTTACCGAGCGCAAAAGTGGAGAAAAATTATGCCATTACTCTATGTGGCGATTGGCGTAGCATTACTGCTGTTACTGATGATCCGTTTCAAATTGAACGGATTTATTGCGCTGATTCTGGTGGCACTGGCCGTGGGCGTGATGCAGGGCATGCCGGTCAATAAAGTTATCATCTCGATTAAAACCGGTGTGGGCGGCACATTAGGCAGTCTCGCGCTGATCATGGGCTTCGGCGCGATGCTGGGTAAACTGCTGGCGGATTGCGGCGGGGCGCAACGTATTGCTACTACACTGATCGCCAAATTTGGCGAGAAGCATATTCAGTGGGCGCTGGTGCTGACAGGCTTCACCGTGGGCTTTGCACTGTTTTATGAAGTGGGCTTTGTACTGATGTTGCCGCTGGTGTTCAGTATCGCCGCCTCTGCGCGCGTGCCGCTACTGTACGTGGGCGTGCCGATGGCGGCCGCGCTCTCCGTCACGCACGGTTTCCTGCCTCCGCATCCAGGTCCTACGGCGATTGCCACCTTGTTCAACGCCGACATGGGTAAAACGTTGCTGTACGGTACGCTACTGGGGATTCCAACCGTTATCCTCGCCGGTCCAGTTTATGCGCGCTTCCTGAAAGGTATCGATAAGCCCATCCCAGAAGGGTTATGGAACCCAAAAACCTTTACCGAAGCTGAGATGCCTGGCTTTGGCGTCAGCGTTTGGACGGCATTGGTGCCGGTGGTATTGATGGCGTTGCGCGCGGTAGCGGAAATGCTGCTGCCGAAAGGTCACGTGCTGCTGCCGTATGCGGAATTCTTTGGCGATCCGATTATGGCAACCTTAATTGCTGTGCTAATTGCTATTTTCACTTTCGGACTGAACCGTGGACGCAGCATGGATGACGTGATGGGCACCATCACCGATTCGATCAAGATCATCGCTATGATGCTGTTAATCATTGGCGGCGGCGGGGCATTCAAACAGGTGCTGGTGGACAGCGGCGTTGATAAATACATCGCCAACATGATGCATGAAACCAATCTCTCGCCGATTTTCATGGCGTGGTCAATTGCTGCTGTACTGCGTATTGCGCTGGGATCCGCCACCGTGGCGGCGATTACGGCCGGGGGGATTGTTGCACCGTTGATCGTCACCAGCGGTGCCAGTCCGGAACTGATGGTGATTGCGGTGGGTTCCGGCAGCGTGATTTTCTCCCACGTTAACGATCCGGGTTTCTGGTTGTTTAAAGAGTATTTCAACCTGACTATCGGCGAAACCTTCCGTTCGTGGTCCGCGCTGGAAACTATTATTTCAGTATGCGGTTTGGTGGGATGCTTGCTGCTCGCCAACGTTATCTAAGCATCAAGGCTGAGGCATTGTGCCTCAGCCGCTTGCGGTTTACTGCGTTAAGGCGCGGAACGCTGCGAGTTCCTCTTGCGGCATACCGACCTGCAACGCCGCGTCACAGATTTGCTCCCAGCTATTGCTATCCAGTGGAATGCCGTCGCGTGTGCGTGCCACTCGGTTGTGCTCTTCCCACTCACCGGGCACCTGAATCGGTGAATCGCCACTTTGCGGCGACTGTTTCACCCATTGAAGGAACGACTCAGCTTCTTCCTGCATCGCTGGCGCATCAAACGCATCCGGATTAACGATGATGGTGGTCATGCAGTTGAAAATGGCATCCGGGCTGGTAACCAGCGTTTCATCATGTGTGGTGCGTCCGCCCGACAGCGCGCCGCCAAGAATTTCGCACAGGGTCGCTAGCGCATAGCCTTTATGCAAACCTAATGGCATCAGTGAACCATACGGGGCCTGATGCATCACGCCCGGCTCGGTGGTGGGCTGGCCCTGATGATCAATCAGATATCCCGGCGCGACCTGTTGCTCTTTGTTCCACGCCACCCGCGTTTTACCAAAGGCGATGCCGCTGGTGGCGAAATCGAGCAGTAGCGGTTTCGCATTGCGGCGCGGGAAAATGGCGCAGAAGGGATTGGTGCCGAAACGACGATCGCTTCCGTTGAAGGGCGCCACCATCGGATCGCCCATTACGTTAACGAAGTGGAACGAGACAAAACCGGCGGCTGCGCACTGTTCCGCCCAATGGCCGATGCGACCAATGTGGTGCGAGTGGTGTAAACCTACCGCTGCAATGCCTAACTTCGCTGCGCGCTCAATGCCCAGCTGCATCGCCTCAAAGGCAGCCACCTGACCAAAGCCATTGTGACCGTGCAGCGTCAGCACCGCACCGGCGTCTTTCTCAAGGGTTGTGTGTTGGTTGAGTTGCAGAAAACCCTGTGCCAGCGAATTCACATAGCCTGGAATCATGCCAACACCGTGCGAATCATGACCAGCCAGATTAGCGGCTACCAAATGATCGGCGACCAGGCGCGCTTCTTCAACGCAACTGCCTGCATGGAGCCAGATGGATTGAACAAACTGATGAAGAGGGGAAGGGGGAATCAGATGCAGAGTACTCACGCGGTCAATCTCCTTATCATTATCAATCATCCATCCTGCGACGAAAACAGTCATGACCGCAAGTCAGCGATAAGAAGTAAAGGGCCACACGCTGTGGCCCAAAAACTCAGTGCGGCTGCTCAAAGCCCGCCTTTAGCATCTGATCGCGAAGTGCGCGAGTAATTTCACGGTTCCCGCCCGTGATCGGGTAAATGACATTGTTGACGACATCGTCAAGATAATGCTCTTCAAACTCCTGCATGGTGAGTTGCGTACCCCCCTCATCGTTGATAGCGATACTGCCGCTGATGTGGTTGCCGTAATCCTTTGCCTTAAGGCTGTAACGCCCCATGCTGGTATTAATCGTGCTCATAAGAATCTCCTTGTTACGTAGGCATTGATAACAATTGAGGCCTCTTCAGGCGGTATAAGTTTAGACGGTGAACCGGCTCAGAGTACGGCAGCAGGGAGAAGAAGAATCGATCGCTGCGACCTGTCTCGCAGAAATAAATTTGCGGCAAGCGAAACGACAGCCAATGGGCGTGACCCTCCTCGCAGCATCCAGCGAAAGCAGAATGATCATCTATACTGGATAGCAGACACCTTATTTTTCATACTTGAAGGAGCGAACAATGAAAATAATTCTGTGGGTCATCGCCATCATCTTCATCGTTGGATTACTGACATTAACAGGCGTCTTTAAACTGATTTTCTGACAAGCACAGGCACCTACGGGTGCCTGAATTTTTTCATTCAGCATAGGATTTTTCGCTGTCTTCAAATGACACGATGGGCTGAATGAGATCGCGCAGATTTAGCGGCTTGTAACATTTCGCGCAGCAGGCGCCATGATGGTTTGGAAAATCGACCTTTTCGCAGTCCAAAAAGGTATAAAAAAATTTAGTGCAACCGCAGCGGCTACAACGAATAGTCATGTTACTTCCTTCCGTTCTCCGTCCTGGAGCGTCGAGATTTATCTTATTCGCCTGGCGAGTTCAATTGATAAATTTCGTTAATTTATTCCCCATGTGAATAATTGATGCTAAGTCACTGAATGATATATTATTGCCTTGAGTTATCATCACGGCATGTTTGCATTTTTTGTACATCAACAGACCCAATCAATTCGTTTACCTGCCATTTCGATTTTTACCTTATGACTGAGGTAAAATTCATCACTTGATCGTATCTGAACCAAGAATAGGCCTGGAGAGATTAGCCTGTTTTTTCACTACACTTTTTAAGCAATAGCGTGGGATATGCCTTTGTGCGGGAGCGTGAAAACCGCTTTTTTATGCATTGTTGCTCTTGGATGACTTAACGGGAAATATTGTTGTGAATCGCCACTTTTCTGCAGCTTTAATGGGCTGCATTTTGACCTCATCGGTCTCTTTTTCAGCATCAGCGGAAACAGCATCACAAGCCATCAAATCGGGCTGGAACACCTTTAGTGACAACGTGTCGCAAACCTGGTCGCAGCCGCAGAATTATGATTTTTATCTGCCGGCAATCACCTGGCACAACCGCTGGACTTATGACGATGAACACATCGATAAGTACAACGAACGCCCGTGGGGCGCAGGTGCAGGTGTTTCGCGCTGGGATGAAAAAGGGAATTGGCATGGCCTGTATGTCATGGCGTTCAAAGACTCGTTCAACAAATGGGAGCCGATTGGCGGGTACGGTTGGGAAGCAACCTGGCGACCGCTGAGCGATCAGAATTTTCATTTGGGGGCGGGTTACACGGCGGGTGTGACGGCCAGAGATAACTGGCGATATATTCCCGTTCCCCTTATTTTGCCTTTAGCATCAATTGGATATGGTCCAGCCACTTTCCAAATGACTTACATTCCCGGGACCTACAATAACGGCAATGTCTATTTTGCCTGGCTGAGGTTTGAGTTTTAAGCTTTTGCAGAGCGCAGAAAGTGTGATCGACATGCAAAAAATCAATATTTATCACTTTTTCATCAAATCGCACTGGACAAATGTCACCGCAATTGCTGTACTAGACGTCGACACAGTTTAGTGTCCTTTTTTCATGTAAAGGTAATATAGATGTCTAAGATCAAAGGTAACGTAAAGTGGTTTAATGAGTCGAAAGGCTTCGGTTTCATTACTCCAGAAGATGGCAGCAAAGATGTATTCGTACACTTCTCTGCAATCAACAGCAACGGTTTCAAAACTCTGGCTGAAGGTCAACGCGTTGAGTTCGAAATCACTGACGGTGCTAAAGGCCCATCAGCTGCTAACGTTATCGCACTGTAATTTAACAGTTCGAATTCTGAAAACCCGCCTTCTGGCGGGTTTTTTTTATCCATTTTTTAAGCATGCCACCAGATAATCATCAAGGCGACAACGACGCACGTTGTTAGGCTCAATGCCATCAGCTCATCGAACGAACGCGGTATCACATTTTTCATTACACATGCCTCATAGGTCCATTTCCTTCAGCATGACCACGCCAGATTAAGCCAGCCTTAAGGCGCCATGACATTTGCATGACAAGGCAGATTCTGCGGCACATCTCACAGATAAGTCCCGTAACATAGCCACAACAATGCTTACTTGCAGATTTTTGTCCGGCAACGCTATATAACTGCTCAGGGAAAAAAGAGGAGGCAGGATGAACATACGTCAGGCACAGGCAAAAGACAGTTTTGCGTTGAGTGCGTTGTTAACCGAGTTAGGTTATAGCGCCACGGAAGGGTTTATCGATAGGCGTTTGGCGCAGCTTTGCGATCATCCAGACGAGATAGTGTTGGTGGCGGAACACGGCAGCCAGGTGCTGGGTTTTCTGTCATTACACTTTATTCCGCAACTGGCATTAGCCGGCGATTTTGCCCGCATCAGCTATTTCTGCATTGCCGAAGGTGAGCGTAGTAAAGGCAGTGGACAGCAATTATTGACCCACGCCGAGCAGTTGGCGCGTTCACGCGGTTGCGATCGTATGGAAGTGCACTGCCACTCATCACGCCTTAAAGCCAACCAGTTCTATGCGCGTGAAGGCTATGTGGAGTCACCACGCTACCACATTAAAGCTCTGGGTTAACATTAAGCTCGCGTCCGCTGGCAATCACAATGGCATCAGCGATGCTGTCGAGCTGTGCGAAGGGCAGCAGCGCCGCACTGACGCGAATGAATTGCCGGCTGTTAATACTGCAGCGTTCACCGGGTAACACGGCGATACCTCGCGCGGCCAGGGTGATCATCGCGTACTGCTCGGATTCCACCGGAATCCAGACGCTTAATCCATCGCGTTCCTCCAGCACCAAGCCGCGTTTCGCCAGCGCTGCCAGCAGTTGTTGACGACGCTGCGCATAGGTTGCCTTGGCCTGCTGAATGCGCTGCTGAGTGTTTGCGTCGTTGAGCATCCACGCCACGGCATCCTGCAAAATACGGCTGGTCCAGCTCACGCCAAAGTTGCGCCACGCTTGCAGGCGTTTCACCATTTCTGCGGTGCCGGATAACACCGCCAGGCGCAAATCCGGACCATAGGCTTTGGAAAACGAGTGCACATGCAGCACACGTTCCGGATAGTGGAAGCCAAGACTCCACACCGGCCAGCGCGAAAGATCACCAATGCCATCGTCCTCAACAATAATGATGCTGCTGTTCGCCAGTACTAACGCTAACTCTGCACTGCGCCGCTGGCTTACGCTGTGTCCCGTCGCCGAATGGGTGCGCGGTTGATAGATAAACATCGCTGGAGACTTTTGCATTAGCGTAGCCAGCGCCGAAGGGATCGGCCCTTGCTCATCACAGGGCAGCGGCAGAATTTCTGCGCCAATGTTGTCTAAAATATCCAATAATCGTGTAGCAGTAGGATCTTCGATTACCACGCGATCGCCCGGTGACAGCAACGTTTGTACGATGAGGTTCATGGCATCAAATCCACCATCGGTTGCCAGCCAGGCTTCGGCAGGATAGGGCCAGCGCGGTGTCACGGCATCCTGCAATTGCGGTGAAATCGCCTCCCGTTGATAGCTATTCAGCTGGGGCGATGCAATGCCTGCCACCATCGCCTGACGCAAATCTGGCAACAGTGCTGGATCGGGCGAGGCCATCGCCAGTGATGCCTGAACATTCTCACCGTAATTACCGATCTTATCGAAACGAATGGGACGCGGCATAACGCTGTTGCCGCTCACCCAGACGCCGCTGCGGCCTTTTCCAGCCAGCACTTTTTGCTTCTTTAACTGGGCCCAGGCAGCTGAAACGGTTGCGGGACTGACACCCAGCCGCTCTGCCAACTCGCGCACCGCAGGCATTTGCATGCCCACCGCGATCTGTCCTTCGCGAATCAGTGTTGATGCCGCATGCGTGATGCCTTTCACCGAAGCATCGGTGATTTTCTGACTCAGCCAATCCAAATCCACACTTTGCGTCATAAGAAAATCCTTTGTTCAGTAACAAATAATAGATTGTTCAGATTAGTATTCGCGTTTTAGACTCAAATTCAAGCACTATTTGCTGCATAAATAATCACAGCCGCAGGGCTGGCAGAACAGACGGGGAAGGCAAAACTATGATAACCATCAGACTAGCGGTACGTGACTGGGATTACTTCACACCGCTGGCGCTTGGCGATATCAAGCCGGAAGGTTTTACGCTGGAGATCGATCGCGTTGGCACATTGGTGGATAACCTCGCCACCAGCGAGAGATACGATGCGGGTGAAGTGTCGTTCAGCCGCTTTGCTCAGGCTCGGGCAAAAGGTGACAGTTCGCTCTTGGGCCTGCCACACTTTCTGATGCGTGGTTTCCGCCAGCGCTGCATCATTACTCGCGCTGACAGCCCAATAACCACGCCTGCGCAACTGAAAGGCAAAAAGATCGGTGTTACCGGCTGGCAGGATTCTGGCAATACCTGGACGCGTACCGTGCTGCGTGAAGCGGGCGTTGAGATTGATGATGCTTACTGGTTTGCCGGCCGCTTAACCGAAGATCACCCGATTGTCGATCGTCTGGCCGGTTTTGGTCGTCCGGGCCGTATTGAACCCGTGCCTGGCGAACGTCCGCTGATCGAACTGCTGAAAGCCGGCGAGCTAGATGCTGTCTTTACCCCCTTTATGCCGGAAGGTTTCTTCCTGGCCGATTCGGGTCTGCGCCAACTGCAGGTGGATTTTGCCGGAGCCGAGCGCGACTACTTTAATCGCGTCGGATATGTGCCGGGCATTCACTTACTGGCGATTAAGCCCGCGTTAGCCGAGGCACATCCGTGGCTGCCTCAGGCGCTGAGCGACATTATCGATCGTTCGTACCAGATGTGGATGAAGAAACGTGAAAAATACGCCGACACCACGCCGTGGCTGCTGGACGATTTGCGGCGCACCGCGCAGGAATTGCCCGCTAACTGGAATCAGAACGGATTTTCCGTTAACAAAAAGATGATTGCCGACTTTGCGAATGAGCTGTTCCAGCAAGGCCTAACCAAAACATTGCTGACGCCGGAAGCGATTTTCCCGGCTGCGGCGCAAGGAGAATAATGATGAAAGTTGCAATGGGCCAATTTGCCGTCAGCCGCGAATGGCAGGAAAACACCGATATCTGCATCGGACTGATGAATCAGGCGCTTGCGGGTGGCGCGGATCTGCTGGTGCTGCCTGAAGGCGTGCTGGCGCGAGATATCGCCGATCCGGATCTGGTATTGAAAGCGGCGCAGCCGCTTGATGGTCCTTTCGTCACACAGCTGCTGGCTGTCAGCAAAGGCAATAACTTAACCACCATGATGAGCGTGCATGTCCCGACAGAAGGGCAGAAGGCGCTCAACGTGCTGATTGCTATTCGTAACGGCGCAATCATCGCAGAGTACGTGAAACTGCACCTGTATGACGCTTTCGCTATGCAAGAGTCGCAGCGCGTTAATCCAGGCCGCGAGATTCCACCGCTGGTGGACGTTGCGGGCATGAAAGTGGGGTTGATGACGTGCTACGACGTACGCTTCCCGGAACTGGCGCGCCGCTTAGTCTTGGATGGCGCCGATGTGCTGGTGCTGCCGGCTGCATGGGTGAAAGGTCCGCTAAAAGAGATGCACTGGGAATTGCTGACCACCGCGCGCGCGCTGGAAAACACCTGTTACATGGTGGCGGTGGGTGAGTGTGGTCCGCGCAATATTGGCAATAGTCTGGTGATCGATCCGTTGGGCGTAGCGATTGCCAAAGCGCCGGAGTCGGCCGCGCTGGTGTTTGCCGATCTCGATCCGCAGCGCATCGCCTACGCACGCAGCGTATTGCCGGTGCTGGAAAATCGCTGTTTTGCTCGTCCTGAACTCAAACCACGTTGATCGCTGGGGAATCTGACTGATGAAAACTATTGCTACCGCTATCGCGCTTTCATTGGGCCTGACGGCCTGTTTCGCTCAGGCAGCTGACGCTATTCCAACGCAAAAAGTGGATCAGGCACTGCACGATCGTCTGCCTGCAGAAATCAAAAGCAGCGGAAAAATGATCTCGGTAAATAACGGATCCTTTCCTCCGTATGAGATCGTCAATGGTCCGCACTCCATGGACGGCGCTTCTGCCGATCTGACTGAAGCGCTGGCGCAGCTGCTGGGCGTGAAGATTGAGCATGCCACCGTCAGCGGTTTATCGGGCGTGCTCACTGGCATTAACTCTGGTCGCTATCAGATGGCGATTGGGCCAATAGGCGATTATCCGGACCGTCAGCAGAAGGTTGATTTTATCGACTTCGTGCAGGAGTTCGTGGTGTTTGGCGTGCAGAAAGGCAATCCATCGAAGATTAATGGACTGGAAGATACCTGCGGTAAGCGCATTGCGGTGATGGCGGCCGGTTCGGCAGAACAGGTGATTCGCAAGCAGTCTGATGCTTGTGTCGCTGCGGGCAAACCGGCGGTGGTGGTGCAATCGTTTACCGATCAGCCGTCATCGATTCTTGCCGTGCGTTCCAAACGGTCCGATGCCTTCTTCTCCTCACAGGCACCGCTGACTTACTTTATCGAACAGGCCAATGGTCAGCTGGAACTGTCAGGCAAAGGCAAGAAAAACGGCTTTGGCGACATTTTCCAGGGCACCGTAGTACCGAAAGGATCCGAACTGGGCAATGTGGTACTGGATGCTTACAAAGAGTTGTTTAGCAACGGCACCTATGCGGCAATTATGAAGAAGTGGAAATTAGACGGTAACGTATTGCAGCAGCCGGGACGTAACCTGGCGCAAGGGGCAGCAAAATGAGTCCGGTCACCAACAATTCGCGAGCCAGGGATAAGGCCGACGTGCAGCAGCGCGATGTGGCTTTTGCCCGCAGTGCGCCCACTTATGGGCGCTGGATCTCATGGATTGTGGTGCTGGTTATCGCCGCGAACTTTCTCTGGTTGGTGGCGACCAACCCCAATTTCGAATGGAACGTGGTGCTGCAGTGGTTTACCGAAGCTTCGGTGATGAAAGGCCTGCAGGTCACGCTCGGCTTGACGGTGGTGTCGATGATTCTCGGCACGTTGCTCGGGCTGCTGCTGGGCGTCTGGCGTCTTTCGGAAAACAAATTGCTGAGTGGCTTGTCATCGCTCTACATCTGGTTTTTCCGTGGTACGCCGCTGCTGGTGCAGCTGATCTTTTGGTACAACATGTCGACGCTGTTCCCAACCATTTCGATCGCTCTGCCATGGACGGAAATCACTTTTGCCAGCTGGAACACCAACGATCTGATCACGCCGCTTACCGCTGCGATTGCCGGATTGGCGCTCAATGAAGCAGCCTACATGGCTGAGATCATCCGCGCCGGGCTGCTGTCTGTGGATAACGGCCAGGTCGAAACCACCCAGGCATTTGGCATGAGCCGCAGTCGTGCGCTGCGCCGCGTAATCATTCCGCAGGCGATGCGTTCGATTATCCCGCCAACGGGCAACCAGCTGATCAGCATGATCAAAGCGACGTCGCTGGTGAGTGTGATTGCTATGGGCGATCTGTTGTACTCGGTGCAGGCGGTTTATAACCGCACCTTCGAAATTATTCCAATGCTGATGGTCGCAGTGATTTGGTATCTGTTTATCACCTCGATTCTCAACGTCGGCCAGTCGGCAATCGAGCGTTACTACGCGCGTGGTACCACCCGCACGGTGGTGAATAAACGTCGTGTTGCCGCGACCGAAGCCGCGCCAGTCGCCGCGCACCGTCTGAAGGAGGATATATGAGTGACGTTCAGCCGTTGGTGCGTGCACGTAATGTGCAGAAGAGTTATGGCGATAATGAAGTGCTGAAAGGCATCGATCTCGATGTGTTTCCCGGTGAAGTGGTGGTGATCCTGGGACCATCGGGTTCGGGTAAATCCACCTTTTTACGTTGCATTAACCATCTGGAAGATATGAATGCCGGTTCGATTATGGTGGGCGACGATCAGATCGGATACGAACTGAAACGCGGTATTTTACATCGTTTATCGGCGCGTAAAATTGCTCATCAGCGCCAGAAAATTGGCATGGTGTTTCAGCAGTTCAACCTTTATCCGCATATGACGGTATTGCAAAACATCATCGAAGCACCGATTGGCGTGCACAAGTTTTCGCGGCAGGACGCGCTAAAGCATGCAAATGAACTACTGGCGACCGTTGGATTGAGTGACAAAGCCGATGCCTGGCCGCGTCATCTTTCGGGTGGTCAGCAGCAGCGTGTGGCAATTGCGCGTGCGCTAGCGATCAAACCGGCGTTGATGCTCTTCGATGAGCCGACTTCAGCGCTCGATCCTGAGTTAGTCGGTGAAGTGCTGTCTACCATGCGTACGCTAGCCGATCAAGGTCTGACCATGATTGTGGTGACCCATGAAATTGGTTTTGCGCGTGAGGCTGCCGATCGCGTGGTGTTTATGGATGGTGGCGTAGTGGTGGAGCAGGGCAGTCCGGAGCAGGTGATTGGTAACCCGCAGCATCCGCGTACGCAGGCGTTTCTCAGCCGCTTTATTTAAGTGGGCGGTCTCACTCTGTTACAGATTGCAGTTGAGACCGTCTATAAACTGCGCGTTAATAGTCAGGTCCGTTTTTCACATTGGTTGAAAGGTAAATTATGGAAGGTATCAGTATTGCCAAACTGCTGATCATCGGTGCGCTCATCGTACTGCTTTTTGGCACCAATAAGTTACGTTCACTGGGTGGCGATCTGGGTTCCGCAATCAAAGGCTTCAAAAAAGCCATGAAAGATGATGAATCCGGCGCATCTAAAAGCAGCGCTGAAGAAGTGCCTGCTGAACGTGTCAGCCACAAAGAGTAAGCTCTGCGCCGAACGTCAATAAGTGTAAATATTTATTACGTTAATAAAAAACCAGGCTGTTGCCAGTCTGGTTTTTGTTTTTGTAGCTTAATGCCACATAGCGCTGGCCATTTCCAACTCATCCATATCAAAAATCGCAACCTTATGCATTGGCTCCATCACGCCCAATCCATGCAGAAACGCTCTGATATCGGGCATCTGGTCAATCAACACTTGTGGCAATAACGTGACAAGCGGTTCTTCCTCCTGAGTGACTCGTTCGATAAAAGCCAAATCCATCTTGTCACTTTCGCTGTCATCAGCGGGCAAAATAATCTCGCCAATTTTAGCTTCGATGATAAAAGGGAAATCGGTTTTACTGCCCATTACACCTTGTGGGCTAATCGGTACTGCACTGAAGGTATGCTGAATTTCCGGAAGCTGTGCGGGCAGATCAAATTGCCAATAGCCTGCGTCATCGATCTCAGTGCTGCCAATCAGCACATCATCAAGATAGAAATGCAAAAGGGTGCCAGCAGGTGCCTCACCGCTGAATGTCACGGCATCATTTTCTTGCTGATACTGACCGCGAATGATGACTTCATTTGCCGCGACGCTCTCTGGTTTGAACTGCGTCTGTAAATGAGTTTCGCTGCTGCTTTGCTGAGGCAAAGTGATTACGTCCACGTCTGCCGATTGCTGGCTGGTATAGGGCAGCGAAAACTGTGGTGATGGCGAACTGAAAGTGGCCTGCAGCAGACCGAAGTTCCATTCAGGTTCGGGTAATTGCTGTATTGCGGGTTGCACGGTATCCAGAATGCCCTGCGCAGACGTTTGTACCTCAATTTTTTCGCTCTGAACCGTAACCATGGGAATAGGCGCAATGGACGGCTTTACGGCAACCGGCAGTTGCAGATGTATTTCATCGAAGCGATGCTCAATACTGATAGCGGTGGCAATAAATGCATTCGCACAAGAGGCATGAGATGACGTATAGGGATTGGTGATGTCCATGGGCGTGGTGCGTGCTTTAAGCGCATCCAGACTCTCTCCTGATGCGCTATAACGTCGCACATCTGAGGATGAAAGTGATACATCCGGTACTCGGGAAAATTCGAGCCCTTGTTCATGAAAGGATGTCTGCATTATCTGACCTTCAAAAAATGACACTGAGAAAAGAGAAATAGGCTCTTATGGCCTCAGCGGTTAAAGCGACAGATTTCAGACAGGGATTAAGACTTTTAAGGGGGTTTTTTACGATTGCGCCCTATCAGGAGCGCAATCGTGGGAGGTCATTACTTAACTTCCAGGCCTTTAGCTTGCATATCAGCATGATAAGACGAGCGCACAAACGGGCCGCAGGCAGCATGAGTAAAGCCCATCGCCATGGCTTCTTCTTTCATCTCGTCAAACTCTGCTGGGCTCACATAGCGCTGCACCGGCAAGTGGTGGCGGCTCGGCTGCAAATATTGCCCCAGCGTCAACATGGTGACGCCGTGACGACGCAGATCGCGCATTACTTCGATGATCTCAGCATTGGTTTCGCCCAGACCTACCATCAAGCCTGATTTGGTCGGAATATCCGGATGCGCTTCTTTGAACCGCTCCAGCAGCTTCAGTGACCAATCATAGTTGGCGCCCGGACGAACCTGACGATACACACGCGGCACGTTTTCCAGATTGTGGTTAAACACATCCGGCGGCGTTGCGGTGAGAATCTCCAGCGCGCGATCCATACGACCACGGAAATCAGGCACCAGAGTTTCAATTTTGATCGTGGGGCTTTTCTCGCGAATCGCGCTGATGCAGTCAGCAAAGTGCTGAGCACCACCATCACGCAAATCATCACGATCCACAGAGGTGATGACCACATAACGCAGCGCCATATCGGCGATGGTTTGTGCCAGTTTCAGCGGTTCGTTTGCGTCAGGCATATTCGGACGACCATGCGCCACGTCGCAGAATGGGCAGCGACGCGTACAGATTGCGCCGAGGATCATAAAGGTCGCGGTGCCGTGGTTAAAACATTCTGCGAGGTTAGGACAGGAGGCCTCTTCGCACACCGAGTGCAGACCGTTTTTACGCATCGCGGCTTTGATGCCCTGAATGCGACTGGAGTCCGCAGGCAGTTTGATCTTCATCCATTCCGGCTTACGCAGAATTTGTTCACGCTCTACCACTACGGTTTTCACCGGGATTAGCGCCATCTTGTCGGCATCGCGATACTTGACGCCACGTTCCATCTGAATTGGTTTACTCATAAATCTGCAGGTTCCGGTCGGGATTGCGATTTGAAAGCTTCCTCACTCAAACTGAGAACCAGGCTTTCAACTTTTTTTGAAAATATGGCAAAAATTATATCATCTCGTCTGCCCATAAGCAGCCGATTAGCCGGTGCAAAAGTTACAATTTTGTAAATACGCACGTACAGTCAAGGTCGGGCCGCGGCATCACGTTGCCATTCCAGTTGGGTAAATCCGCTTAAACGGGCGAAATGCTGCACCAGACGCGGCTGTACATCGGCGGGCGTGACGCCCGGCTGCAGCTGGCTGAGCTGCGTCATCTGCATCCCGGCATATCC
>Ga0207655_1002564_pt1 | contig 14532 bp, 16 predicted proteins | sample KBSM44metaG_FD_184398 | JGI IMG/M metagenome (GOLD analysis project Ga0207655, IMG submission 184398) | Miscanthus rhizosphere microbial communities from Kellogg Biological Station, Michigan, USA - KBS M4-4 metaG (SPAdes) (version 2) | ecosystem: Host-associated > Plants > Roots > Rhizosphere >...
TCCTACAGGGCTCAGCGATATACGCGATCAGGCCTTGCTGGCAGCCGCCAGAATCAACGCCTTCATCTCCGACACCGCCGATTTGAAGCCCACGAACAGCGCATGGGCCACCAGTGCGTGGCCGATGTTCAGTTCGTTGATGCCCTTGATCGCCGCCACCGCTTCGACGTTGTGGTAATGCAGGCCGTGGCCGGCGTTGACGATCAGGCCCTGTTTCAAGCCGAAGGCCACGCCGTCAGCGATGCGCTTGAGTTCCTCGGCCACCTCGGTCGAGGTCTCGGCGTCGGCGTAGCGCCCGGTGTGCAACTCGATGGCCGGTGCACCGACCCGGGCCGAGGCCTCGATCTGGCGCTCGTCGGCGTCGATGAACAGCGACACTTCACTGCCGATGGCCGACAGACGCTCGACCGCGGCCTTGATCCGCGCTTCCTGGCCTGCGACGTCCAGGCCGCCTTCGGTGGTCAGTTCCTGACGGGTTTCCGGCACCAGGCAAATGTGCGCCGGACGAATCCGCTCGGCGAACGCCATCATCTCTTCGGTCACACCCATTTCGAAGTTCATGCGCGTCTGCAGCACGTCCTTGAGCAGCAGCACGTCGCGCTCCTGGATGTGACGACGGTCTTCACGCAGGTGCACGGTGATGCCATCGGCCCCGGCTTCTTCGGCGTCCAGTGCCGCCTTGACCGGATCGGGATAACGGGTACCACGGGCCTGACGCAGGGTGGCGACGTGGTCGATGTTCACGCCGAGCAGGATGCGGGTGCTGTGGGTCACTTTGTTCTCCTGAAACTTCATCTGGACAGGCGAATCGCGCCTGCCTGGGTCTTGTTGGTTAGGGCTTGCGAAACAGTTCACGGCTGACCAGCGGGCGGCCACCCAGGTGCACCGCCAGGGCCTGGCGCATCAGGCGCTTGGCCGCCGACAACGCGCCCGGCGCATCCCAGTCGGCTTCGGACATGGCCAACAGTTCGGCACCCTGGAACAGGCCGGGCTGCAACAGATACACCCGTTCAAGGCCGGCGTCCACCTGGAGGCGATACATGCCGTCGCTCGAAAGCGGATCGCCGTTGACGTCCGCATCGAGGGCGAAACCGTAACCCAGGTCGTCCAGCAGACGCCACTCGAAAGATCGCAGCAAGGGTTCCAGCGCGCGCCCTTCGGCCAGGGCTGCCAGGGTCGCGGCGTAGTGTTCGAACACACCGGGGTGGGGATCTTCGGCGGGGAGCAGGCGAATCAGCAGCTCATTGAGGTACAGGCCGCTGAACAGCGCATCGCCTTCAAGCCAGGCGGCGATGCCTGCGCTCTCCATGCGTCCGACGTTCTTCAGTTCACCGCGCCCGCGAAACTCGACGTCCAGCGGCACGAACGGCCGCGCCAGCGAGCCTGCCTTGCCACGGGCGCTACGCAGCACGGCACGCAGCCGGCCCTGAGGCGTGACGAAATCCACCAACGCGCTGTTTTCCCGGTAGGGCCGGCTGTGCAGCACATAGGCGAGTTGGCTGGCGGGAGCGTTTGGGGACATGCACTTCTCGATGAACGAACACAGTTGCCCGGCGAGCCCCGTAGCAGCACGGCTTGCCGGCGGGGCGGTGTGTCAGACACCCTTTCCTGGACTGACACACCGCTCCCGCCGGCAAGCCGTGCTGCTACGGATATTGGGCCGTCCCGCAACCATCAAATGACGTCAGGACGGCGGACGGGATTACAGGTCGCCGTAACCCAGCGAACGCAGGGCACGTTCGTCGTCGGACCAGCCGCCCTTGACCTTGACCCACAGGTTGAGCATGACCTTGGAATCGAACAGCACTTCCATGTCGCGGCGGGCGTCGGAGCCGATGCGCTTGATGCGCTCGCCCTTGTCGCCAATGATGATCTTCTTCTGGCCGTCACGTTCGACGAGGATCAGCGCATGGATGTGCAGGGTCTTGCCCTGCTGCTTGAATTCTTCGATCTCGACCGTGATCTGGTACGGCAGCTCCGCACCCAACTGACGCATGATCTTCTCGCGCACCAGTTCGGCGGCCAGGAAGCGGCTGCTGCGGTCGGTGATCTGGTCTTCCGGGAAGAAGTGATCGTTTTCCGGCAACTGCTCGGCGATCACCTTCTCCAGCGCTTCCAGGTTGTGCCCCTGCTGCGCGGAAATCGGGATGATCTGGGCGTTGGGCAACTGCTCCTGCAACCAGGCCAGGTGCGGCATCATGTCGGCCTTGTCTTCGATGCGGTCGGTCTTGTTCAGCGCGACGATCAGGGGGCCGGTCACGTACTGCACGCGCTCCAGAACCATCTGGTCCTCGTCGGTCCACTTGGTGCGGTCCACGACGAAGATCACCACGTCGACGTCTTTCAACGCCGCCGAAGCGGTCTTGTTCATGTAGCGGTTGAGCGCCTTGTCGCTGCCCTTGTGCATGCCGGGGGTGTCGACGTAGATGGCTTGCACGTCGCCTTCGGTCTTGATGCCCAGCATGTTGTGGCGGGTGGTCTGCGGCTTGCGCGAGGTGATCGCCAGCTTCTGGCCGAGGATGTGGTTGAGCAGCGTCGACTTGCCCACGTTTGGCCGGCCAACGATGGCGACATAGCCACAGCGTGTTGCAGTTGTATCAGTCATTGCCATTCTCCACACCAAGGGCGATAAGTGCTGCGGCCGCGGCTACCTGTTCGGCAATGCGACGGCTGACACCCTGTCCCCGGCTTTTTTCATTCAGTAAGGTAACTTCGCATTCGACGAAAAAGGTCCGGCAATGCGGCTCGCCCTGGATGTCCACCACTTCATAGCGCGGCAGTTCACAGGCGCGGGACTGCAGGAATTCCTGCAGCCGGGTTTTCGGGTCCTTGTTGGTGTCGACCAGCGTCAGGCTGTCGAACTCGCTGGCCAGCCAGGACAGCACGCGCTCGCGCGCCATTTCCATGCCCGAATCCAGATAGATCGCACCGATCAGCGCTTCCAGGGCATCGGCCAGAATCGACTCACGCCGGAAACCGCCGCTCTTCAATTCGCCGGAGCCCAGGCGCAGGTACTCACCCAGATCGAATCCGCGGGCCAGCAGCGCCAGGGTCTCGCCTTTCACCAGGCGGGCGCGCAAGCGCGACAACTGGCCTTCACGGGCCTGAGGGAAACGCTCGAACAGCGCTTCACCGGCCACGAAGTTGAGGATGGCATCACCGAGGAATTCCAGACGCTCGTTGTTGCGTCCGGCAAAGCTGCGGTGGGTCAAGGCCAGAACCATCAGTTCCTGGTCTTTGAAGGTATAGCCGAGCTGACGCTCCAGGCGACTCAATGACACGCTCACGGTTTACCCACGCTGAATTCGTGGTCGAACTTGACCACCAGATCGATGTTCTGGATCAGTGGCTCTCGTTGTTCGTATTTCAAATGGGCGAGGAACCTGTTGTTCTCCGTCGTCACTGTTAACGCCTTGTTCAAATCCAAATCCCGAATGTTATTGACCTGCATGCCTTTGGCCACATAGTCATGGAAATCACTGCTGCTGTTGATCTCCGCGGCGTTGTCGGTGCCGGCGGCTTCGATGATTTTCTTCATCGACATGTAATCGAGGTAATGCGGCACTACCTTGGCTGCGGTACTTGCTGCAAATGCAAGGACGGCCAGCAAAACCAGCCACCCAATGAACGACAAGCCTTTTTGCGAACCGGCAGATGTCATGTGTGCCCTCAAGAATAGTCTGTCCCTGCGGCATGCAGGGCCAACCCCGCAAGCTTAGACCGCTGAAATGACATACGGCGCTGTGTCACACAGCGCCGCAGCGGTTACTTGATCAACCCGACTCGCGAGAAGTTGGGCAGGTGGCTCAGCTTCGGCTCCGGCCAGCTCATCCACACGGCAAAGGCCTTGCCGACGATGTTCTTGTCGGGAACCATGCCCAGCTCTTCCTTGGGAATGTTGGGGTCATCCCAGTAGCGGCTGTCATTGGAATTGTCGCGGTTGTCGCCCATCATGAAGTAATGGCCGGCCGGGACTTTCCACTCGTGGTCAGGCGGCGCGCGGTAGCGGCTCATCTCCTGACGAATCTGGTGCTCGACCTCGCCCAGTTTCTCGTTGTACAGCTCGGCGCTGCCCAGGGTCCCGGGCTCCGAACCGATCAGCTGCTTGGCGACCAACTGGCCGTTGACGAACAGCTGCTTGTCGTTGGTATAGCGCACGCTATCGCCCGGCAGGCCGACAACGCGCTTGATGTAGTTGACGTTCGGATCGCTTGGGTAGCGGAACACCATCACATCCCCGCGCTGCGGATCACCTACCGGGATGACTTTCATGTCGATCACCGGCAGACGGATACCGTAGGAGAACTTGTTGACCAGGATGAAATCGCCCACATCCAGCGTCGGCTTCATCGATCCCGAAGGAATCTGGAACGGCTCGACCAGGAACGAACGCAACACCAGCACGATGAACAGGACCGGGAAGAACGACTTGCCGTATTCAACCAGCAGCGGTTCCTTGTTCAGTTGCTCGACGACGGCGACATCCGGCTGGCTCACGCTGCCCTGATAATTCGCAATGGCCGAACGCCGACGCGGCGCCAACACGATCAGATCGATCAGCGCCAGCAAACCGCAGACAAAAACGGCAATGACCAACAACAGCGGGAAATTTAGTGACATAGGGCCTGATTATTCCAACCTGAGCACTGCAAGGAAGGCTTCCTGTGGAATTTCCACGTTGCCGACCTGCTTCATGCGTTTCTTACCGGCCTTCTGCTTTTCAAGCAGCTTGCGCTTACGGCTCACGTCGCCACCGTAGCACTTAGCCAGTACGTTCTTTCTGAGTGCCTTGACGGTTGTACGCGCGATAACCTGGCCGCCGATGGCTGCCTGGATTGCCACGTCGAACATCTGACGAGGAATCAGTTCTTTCATCTTCTCGGTCAACGCACGGCCTTTGTAGGCAGCGTTGTCGCGGTGCACGATCAGCGCCAGCGCATCGACCTTGTCGCCGTTGATCAGGACATCGAGCTTGACCAGGTTCGCCGACTGATAACGATCGAAATGATAGTCCAGCGACGCATAACCGCGACTGGTCGACTTCAGACGGTCGAAGAAGTCCAGGACCACTTCGTTCATCGGCAAGTCGTAGGTCACCTGGACCTGGGTGCCGAGGAACAGCATGTCGTGCTGGATACCGCGCTTCTCGATGCACAGCGTAATGACGTTGCCCAGGTGCTCTTGAGGCACAAGGATGTTCGCCCGCACGATCGGCTCGCGCATGTCTTCGATGCTGGAGAGATCCGGCAGCTTCGACGGGTTGTCGACGTAAATGGTTTCACCGGTCTTGAGCAACAGCTCGAAGATTACGGTTGGCGCCGTGGTGATCAGGTCCAGGTCGTACTCGCGCTCGAGGCGCTCCTGGATGATTTCCATGTGCAGCATGCCCAGGAAGCCGCAACGGAAGCCGAAGCCCAGCGCGTCGGAGCTTTCCGGCAGGTATTGCAGCGACGAGTCGTTGAGCGTCAACTTCGACAGCGCATCGCGGAAGTCTTCGAAATCGTCGGAGCTGACCGGGAACAGGCCGGCGTAGACCTGAGGCTGGATGCGTTTGAAGCCTGGCAGCACTTCGACGTCCGGGGTGGAACTCAGGGTCAGGGTGTCACCCACCGGCGCACCGTGGATGTCCTTGATGCCGGCGATGATGAAGCCTACTTCGCCCGCTTTCAGGTCCACTGTTGCCGTGTGCTTGGGGTTGAACACACCGACGCTGTCCACCAGGTGGATCTTGCCGGTGGACTTGACCAGGATCTTGTCGCCCTTCTTGACGCGGCCGTGACGCACGCGCACCAGGGAGACGACGCCCAGGTAGTTGTCGAACCAGGAGTCGATGATCAGCGCTTGCAACGGCGCTTCGATGTCGCCGGTCGGCGCCGGAATGGTCTGGACCAGACGCTCCAGCACTTCGTCAACGCCCATGCCGCTCTTGGCGCTGCACGCCACGGCGTCGGTGGCATCGATGCCGATGACCTTCTCGATCTCGTCCTTGACGCGATCCGGGTCGGCCTGGGGCAAGTCCATCTTGTTCAGGACCGGCATGACTTCCAGGCCCTGTTCGATGGCGGTGTAGCAGTTGGCGACGGACTGCGCTTCCACGCCCTGACCGGCATCGACCACCAGCAGCGCGCCCTCGCAGGCGGCCAGCGAGCGGCTGACTTCATAGGTGAAGTCCACGTGGCCCGGGGTGTCGATGAAGTTCAGCTGGTAGGTCTTGCCGTCCCGCGCCTTGTAATAGAGGGTAACGCTGTGGGCCTTGATCGTGATCCCGCGCTCACGCTCCAGGTCCATGGAATCAAGCACCTGAGCTTCCATTTCGCGCTCGGACAGGCCGCCGCACATCTGGATGAAACGGTCAGCCAGCGTCGACTTGCCATGGTCAATGTGGGCGATGATGGAGAAATTGCGGATATGACTCAAATCACTCACGGATCAACACTCGAAAAATATTGCAGGCAGACTGCCCGCCGAAAATAGCCGGGAATTGTACCTGAAGGAACGCTCGGGCGTCACTGCGCACGTGCAGCGGCAAATCCGGGCGCCCTTCTGGCACAAAAAAGGAGCGATCCTGCCGCTCCTTTTCCGTCATGACTGATTATTCGGCCAGTTTGAAGGTGATGAAGGTGGCGCGCCCCTGGCGCAGCACTCGCATCGACACCGAACGGTTCTTCGGCAGGCCCTTGGCCACTTCAGTGAACTGCTTGGCGGTGGTGATCGCCTGGTTGTTCAGGTGAGTGATCACATCGCCCGTCTGCAGGCCGATCATCGAGGCAGGACCGTCCTGCACGTCCTTGATGACCACGCCGCCTTTGAGGTCCAGGGACTTCATCTGCTCGGCGGTCAGGTCGGTGACCGAAACACCCAGACGGTTGCTGCTGCGCTCGACACCCGCATCGGCGGCGCCCATTTCCTCGCCTTCGGCAGGCAATGCGCCGACGGTGACCGTCACTTTCTGGCGCTTGCCGTCGCGAATCACGTCCAGTTCGGCCTTGCTGCCGTCCTTCAGGTTGCCGATCAGGTGCGGCAGGTCTGCCGACATGACGATTGGCGTGCCATTGGCGCTGAGAATCACGTCGCCGACCTGCAGGCCACCCTTGGCCGCCGGACCGTCTTCCAGAACCTGGGCGACGAGCGCACCGGCCGGTTTGTCGAGACCGAACGACTCGGCCAGGTCCTTGTTCACTTCCTGGATCACGACACCCAGCCAGCCGCGGTTGACCTTGCCGTTGGCCTTGAGCTGATTGGCCACGTCCATCGCCACATCGATCGGGATGGCGAACGACAGGCCCATGAAGCCGCCGGAACGGGTGAAGATCTGCGAGTTGATACCCACCACTTCGCCCGCCATGTTGAACAGCGGACCACCGGAGTTGCCCGGGTTGATCGCGACGTCAGTCTGGATGAACGGTACATAGGTGTCGTTCGGCAGGCTGCGGCCCTTGGCGCTGACGATACCTTTGGTCACCGAGTGATCGAAGCCGAATGGCGAGCCGATGGCCAGTACCCACTCACCCACCTTGAGCTTGTCGGAGTTGCCCAGCTTGACGGTGGGCAGGTCCTTGCCGTCGATCTTCAGGACCGCAACGTCGGTGCGCGGGTCGGTGCCGATCAGCTTGGCTTTCATTTCGCTGCGGTCGGACAGGCGAACGAGAATCTCGTCGGCGCCGTCGATCACGTGGTTGTTGGTCAGGATGAAACCGTCGGCCGAGATGATGAAACCCGAGCCCAGGGACTGCGCTTCACGCTGGCGATCGCCCTTTCCAGACCCTGGCGGACGCGACCCTGGCGGCATGCTGCGCTCGAGAAACTCGCGCAGCATCGGCGGCAGGCCTTCCAGATCGGGCACCTGGCCCTGGGCTACCGAACGTTCCGGCATTTTCTGCCGCGTACTGATGTTCACGACGGCAGGCGACGCCTGCTCCACGAGGGTGGTGAAGTCAGGCAGGGCTTCTGCCTGGGCAGTGAGGACCTGCCCGAGCATGAGCACGGCGGCCATCCAGGACAGGTAGGTTTTCAAGCGTGGTATCGACATACGGCTCCCGTTCACAACGAGCATGGATAAGCGGTACGAACCGACAGGTTCGAGGAGCATTCACACAGTGCAGTCTTGCTCAGTGTTGGGCTCTTAACCAGTGTTTTACTCCAGGTCAGCTTTCTGAAAGCTGAAACGACAAAGGCCAGAGCTGCGAAGCTGTGACCTATAGAAAAAAAAGAGTGTGATTGCAACCTGCAAAGCTGACCAAACATTTCAGCATCTCGTGCAGAGCCCGCGATTGCTAGGCTAGAGGCCCGGAACGCCCAATATGAAACCTTTTTCATAGTGAGCGTACCGGTTCAGGCAGATTACTTTTTGGCAGCGGCCGGCGGCGCGGCGTCGCCATTACGCATGGACAGCGCGATGCGCTCAGCCGTGCCGATCGGGATCTCGCCGACCACAGTCACCATCGCATCGCCCTTGGGCGTTGTCAGGCGCCGGGAAACGGCGACGGTCGGGCCGAGCTGGGTGCGAATGTCCGTCACGGCGGCCCCGCTCACAGGCTCGATGAACACGGAGAAGCGCGCCAGGCCATCGTCATACATGAGGCTGGTGACCAGCGCCTTGGAGTCGGGGTCCTTGCGTGCTGCAGCGCCACTGAGCTCAAAGCCGGGCGGCAGCCAGTCGGAATGCCAGGCCACCGCAGGCTTCTGCGCCTCGGGTTTGGCCTTGGCCACTTCGACCTGCTTGCAGTCGCCACTGGGTTCAAGCGCCTGATCAGTCGGCGCGGCGGTGTTGAACTCGGTGAACTGGAAACGCTCGAGCAACTGCCCTTTATCGCTCAACAGCAGCGACTTGAGAGGCAACCCGGTTTCCTTGTCCAGATGCAGTTCGATACCGAAGCGATGCTGATCGCGGGGCGTCAGCGTCACGACCACGGCAGGACGACCGGCCACGCGGGAATCCCCGGCGACCTTGATGTCATACCAGGACGACAGCTTGGCAGCGTCGAAGCCATGGGCCGGCGAGTCCGGAATGTTCGAGACACCCGCAACCAATGTACCACTGACGCATTGAGTCATGCCGTCAACGCGCAATACTTCCTGGGCGGAGCCATCGAGCTGTAAGAGGTGTTCACGAACCTTGCCATCGGCGACGCGATGCCAGATTCGGTGAGTTGAAAAGCTCCCATTTCGCTCGTAGACGAACGTGCCCTGGAAGCTTTGCTGTTGCTCTGCCTGCGCAAGACGCTTGAGTTGGTCTTGCGCGTCATCGGCATGAGCTGGAAGGACCAGCCATCCACCAAGCAGAAGCGGCAATAGACGGATGGCGCGCATGATCCTCCTTAACGGTTTTCCAGACTGGCAGCACGTGCGTATGGCAGAGCGCTTTCAGTGCCTTTCAACGCAGCTTGTTGGGCGTGTTGACGCAGGTAGCCTGGCAGACGCTGGTCATGCCAGCCGGCCTGGTTCTGCAATACGCCACTGGCCATCGGGCCTGGGGTCTGGTCGTTGCTCTCGGTGTAGCCAGCCAGGACTGCCGGGCCTTTTACCTGAGGCATGGCGATGTTGGCAGGCTGTGCCGATTGCTGTGCCAGTTGGGCACCGGCGATTTCATCCTGGTTGTACAGGCGCACACCGGCCAGAACGGCGACGGTGACCGACGCAGCTACAGCCAGGCGACCCAGCGTACGCCAAGGACCACGACCGGCCTTGAGCGGGCTGACTTCGTCGGCGATGGCGGCGGATACAGCGGCCGAAATATCCAGATGAGGCATCAGCAGTTCTTTGTGCATCGCTGCACGAGCAATCTGATAACGCGACCATGTGGCACGTGTATCCGCATCGTCGATTGCATTGAGCACTCGACGTAATTCCAATTCGTCCGCTTCGTTATCCATTACCGCGGACAGCGATTCCTGCAGGGCTTCACGACTCATGGCGGTTCCTCTCATATGGCTATCGCCGCTGTCTCAGGTTTCCTGCAACAAAGGTTGCAGGGCTTTATCAATGGCTTCCCGAGCGCGGAAGATGCGAGAGCGCACGGTACCAACCGGGCATTGCATAACGCTCGCAATGTCCTCGTAACTCAGACCGTCAAACTCACGCAAAGTTAGAGCAGTACGTAAATCTTCTGGCAGTAGCTGGATGGTCCGATGGACGGTGCCCTCGATCTCATCCCTCAACAATGCCCGTTCCGGCGACTCGATGTCCTTGAGGCCGTGATCGCCGTCGTAGAACTCCGCGTCTTCAGATCTCACATCGCTGTCCGGCGGCCGCCGACCTCGCGACACCAGATAGTTTTTCGCCGTGTTGATGGCGATACGGTACAGCCACGTATAGAACGCACTGTCGCCGCGAAAGTTTCCAAGCGCGCGGTAGGCCTTGATAAAGGCCTCTTGCGCAACATCCTGGGCTTCGTGGGTGTCGTGGACGAATCTCACGATCAACCCAAGAATCTTGTGCTGATATTTCACCACTAGCAGATCAAAGGCTCGCTTGTCGCCGCGCTGTACGCGTTCGACCAGTTGCTGATCCTCTTCCTGGGTTAGCATGAACACTCCTCATAGAGCTCAAAGGAGTGTTGCAGAGGCTGGCTCACAGGCTTGCAAACATAGACTCGGGCTTTACGCAAAAGTTCTCCCCCCTTCAAGCAAGTTTCCGGCGAGCGTCGGTAGCCCGCACGAAAAACGCAGCTCGAACCAGGTCGGCTGCGTGAATAATCTTGTCGTCGAAAGCGCTTGCGCAGGTGATCAAGCCACCCTTGCAGAACGCCGACGCTGTCCCTTTATCGGCAACCCTCTATTGAACGTAGGGCTTTATGAAAAGTTCCCACTATTTGTTCTAGAGCGTGAGACGCACACCGCCGTGTCAGACGGATCCAATCCGATCATGAGTGCCTGATCGAAATAGCCCGCCGGACGGTATGCACAATACCGCGCAGTAGCGCACAATCCGCCCCCGCTGCGATTCACAATTGCCATAAAATCCTGGCCATTGTGCCGCCACTACACCTTACATACTAGGCTCCGTTGGAAATGTTTTGATGCGAAGGTGATGGGGTTTTCACTGCACAATCACCGAGCGTCGGGACATTTCGTACGCAGCCACAGGCCATATAGAAGCCGAGAGAACAATGAGTCGACACTTTCAACATGACGTACTGGTGATCGGCAGCGGTGCTGCCGGCCTGAGCCTGGCGCTGACCCTCCCCTCCCACCTGCGCATTGCGGTGCTGAGCAAGGGCGATCTGGCCAACGGCTCGACCTTCTGGGCCCAGGGCGGCGTGGCGGCGGTGCTGGACAACGCCGACACCGTGCAATCCCATGTTGAAGACACGCTCAATGCCGGCGGCGGCCTGTGCAATGAAGACGCCGTGCGATTCACGGTGGAGCACAGCCGCGAAGCGATTCAGTGGCTGATCGACATGGGCGTGCCGTTCACCCGCGACGACACCTCGGCAGTGGTGGACGGCGGTTTCGAATTCCACCTGACCCGCGAAGGCGGGCACAGCCATCGGCGTATCATTCACGCCGCCGACGCCACCGGGGCGGCGATCTTCCGCACGCTGCTGGCCCAGGCCAAGTCACGCCCGAACATCGAGCTGCTGGAGCAGCGCGTCGCGGTCGACCTGCTCACCGAACGCCGCCTGGGCCTGGACGGCCAGCGCTGCCTGGGCGCCTACGTGCTGGACCGCAGCACCGGCGAGGTCGATACCCACAGCGCCCGCTTCACGATTCTGGCGTCCGGTGGCGCAGCGAAAGTCTACCTCTACACCAGCAACCCCGACGGCGCCTGCGGCGACGGCATCGCCATGGCCTGGCGGGCGGGCTGCCGAGTCGGCAATCTGGAATTCAACCAGTTTCACCCCACCTGCCTGTATCACCCGCAGGCCAAGAGCTTCCTGGTGACCGAAGCCCTGCGAGGTGAAGGCGCTTATCTGAAGCTGCCCAACGGCGAACGCTTCATGCAGCGCTTTGATTCCCGCGCCGAGCTGGCCCCGCGAGACATCGTCGCCCGGGCCATCGACCATGAAATGAAGCGCCTGGGGGTGGACTGCGTTTACCTGGACATCAGCCACAAGCCTGAAGAATTCGTCAAAACCCACTTCCCCACTGTCTATGAGCGCTGCCTGGAGTTCGGCATCGACATCACCCGCCAGCCGATTCCCGTGGTGCCTGCTGCGCACTACACCTGCGGTGGCGTGGTGGTTGACCAGCACGGCCGCACCGACGTGCCCGGACTCTATGCCATCGGCGAAACCAGCTTCACCGGGCTGCACGGCGCCAACCGCATGGCCAGCAACTCGTTGCTGGAGTGCTTCGTCTACGCCCGCTCGGCCGCCGCCGACATCGTTGCGCAACTGCCGCAGGTCCCCCAGCCGCAGGGGCTGCCCCAGTGGGACGCCAGCCAGGTGACCGACTCGGACGAAGACGTCATCATCGCCCACAACTGGGACGAATTGCGGCGCTTCATGTGGGACTACGTGGGCATCGTGCGCACCAATAAGCGGCTGCAACGCGCCCAGCACCGGGTGCGCCTGCTGCTGGACGAGATCGACGAGTTCTACAGCAACTATAAAGTCAGCCGCGATTTGATCGAGCTGCGTAACCTGGCCCAGGTGGCAGAACTGATGATCGCTTCGGCCATGGCCCGCAAGGAAAGCCGTGGGCTGCACTACACGCTGGACTATCCAGAGATGCTGCCGGAAGCGGTGGACACTATTCTGGCGCCGCCCACCTTCGACGGCTGAACTTGAGCCGCAGACGCAGGCGCCGGTGATCGTCCGGCGCCATTGCGTCAGCCGCGATGCACAGGCTGCGCACCCAGCGCCGCTCAAGCCAGTGCCCCGTCGCGGGGCGATACCTGAGCAATACAAGGAACGGCAGCGCCACGCTGTCCGGGCGCAGTTGCACCGGCTGCCAGCCATGACGGCGGCTCCACAACTGCCAGCCGCCGCTGTCCCGGCGCAGGGCAGTCGGCGCGTCCGGGGCGTCGAGCAGGATCGAGCGGCGCAGGTAGCGCGCTCCGTGCAACAGGCACAGCGCTACGCCGAGGGCCTTGGCCCACGCCGGGATTGCAAGAAGGAGTGTCGACACAAGGGCCAGCGACAGGCAGCCCAGATATGCCGTCAGCAGGATTCTGGAACCCCGCCAGCGGCATTCGAACCGGTCATTTCGGCTGGACACGGTCCAGAATCATGCGAACCATGCGCTGCAATTCCGGATCCTGCGACTCGCCGCGCTGCATGAACCAGACGAACATGTCCTGGTCTTCGCAGGTCAACAGGCGCACATAGAGTGCACGGTCCACGTCATTGAGCGATGGATAGACTTCTCTGACAAACGGCACCAGCAGGACATCCAGCTCGAGCATGCCGCGGCGGCTGTGCCAAAAGAGACGGTTGAGTTCAACATCTTCGACCATGGGGCGCTCCTCGAATTTGGCGGCGAGTATACAGGGGCGAATCCGGTTGGCGTACCCGCGATTAGTCGCAATGGATTGCATAAACGAAGCACGGCACTATGATGGTGCCCCAGACTTCTTCCCTGCGATGACCCATGGCCGATTCAGCTTTCTTCTGCCCGCTGTCCCACGAAGGTGTGCTTGCCGTTCGCGGCGTGGACGCCAGCAAGTTTCTTCAAGGCCAACTGACCTGCAACATGGATTACCTGAGCGATGCCAAGGCCACGCTCGGTGCCCGCTGCACGCAAAAAGGCCGCATGCAATCCAGTTTCCGCATTCTGCTGGAAGGTGATGGCGTGGTAATGGCCATGGCCAGCGAGCTGATCGAAGCCCAACTGGCGGACCTGAAAAAATACGCTGTCTTCTCCAAGTCCAAGCTGACCGACGAAAGTCCGGCCTGGGTGCGATTCGGCGTGAACGACGGTCAGGCCGCACTGGCCAGCCTGGGCCTCGAGCTGGCGGATGAGACCGATTCGGTCGCCCGCGCCAATGATCTGGTCGCCATTCGCGTCTCCCCTGCCCGCGCAGAACTCTGGGTTCGTGCCGAGGGGGCTGCCGATCTGCGCAATCGTTTGGCCGCGCAGTTGCCGGAAGGCTCGCTGAACGACTGGCTGCTGGGCCAGATCCGCGCCGGTATCGGTCAGGTGTTCGGCCAGACCCGTGAAGAATTCATCCCGCAGATGATCAACCTGCAGGCCGTTGGTGGCGTCAGCTTCAAGAAAGGCTGCTACACCGGTCAGGAAATCGTCGCGCGCATGCAGTATCTGGGCAAGCTCAAGCGTCGCCTGTATCGCCTGACTCTGGAGGGCACCGACCTTCCTGAACCTGGCACCGAGCTGTTCTCTCCCGTTCACACAAGTTCTGCCGGCAACGTGGTGATTGCGGCGCGCAGCGGCAACGCTGTAGAACTGCTGGCGGTGTTGCAGGCAGACGCCGTGGAGAACGGTCAGATTCATCTGGGCGCACCTGAAGGCCAGCCGCTGCAACTGGCAGAGCTGCCCTACACTCTGGATGCCAAGCTTGAAACCCAGCGTTGAACCGCAGCGATAACAACCGTGTCAGACGTCAGCGCAGTGGTCTGCGCCCCTGCCATCG
>Ga0207655_1002567_pt1 | contig 14523 bp, 14 predicted proteins | sample KBSM44metaG_FD_184398 | JGI IMG/M metagenome (GOLD analysis project Ga0207655, IMG submission 184398) | Miscanthus rhizosphere microbial communities from Kellogg Biological Station, Michigan, USA - KBS M4-4 metaG (SPAdes) (version 2) | ecosystem: Host-associated > Plants > Roots > Rhizosphere >...
TTGAAGCCGTTGCTGGAAACACTCAACGAACGCCTGAACATCGGCGACCTCGTCGCGCTGACCAAATGGGACAGCGGCAAGCCGATTCAGGACAGTCCTCGCGAGGCGCAGGTCATCGCCAATGCCCGTACGCTGGCCACCGAGCGCCAACTCGACCCGGAGGACGTGGCGCAACTGATTGCTGCGCAAATGGAGGCGAACAAACTGGTGCAGTACGGTTTGCTCGCACAGTGGCAAGCGACCGGTAGCGCGCCGGACACCCCGCGCCCCGACCTGAGCAAGCAGATCCGCCCGCGCCTGGATGAACTGCAAACCCGCCTGCTGCAGCAATACGCCGCCTTCACGCCGTATCGCCATGACGCCAATTGCCCGGCGTGGCTGGCCAAGGCGCGCAGTGGCCTGGCCCACGATGCGTTGCATGAACTGGCCCTGACGCGGGCGACCGGTGAGCTGTGTGTGCGATCAACAGCCCCATGAAACGGGGGTTCGGGCATACATTGCTGGCGTCGATAGTCACCATCACGTCAATGAAGTTCTCATAAATAATCCACGGCGTAACATCGGCTCCAGACAAACAACTACCCCTTGGAGCACACGATCATGAAACGCCAAACCCTTCTCGGCATCGCTTTCTCGGTTTTCGCCATTAACGCTTTTGCCGCCACTGCGGCACACACCCAGGTCGCTGAAGGCGGCTCGGACAAGCTGATTGAAAGTCGTGTTGCCGAGGGCGGTTCCGATCGTCTGCTCGAACGTCGCGTTGCCGAAGGTGGCGCTGATCGTCTGATCGAACGCCGCGTTGCCGAAGGCGGTTCCGATCGTCTGCTCGAACGCCGCGTTGCCGAAGGCGGTTCCGATCGTCTGCTCGAACGCCGCGTTGCCGAAGGTGGTTCCGATCGTCTGCTCGAACGCCGCGTTGCCGAAGGTGGTTCCGATCGCCTGCTCGAACGCCGTGTTGCCGAAGGTGGTTCCGATCGCCTGCTCGAACGCCGTGTTGCCGAAGGTGGCGCTGATCGCCTGATCGAACGCCGCGTCGCTTAACGCTGCGGCTTCATCGCAATCGCAATAAAAGCCCGGCCTGATCAGCCGGGCTTTTTCACGTCCGCCGCCATCCATTCCCCGACTGGCCACCCACCGCCCATTGCGCATACCATGCGGGCACAACTCCAAAACAGACCTCGCCTGCCCATGCTCAAAGCCAGTCTGCGTAGCCACCTCACCCTTTGGTTTGCCGGTTTATCCCTGCTGACACTGCTCAGCGTTGGCTTCTATGTCGGTCACATCGCCACGGAACAGATGAAGCAGGCCAGCGGCAATGCCTTGCTCAACACCGCGCGCTCGGCCGCATCGTTATTGGGTGAACAACTGCGCGAACGCCAGTTGGAGGTCTATCTGCTCAGCCGCGCGCCGCATCTGGAGCGTGGCGATCTGGACAGTCCGGCGATTCTGAAATCGATGCAACTGCGCACCCAGGCCCGCGCCGAGTATGCGTGGATGGGCGTCACCGATGCCGAGGGCAAGGTGCATCAGGCAGTCAACGACTTGCTGGTCGGTCAATCAGTGCAACAACGGCCATGGTTCCAGGCCGGGATGCGCGGCGAGTACACCGGCGATCCCCATGAGGCGGTGCTGCTGGCGAAAATGCTGCCGGCCCTGCCGAACGGTGAACCGCTGCGCTTCATCGATTTCGCCGCGCCGATCCGCAACGCCGACGGTCAGGTGATTGGTGTCCTGGGCGCCCACGCACACTGGAGCTGGGTGACGCGCATTGTCGAGTCGGCGGCGTTTTCGCATAAAAATTCAACGCCGGATATCGAGGCGTTGATCATCGATCACGATGGCAAGGTGCTCTACCCGGAAGCGCTGATGGGGCAGCAACTGGCAACTGACGCCACGGCGCAAGGCTGGACCGCCGGCAATGGATTCCTCACCAGCGTGGTCAACGTGCCGACGCCGTCGAGCACCGCGTTGTCATGGTCGATCGCGGTGCGCCAGCCATTGGAAACCGCACTGCAACCGGCACGCCTGCTGATGTACAAATTGCTGATCCTGGGTGTGGTCGCGGCGGTGCTGTTCGGCTTGGTGGCTTACTACCTGGCGCTGTACCTGAGCCGACCGATCGAACAACTCGCGCGCTCCGCCCGACAGGTGCAAAACCAGCAGCCCGGCGCACAATTCCCGCTGCAACATCCGGTGCTGGAAATTGCCCAGCTCGGTCAGTCCATCGATGCGATGACGCAATCGCTGCTCGGCAAAGAGCGCGAATTGCAAGAGGCCAATGCCTCGCTGGAAGCCACGGTGGCGCAACGGACCGCAGCACTGACGCAAGCCAATGCCGAATTGCTGAGCCTGGCGACTCACGATGGCTTGACCGGGGTTTACAACCGTCGCCGTTTCGACGAGAAACTGACCGAATACACACTGCTGTTCCGCCGCACCGGACGTCCGTTTTCCTTGCTGCTGATCGATGCCGACCACTTCAAGCACATCAATGACACTCACGGTCACGCCGTGGGTGATGAAGTGCTGCAACAGTTGGCGCAGTTGATTCAGAGCAGCCTGCGCACCACCGATTTCGTCGCCCGTTACGGCGGCGAAGAGTTCGCCGTGCTGTTGCCGGAAATCGCCCAACCCGACACCCCGGAAGTCGTCGCCGAAAAGGTTCGCGCGGCGGTTGCCGAGGCTCACTTCCCGACTGTCGGCCCTGTGACCGTCAGCATCGGCGTCGGCATGGCGGACCCGGCCGACAACAGCCACAGCGCATTGATCAAACGCGCCGATCAGCAGCTGTATCAGGCCAAGGCCGCGGGCCGCAATCAGGTGGCGTGATCAGCCCTTCTTCACTTCGCAAATCCCGTTGGCCCTGTTCTTCCCGGTGTACGACACCGCAGGCGAGCCGTCGGGATTGATGCTCAGGGAAATGGTCACGCCCGCGCCTTTGGCTTCGAAGTAGTTGTCGTTGAATGTCTTCAACTGGCCTTCCTTGCCATTGATGTAGATCGGCCCGCCTTCATCGGCGTGCACTTCGATCTTGCCCGGGCACGTGGCGTTGAGCATGGGGATACCAGCGTGGGCCAGTCCGGTGGCAAGCAACAGCGGCGCTGCCAATAGCAAAGATTTCATGGTGGGATTCCTTGAGTGCGACGGTGTGCCGACGCCTTAAGCAATACCGCAAATCCCTCAGCCCGGCCAGCGCCTTGTTGCCACACTCACGGTCAGGTATTGGTCTTCAACTTCGTCCACAAGCGCGTCGTCAGCCGCGCAATCTTCGCCGGCAATTCCTCTACCGTGAACAACTTCTCCATCACGCTTTTCGGCGGGTAGATCGCCGCATCCTGCCTCACGTCCGGGTTGAGAAATGTACTGGCGGCGGCATTCGGGTTGGCGTAATGAATGCTGTTGCTGATGTTGGCGATCACTTGCGGCTCAAGCAGGTAGTTCATGTAGGCGTAGCCGTTCTTTTCGTGCGGTGCGTTCTTCGGCATCACCAGCATGTCGAACCACAGCGTCGTGCCTTCGTCGGGGATCGAATAGGCGATGTCGATGCCGTTTTTGGCTTCCTTGGCGCTGGCCGCGGCCTGGACAATATCGCCGTTGAATCCGATCACCACGCAGACGTTACCGTTGGCCAGATCACTAATGTACTTCGAGGCGTGGAAGTACTGAATGTACGGGCGGATTTTCAACAAGGCCTGTTCGGCTTTTTTGTAGTCTTCAGGTTCGTGGCTGTGCGGTGGCAGGCCCAAATAGTTGAGGGTGATCGGCAATACCTGCGTCGGGTTGTCGATGAACGCGACGCCGCACTGGCTGAGTTTCTTGATGTTCTCCTCGTCGAACAACAGCTTCCAGGAGCGCGTGACGTCGGTGTTGCCGAAGATCGCTTTGACCTTCTCGACGTTGTAGCCGATGCCGGCGGTGCCCCACATATACGGGTAACCGTACTGGTTGCCGGGGTCGTTGACTTGAAGTTTCTGCATCAGCACCGGGTCGAGGTTCTTCCAGTTCGGCAGTTGCGCTCTGTCGAGTGGCTGGATTGCACCGGCCTTGATCAGACGCGACAGAAAATGGTTCGACGGGCTGACCACGTCGTAACCGGTGTTGCCGGTCATCAATTTCGATTCCAGCACCTCGTTACTGTCGTGAATATCGTAGGTGGCTTTGATGCCGGTGGTCTGGGTGAAACTGGCCAGGGTGTCCGGGGCGATGTAGCTGTTCCAGTTGGAAATGTTCACGGTTTCGTCGGCGAGCACCGAGGTCGACGCTGCCGCGATTACGACGGCCAGGGAAAGTGGGTGGATGCGCATGGTCTGTCACCTGTGTTGAGTGGCTTTTGTTGTTGTGCGATAGGCGGAATTTCAGATTTCTGTTCTGGCCCTGACCGCCTCCACACGCATGCGAAGCATGGCACCGATGTCAAAAAACGGACGCGGCGGCAGCCAGCCGGGCTCGGCGCGCTGCATCACCGCTTGCAGCAGTGGCGAGTCGATTCCCGAGGCCAGTTCCGCGAGCAAGCGGCCCCATAACGTACCGCGCGCCACACCCGAACCATTGCAGCCGGCCACGGCGAAGACGCCCTCTTCGACCCGCTGAAAAAACGCCTGACCGCTGCGGCTGGCACTCAAGTGGCCGGTCCAGGTGTACTGAATGTCTTGCTCGCCAAGAAACGGAAAGCGCCGCTGCAAGCCGCGCACATGGTGCTGACGACGCAACGTGAGTTCACTGTTGGAGAGGTCGCGCGTGCGGTATTCGGCGGTGTTGCGGATCATCACGCGGCGATCCGGGGTCAACCGAACCGTGGCGCCCAGCGGCCGCGTCGACAACACGCCCCAGGGCTCAACTGCACCGATGGCATTGAACTCCTGATCGGTCAGCGGTCGCGTGAGACTGGCGCTGAGTTCCATCGGGAACGTCGCACTGTCGCCGATCCCGACCCGAGGAATAAACGCGTTCAGGCACACCAGAACACGGTTGGCTTCAATGCTGCCTTGCACACCGCTGGCACGCTGTCGTCCCTGCGCGAGACGCTCCAACCCGGTGATGTCAGTGTTTTCGTAAACCGTGACATTGCCCGGCAAGGCATTGAGCAAACCTTTCACATACTTGGCCGGTTGCAACAAGGCGTTGCCGTTGCCACACCAGATCGCCGCCTCGTAGTGGCGGGTGCCGAGTTTTCGCGCCAGCGCAGCGCCTTGCACAAACTCCGCGCGAGCGCCGAGGGCACGCAGGGTCGCCAGTTTCGCGTCGACATGGTCGAGCTTGGCGCGGTCGTTGACGGCAAAGTAATAACCGCTGTCGCGAAAATCACAGTCGATGGCATGACGGGCGATTCGTTGCCGCACCTCCTCGCTGGCCGCCCGGGAAATCATCGTGTCGACTTCAAACCCGGCAAAACTCGGCGCGCCGATCAGCTCGCTGTGCGCCGGGTGTTCATGGGCGACGACGAATCCCGAGTTACGCGCCGAGGCGCCGTGTGCCGCGCGTTGCCGATCGACCACGACGATGCGCGCCTGCGGATGCAGATCGGCCAGGGCGTGCGCGGCACTGAGGCCGGTGATCCCGGCGCCGATCACCAGCCAATCGGCTTTTTGCGCCCCGCTCAGGCGACCACGTCCCGGCGACCTGCCAGCCTGCGCGATCCAGCCACATACGTTTTCCATGCCTCACCTCTTTGGACTGTCGTTCTGCGGCTTGCCTCTGAGAGAGCGCCATGCGTGAATCGCATGGGCAGCTTGAGAAGATCACCGCCAGAGCTAGAATCTATAAGGTCTTCAGCACACCGACCAACGCTATAAAATCATCCAGCCATTCAGGAAAAGCATGGATAAAATTCGCCACGTTCCTTCGCTACAAGCACTGCAAGCACTAGTTGAAGTCGCCCGGTGCGGCAGCTTCACCCGCGCTGCGCAAACCCTGTGCCTGACGCAAAGCGCGGTGAGCCGACAGATCCAGCAACTGGAAAGCCACTTCAATGTCGTGCTGTTTCTGCGCACCAGCCGCAGCCTGAGCCTGACCGCAGAAGGCGAACAGGTGTTGGCCAGCGCCCGCAGCATCCTTGAACAACTGAAGACGCTCGAAGAACGTCTCGCCCCACAGAAGCGGCCGTTTCGTATCCGCATGCATGTATCGTTGGCGGTGCGCTGGCTGCTGCCGAAACTCAACGACTTCTATCTGCGCCATCCCGAGGTGTCGCTGGCGATCGAAACCGTCGCCACTGAAGTGGTTGAGCCGGGCAACGACAGCGACGCCTACATTCTTTATTTGCCGCAGCCATCGAGCGATCCGGACTGCCTGACGCTGTTCGAAGAAACACTGGTGCCGGTGTGCTCCCCCACCCTCGCCGGTGCACCGCATTCGGTCGATGAACTGCTGCACTTCGCGTTATTGCACCGCTCGGCCGATCGACAGGCGTGGATCGAATGGCTGGCAGCCAACGATGGAAAACCGCTGGAGGATTACCGGCACATTCCGTTTAACCTTGATGAATTGGCAATGGATGCAGCGGCGCGAGGTTTGGGCGTGGCAATGACGGACATGACGCTGGCGGCAGAGTCGATCGAGCGTGGGGTGTTGGTGGTGCCGTTTGGGGAGCCGTTGAGGACTGGGGGCGTTTATGCTTTGTGCTTGCAGCCTTCAGCCGCATCACATCTTGCGTGTGGACGGGTGATGGAGTGGTTTGCGAGAAAGGCAATGGCAGTCCCAAGCGGTGTTCCGCTTGGGACTTGAACGTACTCAGACGGCTGCCAATGCGACAACCGCTGCCACTAGTTTTACGGCTTCTGCAAACAAAGCGATGATTTGCGCAGCTTTCTTCTGTGCTGCAATGGCTGACTGAACATTCTCATTAGTCGCCTTTAACTCACTCATCAACTGCTGCACATATAAGTTATCGTCTCGCAGATCATCTCTTTCTGCTTTCCAGTAGGCATCTCTGGCCGCACCGAGCATTGCTTTTAATTGATCACGACCCTTTGTCGTTTGCGCAGAATAAAGAGCATCATACTGATCGTCCAATGTGTCATAGGTCATTTTTGCCTGTTGAACAATGTTGGTTTTCAATGTGGCAGCCATTTCACTCTCCTTAAACCAGGGACTCAAGATTTACTCTGAACTTTGGCGGCTTCATACCCTTTCAATAATTCCTGAAGCTGAATTATTGATTGAGTGAGACTTTCTGCGGACAGCGGTGTGCCTGCTTCGAAATCCACATGCTGCCCCACCAACTTATCCACGGAAGATTTGATCTCGCCCAACAAGTCCAACTCTGCTCCCATTCGCCACTTCAACTTTATCGCGGCACTTTTTTGCATTGCATCATAAGCGGGTGGAAGTGTAGGTTTCGCCCCGTTGCTGTTTCTATACTTCAACAGGCTGGCGATGTAGGCTTTTCTCACTTCGGTTGACCAATACCCAACACCATCAGCGGATGAACTCAAGCCAGCATCGGCCAGATAACCGGCCGCCATCTGGGCAGGGTCGCCCAACCCTTCGCCAATAAAAATATCAGTAGCCCGGGCTTTCGCTTTCAGCTCCTCGCTCTTATAGCGCTTTAGGCGCTCTACATCGTTTGCAAGAAATGTACTCAGCGACAACAGCCTTGCTCTGATCAGCTCACTGGCTTCTTTCAACTGATCCTTCTGGGCTTCCGAGGCAATAAGACCGCCGCCCTTGGACACTACGAAATTGGTCACACTGGAAATTGCCCCACCAGTACTGCCTGTTGCTTTGGCGTACTCATTCAATGCACCAGACAGATTGTTTATCTTGTCTTCGACTTCTTTCGCCGCATCGTATGACGCCAGTTCCCCAAATGACTTGTACGTGGCGTTCAATTGATTGAACACTTCTTTGCGCGTTTGTAACTGCCTGGAAATGTCCATTATCGAGGCAACGGTAGTGTCCCCCACATCGGGCCTGCCGAGAAACGCAGCCGAAATGGCCTCCGCCTCCAGATACTTATTGAGCCCGTCTTTTGAGGATTGGTAGGAAAGGTTCGCCGCACTGGCAACGGATTCGCCGCTACCGGCGAGCTTCACAGCATCTTTAGGATCAATATTCGAACAGCCAGAATTGAGCACAACAAGCAATAATGCTGGCCAAAATATCTTGCGCCTCTTCATAAATCACCCTTGGTCTGTTTTGAGGAACAGACACAACGGGCAGCAAAACCGATTGCTGCTCAGGCGTCCCTGAACATGAACGCTAGTTTATTCAGGGCGATTTGCCACTATTCAGAAAAGGGACAAGACGAATGGCAAAGTACATCACCCGAGGCATTGCGTTCGCTCGTTAATCAGGCTGGAACATTTGCAAATACGCCAACAGATTCTCCAGTTTCTCTTCATCACTCAGACCCCAGAAAATCATCCGCGTACCCGGCACCACGCCTTTCGGATCCTTCAGATAAGCGATCAGCGTTTCACGATCCCAGGTCACGCCCGAGTTCTTCATCGCATCGGAATACACATAATTCTCTGACGTCCCGGCAGGCCGACCAATAATGCCATTGAGCTGCGGGCCGAATCCGGGACGGGCCGATTCGCCGACCTGATGGCAGCCGCCACACAGGCGCGGGAAGATTTTCGCGCCGGCTTCGGGGTCGCCTGCGGCATGGCTGAACGTAGTGAACAGGCCGGTGGCGAGCATCAGCGCGAGTGACAGTGCAGCGGTGTTTTTCATCGAGGGTTCCGGGTCGGTCTGCATCGGGCGGCGCAAGGGTAGCATTTTGTTTTTACCGGTAAGCGCCAATGATCCTGCTGATTTTGATCAATGCCTGGCGCAACACATCCATCTCTACCGAACCCAGCGCCAGACGAATCGCATGCGGCGCATGCCCAGACACAGAAAACGGCTCCGCCGTGGTGACGGAAATCTGCTCGTGCATCAGCTCGACGACAATCTGATCGGCGCGCACGTCTTCCGGCAGCGGTAGCCACAAGAAATACGACGCCGGATGGCCAATGCTCGGCAAGCCTTGCAGCACCTCGGCCGCCAGTGCCTGCCGCGCTTTGGCGTCGTTGCGCTTCTGTTCCTCCAGCAGCGTCACCGTACCGTCGTCGAGCCAGCCACAGGCGATGGCGGTCATGACGCCCGGCGTATTCCAGGTCGTGGCGCGGATGATGCGCTCCAGCGCCGGCACCACCGCAGTCGGTGCAGCGATGAAGCCGACGCGCAGGCCCGTGGCGATGTTTTTCGACAGGCCCGAGACATACACCGTGCGCTCCGGCGCCAGATCGATCAGCGTACGCGGTGGGTTTTCCACCAGAAATGCGTAGGCCGCGTCTTCAATGATCGTCAGATCATGTCGACGGGCAATCGCCACCCACTGCTCGCGCTGCGCCAAAGGCATCACCCAACCCAGCGGATTGTGCAACGTCGGCATGCTGTAAACAGCGCGCACCGAGCGACTGCGGCAGAGTTTTTCCAGCGCAGCGAGATCCGGCCCCTGATCGCTGAACGGAATCGCCACGACTTCCAGATGCAGCGCCTCAGCCAGCACCTTGAACCCGGAATAAGTCAGCGCGTCAGCGGCAATCACATCACCGGGTTTGAGCAGCGCCATCAGCGTCACCGCCAGGCCTTGCTGGGCGCCATTGACGATCAGCACTTGCTCAGCGTCGACAGTCACCCCGCGCGTCAACAGATGTCGAGCGACCGACGCACGTTCGTGGGCACGGCCGGCGTGCGGCTGATAACGCAGCAACGCTTCCAGGTCGCCAGATAACGCCAACTGGCGCAACGCGGTGCGCAACAGGTCCGCCTGACCGGGCAACGACGGGTAATTGAAATTGAGGTCGATCATGCCGACCGCCACGTCTTTCTGGTCGATGCCCTGCCCTGGCGACAACGAGGTTTCGCGCACAAACGTGCCACGGCCGGTCTCGCCGCTGACCAGGCCCATGGCCTCCAGCTCCGCGTACACCCGCGAAGCCGTGACCAGCGCCAGCCCTTCCTCAGCAGCCAGTTGCCGGTGAGTTGGCAGCCGCGTACCGGGCGGCAACGTCCCCGAGCGAATGTCCGCCGCATAGGCATCGACGATTGTCTTGTAGCGCGAGCGTGGCATGTCGAGATGTATCCATGACAATTCTTTGATTGTGCTGATTCTCGGCTCTAGCATCACGACAATGCAACCCACTTCTGAGCGTGATCTGCTATGGAACGGACTTCGAATCTGACGACCCCGGCACTGGAAAAAACCAGCGGCTGGATCAACGGTTTTATCGGCGTGGTGATCTTCAGCGGTTCACTGCCGGCCACGCGTCTGGCGGTGCTGGAGTTCGATCCGGTGTTTCTCACGGTGGTCCGCGCCGCGATCGCCGGGGTATTGGCGGTAGCGCTGCTGTGGCTGTTTCGCCAACGGCGCCCGGCGCGTAATCAGTGGTTGTCGCTGTTTATCGTCGCGATGGGCGTGGTGCTCGGTTTTCCACTGCTGACCGCACTGGCGCTGCAACACGTGACGTCAGCACATTCGATTGTGTTTGTTGGTTTACTGCCGCTGGCCACGGCGATTTTTGCCGTGCTGCGCGGCGGTGAGCGGCCACGACCGGTGTTCTGGATGTTCTCGATTCTCGGCAGCGCGCTGGTGGTCGGCTTCGCGCTTGCGCAAGGTCTGACCGCCTCACCCACCGGTGACTTGCTGATGCTCGCGGCCATTCTGGCCTGCGGCCTCGGTTATGCCGAAGGCGCGAAGCTGTCGCGAACCCTCGGTGGCTGGCAGGTGATTTGCTGGGCGCTGGTGCTCGCGCTACCGCTCATGGCGGTATTGAGTCTGTGGCTGGCGCCCGCCTCGTTCAGCACGGTCAGTCTGTCGGCGTGGGTGTGCCTGGGCTATGTGTCGCTGTTCAGCATGCTGATCGGTTTTGTGTTCTGGTACCGCGGCCTGGCCCAGGGCGGGATTGCCGCGGTCGGTCAGTTGCAATTGCTCCAGCCGTTTTTTGGTCTGGCGCTTGCGGCAACCTTGCTGCATGAACAGGTCAGCCTCGGCATGCTCGCCGTGACGTTGGGCGTGATTCTGTGTGTGGCCGGGGCGAAGAAATTCGCCAAATGAGCCTCAGGCGCCCGCCTTCCACTCCCGCGGACTGAGCCCGGTCTTGCGCCGAAACGCCCGAGCCAGCGCCGACGGACTTTCGTAACCGACCTCCTCGGCAATCAGCGCAATCGGCTTGCCTTCGCGCAAGCGCTTCTGCGCCAGACTGACGCGCCAGCTCAGCAGATAATCGGCCGGTGTCTGCCCGACGACACGACGAAACTGCTCGGCAAACCCGGCCCGGGACAGGTTGGCGACAGACGCCAGGTCCGCCACGCTCCACGGTTTTTGCGGTTGCTCGTGCATCAGGTTCAAGGCACGCGACAGACGCGGATCGGCCAGCCCGGCGATCATCCCCGGTTGTTGTTCGCGGCTGCTGATCAGGTGCCGCAGCAACAGAATCACCAGCAGTTCGAACAGGCGATCCATCACCGCCACCCGCCCGCAATGCCCTTCGAACGCTTCCTTGAACAGCCACGCCACGGTGTTGCCCAACTCTGGAATGTCCGTCAGTTTCAGCACCAGATAATCCGGCAGTGCCGCCGCCAGCGCATTGCCAGAGCCGCCGTCAAAGGTCAGCGTTGCGCAAACCACCTGAGTGTCCATGGCTTCGTCAGCAAACATGCGATGGGCGAAGGGTCGGGGGAAGAAAATCAGCGACGGTTCACTGAGGCGTATCTCGCGTTCGCTGCCCGGCTTGAGCAGCAACTCGCCCGCCTGCAACAAATGCACATGGCCGACCGGTTCGTTTTCATGAACGGCGACGCCGCAAAACGTGCCACTGTGAAAAGTACCGGCAGTCACGCCGAAATGGCTGAGCAGTGTTGAAAGGCGATCCATGGGCGACTCCAAGGCATAACTGGACGATCTGCCGCATATCCTCGACGATTTGCCGCCAATCCACCAGCTTCACTCAATAACATGACCTCCATCCCCGGCGCACTACGCACCGGACTCTCGGAGAATCACCATGAGCCGCATCCACGCTATCAGCCTCGAAACCGCCACCGACGCCAGCCGCCCAGTACTGGAAGGCGTGAAAAAGAAAATCGGTTTCCTGCCCAATGTCTTCACCACCCTGGCCAAAGCGCCGGTGGCCCTCGAAACCTACGTGCAAGCCTCGGCGATCCTCGGCAAGACCTCGCTGAGTGCCCAGGAAAAAGAAGCGGTGTACCTCGCCACCTCACAGGTCAACGGTTGCGATTACTGCCTGGCGGCGCACACCTTGTTTGCCGGCAAGGCCGGACTCTCGGCACAGGACATCGTCGCCGCACGCCAAGGCGAACTCAACGCCTACGCCGCCCTCGCCCGTCAGTTGACCGAAAGCCGCGGCCACTTGACCGATGAACAGATCGCCGCCGCCCGCACTGCCGGCATCGACGACGTGAAAATCATTGAAGTGATTGCACTGGTGGCCGTGCAGAGCCTGACCAACTACCTGAACAATGCGGCGCTGACGGACATCGACTTCCCCGCCATCTGAATCCGGCCACGCAAAACCTGTTGGAGCTGACCTGCTCGCGATGGCGGTGTGTCATTCAAAGCATCTTTGAGTGACACACCGCTATCGCGAGCAGGCTCACTCCTACAGTTGGATCGGGTACATCAGCAAGAGATTGGTCGGCTGGCAGGCCGCCTTCGCGAGCAGGCTCGCTCCCACAGAAAAGCAAAAGCAGTACCCACCTCGCACCGCATCGCTTCTAACCACTCAATAGGCCGAGTGTCAGCTCGCCTGCTCTTGATCTTGATCCACGGGCGACGTCGGAAGGCTGAGTGGAGGGATTCATCCGGGGGTGGGAGCGCAGCGACCGTTTGGCGCAGCCAAACACAGCGAGAGGAGGTGCAGCGAAGCAAACCGTAGGCGCTGCGCCCGGAGGGAGCCCGGAGCGAAGGAACCCCGAGCCCCAGCGAGCGGGCCGTACGTAGGAGCAAGCGTTTTTTGCTTACTTTTTTTGGCGTTTGAAAAAAAGTGAGTCGCCGTAAGGGCGAAACCCTAAGCCGCCGTGACCGCAGCAACGGATATGTACCCAGTAAGCCAGATAATCAGTGATGCTCCTCACCCGCCCGCTTCAGCAACTTCTTGCACCGCCGCTCAGACAAATGAAACACCTGCAAATGCTTACCCGCCTTGGCATAGCGCTCACGCAAAGTCTTCAACGCCGCAATCGCCGAATAATCAACAAAACTCAAATGCCTACAATCCAGCGTCACCCGAGCCGGATCATTAGCCGGATCGAACTGATTGAGAAACGGCGCAGTCGAGGCAAAAAACAACGTGCCATGCAAACGATAAAGCTTGCTGCCATCAGCCTCCAGGTGCTCATCGGCATACAACTCACGCGCCTGCTGCCAGGCAAAGTTAAGCGCAGCGATAATGATGCCGCACAGCACCGCAGTGGCCAGATCAGTGAACACCGTGATAGTGGTCACAGCAATGATCACCAGCACATCGTTAAGCGGCACTTTGTTCACCACCCGCAACGACGCCCAGGCAAAAGTCTGCTGCGACACCACAAACATCACACCCACCAGCGCCGCCAGCGGAATACGCTCGATCAGCGGCGACAGAAACAGAATGAACAACAGAATCAGCACGCCAGCGACCACGCCGGACAAGCGCCCGCGCCCACCGGAACTGAGGTTGATCACAGTCTGGCCGATCATCGCGCACCCGCCCATACCGCCGAACGCGCCGCTGACCATGTTGGCCGCGCCGAGCGCCACGCACTCACGATCCGGGTAGCCACGGGTTTCGGTGATTTCATCGGTGAGGTTCAACGTCAGCAGGGTTTCCAGCAGACCGACCAGCGCCATCAGGATTGCGTAAGGCGCAATGATGCGCAGGGTTTCAAGATTCCACGGAATATCCGGCAAGGCGAAGGTCGGCAAGCCACCGGCGATGTGCGCCATGTCGCCAAGGGTGCGGGTCGGCAGGCCGAACAGGTAGACCAGCAGACCGACGCCGAGAATCGCCACCAGTGCCGGCGGCACCGCTTTTGTCAGGCGCGGCAAGAGGTAAACGATGGCCATGGTCAGCGCCACCAGTCCGGCCATCAAGTACAACGGCGTACCGCTGAGCCAGTCTTCACCGCTCTTGAAATGCTCCAGTTGCGCCAGCGCAATGATGATCGCCAGCCCGTTGACGAAGCCGAGCATCACCGGGTGCGGCACCATACGCACCAGTTTGCCCAGGCGCAGCAGCCCGAACGCCATCATGATCAGACCGCCGAGCAACACTGTCGCCAGTAAATACTGCACGCCGTGCTGCACCACCAGCGCGACGATGACCACGGCCATCGAGCCCGCCGCACCAGAGACCATGCCCGGCCGGCCGCCAAACAACGCCGTCAGCGTACAAATGATGAAGGCACCGTACAGGCCCATCAGCGGATTGAGGTGCGCCACCAGCGCGAACGCAATGCATTCGGGCAACAGGGCAAACGAGGTGGTGAGTCCGGCCAGGACATCGGCGCGCAGACGAATCGGTTTCATGGCTTACC
>Ga0207655_1002571_pt1 | contig 14506 bp, 11 predicted proteins | sample KBSM44metaG_FD_184398 | JGI IMG/M metagenome (GOLD analysis project Ga0207655, IMG submission 184398) | Miscanthus rhizosphere microbial communities from Kellogg Biological Station, Michigan, USA - KBS M4-4 metaG (SPAdes) (version 2) | ecosystem: Host-associated > Plants > Roots > Rhizosphere >...
AAAAGCGTTGCCGTCTATTCCGATGCCGATCGCAATGCGCGCCACGTCAAAGAAGCCGATGTGGCCATCGCTCTCGGCGGCGACAAAGCCAGCGACAGCTATTTACGCATCGATAAAATACTCGCCGCCGCGCAGGAAACCGGTGCCGAAGCCATCTGGCCGGGCTACGGTTTTCTTTCAGAAAGCCTGCCGTTTGCCGATGCCTGTGAAAAAGCCGGTATCGCCTTTGTCGGCCCGACCGCGCAGCAGATTGGCGAGTTTGGCCTGAAACACCGCGCGCGTGAGTTAGCTGCCAGCGCGGGCGTGCCGATGACGCCGGGCACGCCGCTGTTGAATTCGCTGGATGACGCGCTGAGCGCCGCCGACACCATCGGTTATCCGGTGATGCTGAAAAGCACCGCGGGCGGCGGTGGCATCGGCCTGACGCGCTGTGCCGATGCCGATGCGCTGCGCAATGCGTGGGAGAGCGTGCGTCGTCTTGGCGAGCAGTTCTTTAGCGATGCGGGCGTGTTTTTAGAGCGCTGTATCGACCGCGCGCGCCACGTTGAAGTGCAGATTTTTGGCGACGGCAGCGGCAAAGTGATCGCCCTCGGCGAACGCGACTGCTCGCTGCAACGTCGCAACCAGAAAGTGGTGGAAGAAACCCCGGCACCGAATCTGCCGCAGGCGACGCGTGAAGCGCTGCTCTCTTCGGCGGTGCGCCTCGGCGAATTGGTGAATTATCGCAGCGCCGGTACGGTGGAATACATCTACGATGCCGAGCAGGATGCGTTCTACTTCCTCGAAGTGAACACCCGCCTTCAAGTGGAACATCCGGTCACCGAATGCGTCACCGGCCTCGATCTGGTGGAGTGCATGCTGAAAGTCGCCGCGGGCGATGCCATCGACTGGGCGCAACTGCAGCAAGCCCCACAGGGCGCGTCAATCGAAGTGCGCATTTACGCGGAAGATCCGCTGAAAAACTTCCAGCCCAGCCCCGGCGTGCTGACCCACGTTGGCTTCCCGGACGATGTGCGCGTTGATGGTTGGATCGACACCGGCACCGAAGTCTCGGGGTTTTACGATCCGATGGTCGCCAAACTGATCGTGCATGCTGAAACGCGCGAAGCGGCGCTGGCGAAGATGCAGCAGGCGCTCGACGCCACGCAACTGCACGGCATCGCCAGCAACCTCGACTATCTGCGCCAGATCGTCGCCACCGAGGCGTTCCGCAGCGGCAAGGTGTGGACGCGCTTCCTCGACAGCTTCACCCCCTCCGCCAGCGTGATTGAAGTGCTGCAACCCGGCACCTTCAGCAGCATTCAGGATTTCCCGGGCCGCCTCGGCTACTGGGATATCGGCGTGCCGCCGTCCGGCCCGATGGACGATTTCGCCTTCCGCCTGGCGAACCGCATTGTCGGCAACCACGATAGCGCTGCGGGCCTCGAATTTACCCTGCAAGGCCCGACGCTGCGCTTCCACAGCGAGGCGGTAATCGCCTTAACCGGTGCGGATTGCCCGGCCACTCTCGATGGCGACAGCATCGCCTACTGGCAACCTATCAGCGTCAAAGCGGGACAAACCCTGACATTAGGCCGCGCACAACACGGTTGCCGCACCTATTTAGCGGTGCGCAACGGCTTCGACGTGCCGGAATATCTCGGCAGCCGCTCCACTTTCTCGCTCGGCCAGTTTGGCGGCCACGCCGGACGCACCTTGCGCGTTGCCGATATGCTGCCGATCTCCCAGCCGCAGCTGGCGGCCTGCACCACGCCCGCGCCGGTCAGCGCACCGCAGCCGCTCGATCATGCACTGGTGCCACACTACGGCAGCGAATGGCGCATTGGCGTGCTATACGGACCGCACGGCGCACCGGATTTCTTTACTCAGGCGGCGATTGATGAGTTCTTTGCCAGCGACTGGCAGGTGCACTACAACTCCAACCGCCTCGGCGTGCGCTTGGTTGGCCCGAAACCGACGTGGACGCGCGCCAACGGCGGCGAAGCCGGCCTGCACCCCTCTAACGTGCATGACTGCGAATATGCCATCGGCGCGGTGAACTTCACCGGCGACTTCCCGGTGATTCTGACGCACGACGGCCCCAGCCTCGGCGGCTTCGTCTGTCCGGTGACCATCGCTAAAGCCGAGCTATGGAAAGTGGGCCAGGTGAAACCAGGCGATAAAATTCGCTTCCACCCGATCAGCGCCGACGAAGCGGTGGCGCTGGAAAAAGCCCAGGCGCACAGCGTAGCCACCCTGCGCAGCGCGCACGCACCCGCCTTTGCGGTGCCCTCTTTAGCGGCCAGCGCTATCGGTTCCGCGACTCTGCTGGCGGCGTTACCGGCCACGGTCACCACGCCCGCGGCGGTCTATCGTCAGGCGGGCGACAAATATGTGCTGATTGAGTACGGCGACAACGTGCTGGATCTGGCGCTGCGCCTGCGCGTGCATCTGTTGATGAATGCGCTGCGTGAACGCGCGGTGCCGGGCGTGGAAGAGCTGTCGCCTGGCGTGCGCTCATTGCAGGTGCGCTACGACAGCCTGATCCTCAGCCAGAAACAGTTAATGCAGCTGCTGCTGGAGCTGGAAAGCGGATTGGGCGATGTCAGCCAGCTGAAAGTGCCGTCACGCATTGTCTGGCTACCGATGGCATTCGAAGACAGCGCCACGCTCGGCGCAGTCGAACGCTACAAAGAAACCGTGCGTGCCAGCGCGCCGTGGCTGCCGAACAACGTTGATTTTATTCAGCGTATTAATGGTTTAGCCAGCCGCGAAGCGGTGCGCGACACGATTTTTGACGCCAGCTACCTGATTCTCGGTCTCGGCGATGTCTATCTCGGCGCGCCGTGCGCGGTGCCGATCGATCCGCGCCATCGCCTGCTCAGTTCCAAATACAGCCCGGCGCGCACCTTCACCGCCGAAGGCACCGTCGGCATTGGCGGCATGTACATGTGCATCTACGGCATGGATTCCCCGGGCGGCTATCAGCTGGTGGGCCGCACCCTGCCGATCTGGAACAAGTTCCTCAAAAACCCGCAGTTCGCCGCCGACGAGCCGTGGCTGCTGCACTTCTTCGATCAGGTGCGCTTCTACCCGGTAACGGAAGATGAACTGACGCAGCTGCGCGATGACTTCCGCGAAGGCCGCGCCACGGTGCGCATCGAAGAAACGGTATTCGACTTCGCCGCTCATCACCAGTTCCTGGCGGAAAATGCCGCGTCGATCAGCGATTTCCGTCAGCGCCAGTCCACCGCCTTCGAACAGGAAGTGACGCTGTGGGCGCAGGAAGAGCAGAACGCGCCACTCACCAGTGAAGAGACGCTGGAGGTGGCGGAAGCCGACGACGATGCGCTGGCGGTGTGCGCCGATATGAACGGCAACATCTGGAAAGTGCTGGTACAGCCGGGCGACGTGGTGGAAGCCGGTCAAACGCTGATCATCGTGGAAGCGATGAAGATGGAACTGGGGATTGTCGCGCCACAGGCCGGCAAAGTGAAACGCATTGCCTGCCAGGCGGGACGTCCGGTGAGTCCGGGTGATGCCCTGCTGTGGCTGGAATAAGGAGTTGGCATGAACACGAGCCCGCGTAGCAAAGGCCGCCCTGAAGCGCTGGCCGAAAAGGTTTATCAGGCGCTGAAGCAGGACATTTTCGAGTTCCGCCTGATGCCGGGTGACCGCTTCAGCGAAAACGAAATCGCCGATCGGCTGGACGTCAGCCGCACGCCGGTGCGTCAGGCGCTGTTCTGGCTGGAGCGCGAGGGCTACGTCGAAGTGTGGTTCCGCAGCGGCTGGCAGGTGAAGCCGTTCGACTTCGAATATTTCGAAGAGCTGTACGACTTCCGCACCGTGCTGGAGTGCGAAGCGGTGCGCCGCCTGTGCGCGCTGCCCGCACCACAATGCATCGACATGCTTACCGCGCTGAAAAGCTTCTGGATTGATGCGCCGCCGCTGGCCGATGGCAAAGCGGTCTCCGCGCAAGATGAAGCCTTTCACATGGCGCTGGTGGCCGCTGCAGGCAATCAGGAGATGGCGCGCATTCACGCCGAATTGACCGAAAAGATTCGCATCATTCGTCGTCTCGATTTCACCCGTGACGACCGAATGGAGGCGACATACCGCGAACACGCCCAGATTTTACGGGCGATTTTCCAGCAACAGACCGAGGAGGCGCAGCGCATTTTAACCGACCACATCGCCGTCAGTAAGGCTGAGGTCAGAAAGATTACATTGCATATGTTACAGCAGGCTCGACTTCAACCCATTGAATAACAACATAAACACAGTTAGGGGTTTACTGATGAAAAGACGTTCGTTGCTCAAGGCTTTTGCGCTCTCTGCCTCTGTCGCCAGCATGGGCTTTGCCTTCGCGGCACAGGCTGCTGACACCATCAAGGTGGGCATTATGTCCTCGCTTTCCGGCACCATGGCGATCTCCGAAACGCCGCTGAAGGACGTGGCGCTGATGACCATCGATGAGATCAACGCCAAAGGCGGCGTGCTCGGCAAAAAACTGGAACCGGTGGTGGTGGATCCCGCGTCTAACTGGCCGCTGTTTGCCGAAAAAGCGCGTCAGCTGCTGACGCAGGATAAAGTGGCAGCGGTGTTCGGTTGCTGGACCTCGGTATCGCGCAAATCGGTGCTGCCGGTGTTTGAGGAGCTGAACGGCCTACTGTTCTATCCGGTGCAGTACGAAGGCGAAGAGATGTCGCCGAACGTGTTTTATACCGGTGCCGCGCCGAACCAACAGGCGATTCCGGCAGTGGAATACCTGATGAGTGAAGATGGCGGCAGCGCTAAACGCTTCTTCCTGCTGGGCACCGACTACGTCTATCCGCGTACCACCAACAAGATCCTGCGCGCCTTCCTGCACACTAAAGGCGTGCAGGATAAAGACATCGAAGAGGTCTATACGCCGTTTGGCTACAGTGATTACCAGACCATTGTCTCCAACATTAAGAAGTTCTCTGCCGGGGGTAAAACCGCGGTGATCTCCACCATTAACGGCGACTCCAACGTACCGTTCTACAAAGAGCTGGCGAACCAGGGCATTAAAGCCACCGATATTCCGGTCATCGCCTTCTCGGTCGGCGAGGAAGAGTTGCGCGGCATCGACACTAAACCGCTGGTCGGTCAGTTAGCGGCGTGGAACTACTTCGAGTCAGTGGATAACCCCACCAACGCGCAGTTTGTGAAGGATTACCGCGCCTATGCCAAGGCACACAATCTGCCGAACGCCAATACCGTGGTGACTAACGATCCGATGGAAGCCACCTACGTGGGCCTGCATATGTGGGCGCAGGCAGTTGAGAAAGCCGGCACCACCGATGTAGACAAAGTGCGTGCCGCGATGGCGGGCCAGACCTTCAAAGCGCCGGACGGTTTCACCCTGACCATGGATAAAACCAACCATCATCTGCACAAGCCAGTAATGATTGGTGAAGTGGAAGAGAACGGCCAGTTCAACGTGGTGTGGCAAACCGAGCAACCGGTGCGCGCCCAGCCGTGGAGCCCGTACATCGCGGGTAACGACAAGAAGCCCGATCATCCGGTGAAATCAACGCAGTAAGCGATAGCGGTCGCCATAAATGGCGCCCCTACATTAACCGTGCAGTAGGGTCGCCATTAATGGCGACCTCAATCTCCATCAGGGCCAGAACCATGACAATTCGCCGTTATCTCTGCTGTCTGCTGTTACTGCTGCCCTGGCTCGCCCATGCGGGCGCTGGCGCAGACTTCGCGGCCGCCAGCCGCACCCAACAAGCCACGCTGCTGCAACAGTGGGCCGCCGCGCCGCAGGCCAGCCGCTTGCCGCTGCTCGCCGCGTTGCGCAATGAAACTGTGGTCATCGACCAAAAACAACAGCCGTTCAGCAAACAGGGCGAGACATTGCAGCCGCTCGACAGCGCGCAACAGCCCAGCGGCGCGACTAAAAAGCTGTTTATGAATAACCGGCTGCGCGTATTGATCGCCAGCGCCCTCGCCGCCCACCAGCTGGTGAGTGAGGATCCGGCGATCCGCTTACGCGCGGCGCAACAGCTGCAAAACGACGGCGTCGCCGACCTGCTGCCATTGATTGAGCAGCGCCTCGCCAGCGAGAAAGACACGCAGGTACACGCGGTGCTGCTGATGGCAGCAGCCAACCTGCAACTCGCCAGCCCGGATGCGGCGCTGCGCCTTAAAGCCGTCAAACTGCTCGGTGAATCCAGCGATCCCAATATGCAGGCCAGCCTCAACCGCTTAACCCAGGCGAGTAATGAACCCGATGCCAACGTACGTGACGCCGCCACCGCCAGCCTCAAACAGATTAAACAGCGCCTGATGTGGGGCGATCTGCTCGGCCAGGCGTTTACCGGTTTGTCGCTGGGATCGATTTTGCTGCTGGCGGCACTCGGTTTGGCGATCACCTACGGGCTGCTGGGCGTGATCAATATGGCGCACGGCGAAATGCTGATGCTCGGCGCTTACGCCACCTGGTTTGTACAAAGTCTGTTTCAACAGTTTGCGCCGCAGTGGCTGGCCTGGTATCCGCTGCTGGCGCTGCCGGTAGCGTTTCTGGTCACCGCCTGCATGGGCATGTTGCTGGAGCGCACCATCATCCGCCATCTGTACGGACGCCCACTGGAAACGCTGCTCGCGACATGGGGCATCAGCCTGATGCTGATCCAGCTGGTACGCATGCTGTTTGGCGCGCAGAACCTCGAAGTGGCTAACCCAAGCTGGCTCTCCGGCGGGCTGCAGCTGCTGCCCAATCTGGTGCTGCCGTACAACCGCATTGCGGTGATTCTGTTCGTGTTTGCCGTGCTGGGGCTGACCTGGCTGCTGCTGAATAAAACCCGCCTCGGCCTCAGCGTACGCGCGGTCACGCAAAACCGTGCGATGGCTGACTGCTGTGGCGTACCGACCGGACGCATTGATATGCTGGCGTTTGGCCTTGGTTCGGGCATTGCCGGACTCGGCGGCGTGGCGTTATCACAGCTCGGCAACGTTGGGCCGGAGCTCGGCCAGGGCTACATCATCGACTCCTTCCTCGTGGTGGTATTGGGCGGCGTCGGCCAACTGGCGGGCACCGTGGTGGCCGCATTTGGTCTCGGCATTCTCAACAAAGTGCTGGAACCGCAGATTGGCGCGGTGCTGGGTAAAATCCTCATCCTCGTGCTGATCGTGCTGTTTATCCAGAAACGTCCGCAGGGCCTGTTTGCCTTCAAAGGGAGGGTGATTGACTGATGAGCCAGCCAATGACGTTAACCATGGCGCGCAAAGCGCCGCGCCTGACCCTCAGCCTTGGCGTGGTGATCACCGTGCTGCTGCTGGCGCTGCCGTTCTGCGCCCTGCTGCCCGCCACGCATCCGCTGGCGATCTCCACCTACACGCTGACGCTGGTTGGCAAAATTCTCTGTTATGCCGTGGTCGCGGTGGCGCTCGATCTGGTGTGGGGTTACGCCGGTTTGCTGTCGCTCGGTCACGGTTTGTTCTTCGCGCTCGGCGGCTATGCCATGGGCATGTATCTGATGCGTCAGGCATCTGGCGACGGCTTGCCGGCGTTTATGTCCTTCCTTTCGTGGAGCGAACTGCCGTGGTTCTGGGCCGGCACGCAGCATTTTGCCTGGGCGCTGTGCCTGATCATGCTGGTGCCGGGTGTGCTGGCCTTGGTGTTTGGCTTCTTCGCCTTCCGCTCGAAAATCAAAGGCGTCTACTTCTCAATCATGACGCAGGCGCTGACCTACGCCGGTATGCTGCTGTTTTTCCGCAATGAAACCGGCTTCGGCGGCAACAACGGCTTTACCGGCTTCACCACGCTACTCGGCTTTAATGTCACCGCCACCGGCACGCGCATCGGGCTGTTTGTCGCGACGGTGCTGCTGCTGCTGGTAAGCCTCGGCATTGGCTTCGCGCTGGCACGCAGCAAGTTTGGCCGGGTGCTGACGGCAGTGCGCGATGCGGAAAATCGCCTGATGTTCGTCGGTTACGATCCCAAAGGCTTCAAACTGTTTGTCTGGACGCTCTCGGCGGTGCTGTGCGGACTGGCGGGTGCGCTCTATGTACCGCAGGTCGGCATTATCAACCCGAGTGAAATGTCGCCGACCAACTCGATTGAAGCGGCGATTTGGGTGGCGCTGGGCGGACGCGGCACGCTGATTGGTCCGCTGCTCGGTGCCGCCATCGTCAACGGTGCCAAGAGCTGGTTTACCGTCGCCTTCCCGGAATACTGGCTGTTCTTCCTCGGCCTGATGTTTATCCTGGTCACGCTGTTCCTGCCGCGTGGCGTGATTGGCCTGCTGCGCCGGAGGCGTGATGACTGAACACCTGTTTACCCAACCTCATCCTTCAGATCGCCATCGCCAACAAAGCGATCCGGTGTTGCAGCTGGAGAAGATCAACGTGTCGTTCGATGGCTTCCGCGCGCTAACCGATCTTTCACTGAAGATCGGCGTCGGTGAACTGCGCTGCGTGATCGGCCCCAACGGCGCGGGCAAAACCACGCTGATGGATGTGATCACCGGTAAAACCCGACCGGACAACGGTCAGGTGATCTACGACCAGGATACCGATCTCACTAAAATGTCGCCCGTGGAGATCGCGCGCGCCGGTATTGGCCGCAAATTCCAGAAACCTACGGTATTTGAAGCGCTCACGGTGTTTGAGAATCTGGAAATTGCGCTGAAAAATGACAAATCGGTGTGGGCCAGCCTGCGCGCACGGCTGAACGGCGAGCAGCAGGATCGCATTGATGAGGTACTGAAACTGTTGCGGCTGGGCGGCGAGCGTCAGCGCAAAGCCGGTTTGCTGTCGCACGGTCAGAAGCAGTTTCTGGAAATCGGTATGCTGCTGGTGCAGGACCCGCATCTGCTGCTGCTGGATGAACCGGCGGCGGGCATGACCGATGCCGAAACCGAATACACCGCCGAGCTGTTTCGCAGTCTCGCCGGGAAGCATTCACTGATGGTGGTTGAGCACGACATGGGTTTTGTTGAAACCATTGCCGATCACGTGACCGTGCTGCATCAGGGCCAGGTGCTGGCCGAGGGATCGTTACGCGAAGTGCAAGCGGACGATCGGGTTATCGACGTTTATCTGGGGCGCTAACATGCTGCAAGTGGCGGAACTGAATCAATATTACGGCGGCAGCCACATTTTGCGCGGCCTGTCGTTTGAGGCCAAAGCGGGTGAAATCACCTGCCTGCTGGGACGCAACGGCGTGGGCAAAACCACGCTGCTGAAATGCCTGATGGGGCTGATTCCGGCTAAGTCCGGCGAAATTCGCTGGCAGGATAAAGTGATTAACAGCCGCAAACCGCACCAGCGCGTGCAGGCGGGTATCGCTTATGTGCCGCAAGGGCGCGAAATCTTCCCGCGTTTGACGGTAGAAGAGAATCTGTTGATGGGGCTGGCGCGTTTTTCTGGCACCCAGGCCAAAGCGGTGCCGGAGGAGATCTACCAGCTGTTCCCGGTGCTGCGTGAGATGAAAGCGCGACGCGGCGGCGATCTGTCAGGCGGCCAGCAGCAGCAGCTGGCGATTGGCCGCGCCCTCGCCTGCAAACCAACGTTGTTGATCCTCGATGAACCCACCGAGGGGATCCAGCCCTCGGTGATCAAGGAGATCGGCGCGGTGATCCGCCAGCTGGCGCAGCGCGGCGATATGGCGATCTTGCTGGTGGAGCAGTTTTATGATTTCGCCGCCGAACTGGCCGACAGCTATCTGGTGATGTCACGCGGCGAGATCGTGCAGCGCGGTGCCGGATCCAGCATGGAAGCCGACGGCGTGCGGGGATTGGTGGCGATTTGATTGCGTTGATGAATACAAATGGGCGGCCTAACGGCCGCTTCTAAACATTGCAGTGCTTTATTAAATTTAGCGATTTGAAGGGGTGGGGATCAAACGCGTTTAAATCAGTACAACATTTTAATTACTGTTCAAATTCAAAATCCGCCTTGCCCACTTTATTGCTTACTGCAACGATTTTCCCACTCCATCCGAAAGTGACATTACCATCAGATGCGATATTAATTGAATGGATAGATCCAACGCCTTCAATGAGAGGTTCAAGTGTTTTAAGTTTCTTTAGAATCTGCTGATCATCACCTGTAATCTCACTTGTTAAATAGTAGCGATAAACAACAGGAACGGTGGCTCCCCCAGCATTATATTCTGTCATATAAAGCCATAAAGATTGATTGATTTTTTGACTTCGTTTCAACACATCATTACTGTGTGGATTTTCATTTCCTATGACTAAAAAAATAATAATAACGAGCAAAAGAAGAGTCAGTATAAAGTGAAACCTTTTAATAACCGTGCTGTTTAGCATACTCGATTCCTTCGCGTATATTGCGTTGGTCTGTTGGGTCATCGCCATAGGGAGGAACATGATACCACTTTCCCCAGCGCGGTTTAGATGCGCCAGGTCCTAGCGAAACAAATGCCATACACCCTTCCTGGGTGCGTCATAAAATTAGATATCCATAATGCACATCTTATTATTACATTATTTGATCTATATCATTCGCGTATTAAAATCAGGAAAGAAGAGATGGCTTGAACGATGAAATAAAATAGTTAATTAAGACGTTTAAAATGCCAACATCAGTAATACTATTTTTCCTAAAATGACGACCAAAAGACTAATACCGATCAGTTAAGGACTGGAAAAAACATCGCACATACCGTAGCGGCGCAATTTATTGCGCAATATACAGGTCAAATGCGCGCAATAAATTGCGCCGCTACGTTCAGTGCAAATGTTGGCAGCTATACCTATAAAATTCCGGTCTCAACGCTGAAGTGGCGCTGTTCACCGGGGGCCAGTTCAATCAAGGTGCCGGCGCGCTGCGCTGCTTTGAATCCTTCCGGGCGGCAAGTGGCCGGCAGCACGTAGGCGGCGACCTGCTGATCGCGGTTATGCAGCATCCAGCGCGTAGCGTGCGGGAATTGCTGGCTGGAGAAGCGCGTCATCAGGGCAAAGCCCTGCGGCGCGTGCAACTCAAACTGCATCTCATCGCCATACTGCTGAAGATCATCAGCGAAAAACACGATCTCCGGATCGCACATCTCGGGCTGATCCAACTGCTGAAATGCCTGCGGATCGGCGGCCAGTTTATCGGTGTAAGCGCGCCACTGTGGCGTCGGCTTGACGTGCGCCGGGATCGAGGTGCGCAGTTGAAACGCATCCGTCGGGATCGATTGCTGAAACCGGCCCTGCTCAATCCACGCGCTATTGAGATGGCACATGTACTGCAGCGGCATCGGCGCACCGGCCAGATTGGTGACGTTCATCTCGATATGTAAGCGGGCAGCATTGGCCTCAATGCGTACCGCAGGTGCGGCAAGATAATGATGGCCGAAGCCCTTCACATACTCGGTTTCGCCCTCCAGCGACAGGCGATCGTTTTCCAGCACAATCCACGCGCTGTCCATGCGCGCGCAGGCCATTTCGCCGTGCAGCGGATGATCGTCATCGGCCGCCGGACAGCCGTTGGCCAGCAGGCCAGAATGGAAAGCAAAACAACCGTAGGTATCAATGATCGAACTGCCGGGCAGCGGCTGCTTAAAGCTGTGACCCATGGCCAGCGAATGGCCGTCAAAGTGGGCGTCCCACACCATCTGGCCGTAAAACGGCAATACGATCACCGTGCCGCGTGGGTTGCTGATGCGCACCGCTTCCACGCCCGCTGGGTAGCGAAACAGCTCGACGTGGAACGTCTCATTGCGCAGTAGCGTGCTCGGCGTGGCATGGAACTGTTCACGGCGTAACGGTAAACGGGTTTTCATGGCATCTCCTCGACTAAACGACCGGCCGCTTCAGCCTGCTTTTTATGGCGCAGCTCGCCCCAGAAGAAGTAACACACCCAGGCAAAGCACAGCAGCGAGACGCCAAACGCCAGCTGCATCGATCCCACATGATCGGAGACGAAGCCCTGAATCGCTGGAATAAAGGCAGCGCCGACAATCGACATCACGATAAACGCCCCCGCCACTTCGGTGTATTTGTTATCGACGGTGGCCAGCGTTCCAGCATAGATCGTTGCCCAGCAAGGACCAAATAGCGCGCTGACAAAGATGGCGGCATACACGGCGGTAAAGTTCGGCACAAACATCACATACGCCAATGCAAGAACACCCAATAGCGAGTAGGCGATCAGCACTTTTTCAGCACGGAAGCGCGTCATCAGAAAGTTGGCGATGAATTTACCGATAAAGAAGCCGATGAAGCTATAAATCATAAAGTTAGACGCGTGACGTTCATTGCTAGCACCCAGCGTTAGCGCCAGACGAATGGTGAATGACCACACCGCGACCTGCATGCCGACATACAGGAACTGCGCCACAATGCCGCGTTTAAAGTGACGATTGGCAGCCAGATAGCGGAAGGTCTCGCCGAGCGACGGCAGGGATTTTTCACTGCTTTCCGGTTTGCAGCGCGGATAGCGGGTGAACAGGAACAGCAGCATCACCACCACCAGCACCATGACCAGATATTTGTACGGCTCCAGCGTGTGCTCCAGCATGGTAAGGCGGAACGCATGCGCCTGTTCAGCATTCATGCCCGCCAGCTGGCTTTCCAGGCTGTCGCCCTCCTGGAACACCAGATATTTGCCCAGCACGATGCCCATCAACGCGCCCACCGGATAGAACGTCTGGCTGATATTCAGGCGCAGCGTGGCATGATCGCGATGACCAATCATCGAGCTATAGGTATTAGCAGCGGTTTCCAGAAAACTTAACCCAATGGCGATAGCGAAAATTGCTGCCAGGAACATGGTGTAAGTTGCCATGTGCGAAGCGGGATAGAACAGCACACAGCCTACGATATACAGCGCCAGCCCCAGCAAAATCGCCAGTTTATAACTGGCCTTGCGGATCACCAGCGAAGCCGGAATAGCGATCAGGAAGTAGCCGCCGTAGAACGCGCTTTGCACCAGTGCACTGGCGAAATCGCTCAACGCGAACACGCTTTTAAACTGGGTGATCAGGATATCGTTGAGACTCGCCGCACAGCCCCACAACGGGAACAGGCACGAGAGCAAAATGAACTGAAACAGCGGCGTTTTATTCAAATAGCCATCAGGTTGCTGAACAATGTTCGGTTGCATAACTCGACCTCAGTGAACGTTGAGAAAACGCTGGAAGGTTTCCGCGTCGGGATAGGAGCGCTGCGTGCCGCGACCGGTCACGCTGCAGGCGGCATAGGCAGAGGCTTGCGCCATCGCGGCCGGGATATCGCCGCTTTTCACCAGTTCGTGAGCGAAGCAGCCGATAAAGGCATCGCCCGCACCGCTGGTGTCCACCGCTTTTACTGCTGTCGGTGCAACCTGATGCACCGTGTCGCCAGACATCCACAGCGAACCGCGTCCGCCCAGCGTGATGATCAGGTTTTTCAGCCCGCGCTTAAGCAGCGATTGTCCCGCCAGTTTGACCTCTTCATCGGTGGTGACGGGCATGCCGGTGAGAATCTCCAGTTCGGTTTCATTCGGCATGAAAAAGTCGCATTTGCAGGCGTATTCGATATTGAGATCCGCCACCGCCGGTGCCGGATTGAGGATCACTTTGATGTCATGCTGACGGGCAAAATCAATGGCGTAATAGACGGTTTCCAGCGGGATCTCCAGCTGCAGGATGATCAACTTACATGTCTTCAGCGCCTCGGCGGCGGCATCGATATCCGCCGGTTTCAGCTGCTGGTTGGCGCCCTTGATGATCAGAATGCGGTTCTGCGATTGATCGTCAACGAAGATCGGCGCCACGCCGCTGGAGGTGCCGGACGCGGTGGTGACAAAGCGTGTATCAACGCCCTGCTGTTGCAGATTGGCCACGGTGTTAGGCGCAAACAGATCGTCGCCCACTTTGCTGACCATCATCACACTGCCGCCCATCTTCGCCGCCGCAACGGCCTGATTCGCACCTTTACCGCCACAGCCAATGGCAAAATCGGGTGCTTCCAGCGTTTCGCCCGCTTTAGGTAGCTGATTGGTATAGGTAATGAGGTCCACCATATTTGACCCAATAACCGCAATATCCATTGTTTTCTCCCGGTAAATTCTTAAGGTTATAATGTTATTAAAATCACAATATCAGGTTAATAAAGTTAATTATGTGATAAATTTCACACCTCACAACTGTGAAAAAAAGCAGATAAACAGCCATTCATTTAGAAAAATGAATGTTATTATTCTAACAATGCAACAACATTGAGAGCTTAAGCGGGTGATGCGCGAAGCGCGGGGATTTCGGCAATGCGTGACGTTTGCGGGCCGATCTCATTACAGGTAAGATTGAAAACTGGCCTGCTGGATACGTCGCAAATCATTAAAATATGTGAGATTTATCGTGATTTTTGACCAGGCAACTTCGACCTCAGGATTAATTACGCAGAGATGATCATGGAAACCCGGCGCGACGAACGTATTCACAAGTTGGCTCAGGCGCTGAAACGCACCGATAAACTGCACCTGAAAGACGCGGCGCAGCTGCTGGGTGTGTCGGAAATGACCATCCGCCGCGATCTCACCGAACCGGCTTCAACCGTGGTGC
>Ga0207655_1002572_pt1 | contig 14500 bp, 15 predicted proteins | sample KBSM44metaG_FD_184398 | JGI IMG/M metagenome (GOLD analysis project Ga0207655, IMG submission 184398) | Miscanthus rhizosphere microbial communities from Kellogg Biological Station, Michigan, USA - KBS M4-4 metaG (SPAdes) (version 2) | ecosystem: Host-associated > Plants > Roots > Rhizosphere >...
TTCTATTTATTTAGAGAACTTAGGGTTTTCATGAGACAAAGCGCATATAATAAATCATATATATTACGATACCTGGAAGAGTCACTTGCTGAAACTATTGGCTTATTAAGAGCCAGAGGATGAGTAGGGAATATATCATTGAAGGCTTCAAGTTCCCTCTTGGAAATACTTACGAAATTACCTATACATTATTGCGGCATGAAACCGCAGGTATTCTTTTGGGTCCAGTAGTGGTTGGAGGGTTGATGTATAATGTTTGGTATGGAGTTCAGCAATGATATCGCAAAATAAAGCTGTTGAAATTGCCAAAGAATATGCAAGGGAAACAGGTTATGGTTGGGACGAACGTTTTCATGAGGCTGTGAGATCGTCTTTTGATGGCAAATCTGTTTGGGTTATTTCAACCTCAGATTTAAAATTTTCTGAAGATCTTCCATGGATGATGGAAAGTATGCCTAATCCAGTTAAATATTATATAGATGTCTCTAGTGGTGAATGTATTGCAGTAGGGGGAAGAGGCAGTGCGACTCTTCGATTAAATAAATAAATCAAAATGTTCATTATCGACTTTATAAAATATGAGAGTGTTTTCGCGAAAATTTAAATGCTTTGTATGCGGGCTTCAACGGGATAAAAATATACAGAATTGTGAAGCCTGCTAACAGTGTTAGCGAATAAGATACAAGGTTTTCTTGTGTACCGCTGCGAATGGTATAAATGAGTCCTGCGAGAAGGATAGCTATTAATATCATTGCAGCTATGAATCTTTTCTTTAACTGTGAAAGGAGCCAGGGATAAGGATAACCGTTTTTATCAGCATGCTGGCGTATCACAGAGACTTCTTTTGGTGTAAACCCTTCTTTTAAAAGCATTTCTTCGATTTGCTTTTTATTCATAATGAATGTTATTTATTTGTCTTACGATAGTCTGATTGTAACTCATTACCCAAGCTCTATACAAAACGGACAGGTATTTGTAAGGCTTCTGGTTTTTTAATTTTTAGCAATAGTTCTCTAATGCTAACATTTCCGCATTAAATATGTGCTTTTAAAATTACATGTAACCAAAAAGCCTGGTAATTCTGAGGGAGGTAGTGCTGGCATATTTTGCTTTTTAGATTTTAGAAGGCGCTCTGCAAAGATATCAACGGGATTGAACTCAATCAGTTCCTTGGTAGCTATTCAACGAAAAATTTCATTTAGTCGCGAAATAATGCGCCTTAAGGTTTCAAGACCCCCCGCGCTGTTCGATTGGATCAAGCTGATGCTTCAAGAGTTTGGGCCGAATCTCTTTAATCGGAACATTATTCAATCCAGGGAAGACGTTACGTTCAAGGCTACGCCAGATATCAGCTACATGATCTTCTAAAATCACTGACGTTCTTTTCTTCTCTTCCAGCCACTTTCTTGCCACCACCTACAAGGTGTGTTCAGTGGACGCTTTTAATGCATTCGCTTTGTCGGTCTTATGCGTTTGCGGATCAATCTGCTGTGCGAGTAGGGCAAGGTACTGATCTCTGAGAGAGCTATCTTGCGCGAATGTGAGGGTAAGTACCCGAACTCATTTTCGTTAGTTTCTTAGTTACGGGAACCGCATATCTGAAGTACCAGTTTTTCTTGCCATCTTTCACGGTTGGCGATATACGCAAAAACAAGCCGTAACCATTGAGGAGGTTCACTTCCTTCTCGGCAGGCTTAGTGTTTTTGATTTGAGTATCATTGAGTTTAGTGACGACTTTCGGCATGTTCGGACCCTCAGATTTTGGACCCATGGGGCTGGGTCCATAACAGGCTGTCATTTGGCGTGGATTCTAGCCACTCTCAGTGGACTGCTATGGACACAAAAAAGCCCGCAAAGTTTTCACCTTGCGGGCTCTTAGGACTTCGATGATGGTTCTGGTAACCATCAACCAAGAATTTTGGTGGGCTGGCGGAGTCTGAATTTTATTCTTAAGTCTATGCTTTTAATGTATTTTTCTGGATCTAACTTTAATTGGTATACCTAAGCGTATACCAATTGCCTTCACTGAGACGTTTTTAATATAGGTGGAGGGCTGCTCTTTGCCTCTATCGTTTCGCATGTTTTTAGCCCCGAAAAGCGCTTGACGGCACATGGTTCGGAAAAGAACGCGAGGTTTAGGCGTACTTAACAGGAAAACGGCATTCAGTGACGAAAAGCCCAATTACAAAACTGAAAATGTGATCTGAGGATAGTCCGCTATGAGCGAGAAGCGGACATTGCTAACATCATTCTGTGTCAATCAATGGGGATCAGGCCAAAACAATGCACACATTTTACGAGCTCGCATTTAGATGTACTCATTTTTCGTTGTCAATGATAAATGAAGCTGAATCTAAATCATTGGCGCTACTGTCGGAAACGGGGTCTACCCCACCAATAAAAAATTTACAAGCGCTCAACCTGCAAAGGATGATTCATGTAGTAGGAATGTTTTCAGTTTTTGAAGCTCATCTGCAACGAAGACTAAATTGCAGTAATGGATTTAAAGAGGCAGAAACAGTTCTCGAAAATGCAGGTGAATTCGCGTTAAAAGAAGATTTTCATAATTGCTATCTTGCAGTCAACGCGTTAAAGCATGGGCAAGGGAGTAGTTATAAAATCTTGGTCAGTAAAATTCATTCAGTTCCTTTCGTAGTAGGAACTCCTTCAAATCCAATTTTTGAAGAAGGAGATGTAACTGGAATAGAGGGGCTAATAAAAGTTGATGATTCCTTTCTCGAAAGCTGTTTGCAACTTATCGAGAATGTATCTGAAAAAATTGCACTAAACCGGCCTGACTTCAATCCGTGATTTGCGGACTGCCATGCATTGGACAGAACGACTGTTGTGTCCAGGTGGGGCAGGTGTAAAGCGATGGGGCCGTCTGACAGGAGTCTAACGGCCGCACATGCATACTGATTGTGAGGAAGGCTTCAGTAGCCTCTGAAACTATGCAGCATAGAAGAAAGCTCGTCATTCTTGCGTATAAAATTCATTATATATTCTTCGGTGATTATTTCTTGTGTTCCGCTATTTTTATGTTTGGTTGCTAAAATTTGGTCATCATTGTCCGATGACATAGCTTCAGTCGCGGTTATTCTGAAACTATGTATTATTCTGTTCCGGATTTCGACAAGTTCTTCGAAGAGGTTGGCAATGCTATCATTCGAGGCTTTCGTAATGGTTTCTTTAATTGGATTTAAAAGGCGGCCAGATGTTCTGTCTATTAATTCAAACCAGTTATAGGTTTTATCATTATCAATGCGCAGGATGTTCTCGATAATGAATCCATTATTGGAATTAAAAACGCAAACAGCAGTCCCAATTAACTCTCTGTATTTTTTTGAGGGGACTGATTGATGTGAATAATCTTCATACATGGCACTAACTCCTTCTGTGTGGTTGTTTTATTCAGCCTATCAAGAAATGTTCTCATACTGCCAGTGAAAAGAATTTCCCAGCCGTCCGGAAACCGAAAAGCAGCATCGCTGCCAGATCACGCATAGTCAGTAGATCCGTAAAGAATACCCTGAGCATCAATCAGCACATCCTAAAGAATAAAACGGGCGACAAACGCGCGGCTTGCTGTTCTGCGGCATGGAAGCGTTAGATGACGCGGAAGGAGGTACTTCAAAACATTCGAGTGATAAGGAAGCGAGGAACCCCTAAAAAAAGATTTTATGAAAAATCCTTCACATTCTACACCTTTCATTTAATGGCTTTATATTCAATATGTTATGCTGTGAAGTATGCGTGTAGTATTGTCTGAACTCTACACCATGGGTGAACAATAGGCGTAAAAAAACCGGCGATCGCCGGTTCCGTATGGTTCAGATGGCTGCTTGGTCATCACACTTTGGCAGCCAGTCCGTGTTGCTCTCTTCCATCAGATCCAGATTGGTCTGGATACCCAACTTGGTTCGCCGTTTCAGATAGCTCAACCCGTATTCTCGTAGAATTCCCTCAAGCGCCAGACTAAACATTTTCATGCTCAGCGGGTTTTTATAGCCATTGGCCTCCATGTAGCACAGGTAAGCATGATATAGATAGCGACGAGGCTGTGCGGGCCGGATACTCGCATTACCCATATAAAGCGCGTTCGGCTCCGGTGCGGTGAACAGGTAGCCGCAGAAGTCCACCATCGGGTCCGCATCGCGCTTGATGCGCATCGCCTCGTCAGAGTTCTGCTGCGACTGAAGCAGCGACCGGGCCTGCTGCGGCTGGCTGAACTGCTGCATCAGCTGGCGCACGATAACAGCCAGCTCACCGCTGATTTTCTCTTTCAGCTGCGGGTCGCGCTCGTCTGCCGGGATGATTTCCGGGAAGTGCAGTATCACCCGGCGGCGCGACACGCCCCCGCTGCGGTCGGTGAAGCGCATCGGGTTGTTGTTCACCGCAAGAATTACCGCCGGAATGTGCGTTGAGTAGGCGTCGCGGTATTTCGGGTCCACTGAGACCGCATCGCCGCCGGTGATGGCCTTGATGCCCGCGCCGTCGCCGCTCCACTTTTCCTGGTCGGGCAGAATAATCAGCGAGTAGCCAATTACCGCTGCGCGTTCGCGCGACGACTCCAGCGTTTCAATTGTCGCGGAGGTGGTGTTGTCCGTTCCGGCCAGCATGGTGGCGATTTCCGCCATGATGCTTTTACCACTGCCACCAGGACCGGTGACCTCCAGAAACAGCTGCCAGTCGTAGCGGTTCGCCAGCACCATAAACAGCGCGGCCAGAACGATGTCACGCTTGGCCGGGTCCCGTCCGGCGGCGCGGTCGAGCCACTGCCAGAAGTGCGGCGCGTGGTCTGCCAGCGTTTCGCCCTGAACGGGCTTCGTGTAATCCACCTCGCTGACCGTGCGCAGCCAGAAGTCTTTACTGTGCGGGCTGAAGCCGCCGGTGCGGGTGTCCAGTACGCCGTTACGAAAGCCAATCAGGCGGCGTGCCGGGTCGGCCTGCTGCGGCAGCATCAGCTTCAGCGTGTCCACCACGCCCGAAATCTTGCCCGCTGAGAACGGCGCGCGCAGGCGCTGAAACAGCTTCGCCACGTCGCGCTCGAACTGCTTCCCGGAAATCACCTTCCACGCGCCGGAACGGTAGCGGGACAGAATTTCCCCGCTGGCGTCAACGGCCAGCGCGCTGCGGTAGTGCTCCGCCACACGCTCCGCCTTTTCGCTGGCGCTCATGGCTGAAAATTCCGCTTCGCTCATCACGTCGAACGGACTGGCGGCGGGCGGCATGGCGGCTTCGGCCAGCGCCCGCCGGGTGCTTTCCTCACCGTGCTGCATGAAGGCGTCATTCCAGTCGCCGAACACCGGCGGCAGGGCCACGGCTGCGCGGCTGGCTTCTGCTGCCTGCTTTGCCTTCGCCTGGCCGTCGCCGTTCAGGTCGCGGTCGGCGGCAATCAGCAGCGGCAGTGCGGCGTGCTTTTCACGGGCAAGGCCAGCCAGAGAAAGGAGGTTAACGGACGACATGGCAATCCACACCTCATCCCCGGTCAGGTTGTGCACCGTCAGGCCGGTGGCGTAGCCCTCCGTCAGCCAGATGCGCGCTGCCGGTTTGCCGGTGCTGAGAATATGGCACGCGCCTTTTACCTGGCCGCCCTTCAGCGTGCGCTTCTCACCCGCAACGTTAATCAGCTGCACGTTCACCAGCTGGCCGCCCGTATCGTGCAGGGGGACGAGCAAGTCACCGGCACGATAGGCAGTGAGCGCGACTTTCTGCGGCTTCGCCAGTGTCAGGCAGGACTGCTGCGGCCAGCCTTTGCGGGACAGGTAGGCGTTGCCGGTTGCATGCTGCGCGCTGCTGATCAGCTGCTGTGCCTGCTTCACGGCGGCGGCACGGGCAGATTCGTTATCTTCGCCCGCGCTGGCGGCAGGCATGCTGTCCACCGGCGGCAGGCTGCCGGTCAGGCCGTTTACCCGCGCGGCAGCTTCGGTCAGGCTCAGTGAGAGTGCCTTTTTCACCAGGTCCATGCCGTCACCGGCACCGCACTGATTACAAATCCACGTGCCGCGTCCCTCCTGGTCGTCAAAGCGGAAGCGGTCGGTTCCGCCGCATACCGGGCAGGAAGTATGGCGGTTCTTTACCACCTTCACGCCCAGCGCGGGCAGGATGCGGGGCCACTGGCCCCGCGCGGCCTTTGCCGCGTCTGATACAGTCATTTTCATTATTCTTTTCTCCCCTAATGCAGCACCGGCGCGTCTTTCAGACGCCCGCAGAGTTCATCCATCACCACCTGTCCCAGAAAGCTCAGGCGCGGGGCCGACTTCAGCGGCCCGGCGGCCAGCAGGTCGTCGAGCAGCGCGCAGGCAATTTCCTGACCGCGCAGACGTCCGTGCTGGCGCAGATAGAAGCCTTCCAGCTCGGTTTCGATAGCGTGTTCAAGGCGCGCCAGCGTCAGGCCGGGGTAGCGCTTCTGTTCGCGACAGACGGTCAGCCAGGCGCAGGCCACCGCGCGACGCGACAGCGCGGACCTCAGCTCAGTTGAAAAGGTTCGTGTGCTCATCACTCGACCTCCCCGTTCATCCAGCCGTCCTGACATCGGTTCACTACCCCGTCTAGCTGCTCGGTGATGAGGAAAATCAGCGAGTTCAGCTGCGCCTGCTGTGTTGCCGGTGGCTGTTCGTGGCACTCCTGAAGCAGGGTCATGTCGCTGATAAAGCGCCCGGCGTTGCGAAGGTGCTCAAGGCGTAACAGGTCGGCGTGGGAAATGGTGGCGTGGGTCATACGCGCACCTCCCGGACCGGCATGCGGGCGGCAAGGGAGAGTACGTAATCGCGGGCTAGCGTCAGGCGGGCGGCGCGTTCGTCAGCGGCAACGGTGCGGAGCATGTGGATACGGTGCTGGCGCTCGGTACGGCGCACGGCGGCAAAGACGAAAACAAACTGAGGGTATGGGGAATTAAGGACTGTAGCCATGATGGCAGTCTCCATTGAGTAGCGGTTATCGCCACCACCGGAAACGCCAATTTCACTGGTGGTAGCCCGGACGGGGTTGGCGTAACCGGCCTCAATGGATACCGGCGCTTCGTGAGAAGCCCCCGCCCGGGCCACCATTACACAGACGGCACTACGGCAATAAAACCGCAGCCCGAAAAATGGTTGCACTAAGGCATGGACACAAAAAAAGACGCATTGGGCGTCTGGTGTCGCCATTGAGAAATTCAGGACGCCAATCCCGGCTGCCGATTTTGCGACAGCAGAAAGACTGTACCAGGGAATGGCCCCAGCGTGCAAGCCGGGGAACAAAGGAAAATGCAGCATGACGGAAAATCTCAAGAGTTGGTGAAGATCATGCTGCACGTTCCCGACCGCGTGCGGCGATGCGTGCATTCATCCAGGCGCTGATTTCACTGGCAAGCCACGCGACGTTCTTGCCGCCAAGCGACACCTGCGCCGGAAAAGCACTGCGGCTGATGAGGTCGTAAATGGTCGAGCGGGACAGGCCGGAGACGTGGATCACTTCCGGCAGGCGCATAAAGCGTTCCTGGACCGGGAATGATACTGGCATGGCAGGGGCCGCCGGGGCGGATGAATGAGCGTTTAAAGTCGTGTGCATGAGCTACCTCTAAGGTGTCCGTGAAGCGCCGCACAGGTGTGTACGGCATCGGGTAGCTCTTTATTTTGCGACTATTTTTGCCAGTGACAACAACAGAAATCTGTCTCACCGGTCGCACAAAAACCACATAAAGCATGGGTGTACCAGAACAGTACTAAATAGTACTAAAGAGGGATAGTAAGGTTTTATCCAATAACTTTAAGTTTGCTTCAGTCGGATTTTAAAAACTACTCATTCTAAAGGGCGAATAAAACCGGAATCCCGGCGATGAACAATGGTGAACAGAGGGTGAAGGATTACTTTTTCACTCTTCACCTCTTAATTTACTGTATTTACTATTTTTTTCTCTCTGGTGAAGAATAGTGAAGGATTTATATAAAACTGAAATCTGATAACAGGCTTCAGTGAGACCTTTTCCTGGCTCGCCAGAAGTAATGCTTTTGTCTGGTCCGTCATACAACGCCCTCCGGTAGAAGCCGCTGTGCCAGACCCGGCACAATTGACTTACTGAAATCAGCCGACAGGAAACGAGATGGCACTTAAATGTCCCGAATGTGGTCAGGTAGCCTACACCCGCACCAGCGCTTATGAAGCGCCCTCCGTAAAGCGTACCTGGTACCAGTGCCAGAACCTCGACTGCTCCTGCACCTTCACCGCGCTGGAGAGCGTCGAGAAAATCATCATGAAGCCGCACCAGCCCGCAGCGGCAGAGCCGGAACCGCAGAATGACGTACCGGTTCGCCAGCCGCAGACGCTGGGCCGCTATGGTTCAGCAAGCGCCCGCAAAGACCGCCACGCACAGCCCTGACAGAGAGGAAAAACAGCATGACACAGCAACAGATGACCGACGAACAGATTCAGGCCGCCGGTAACCGTATCGGTACGGCGCAGGCCAGAGCACAGCGCCCACTTAAGGAAGCCGGATGGCTCCTCCGGTTACCCGAGGCCGACGTTATCAGCCACACCACCGAGCTGCTAAAGGGGCTGTCCTCTGAGTGGCGGTTGCGTATTGAAGACCTCAATACAAAGATGCTGGCCTGGCTGGAGGCAAGACAGACCGAAAACGCCGCTACTGAAAATCTCAGCGGGCTGCGCCAGCGTAAGGCCGAGATGGAGCAGGCAAGCCGGGACAACCGGGCACGCTTCCGTGAACTGCTGGGACAGAATGGCGGCAACGTCACGCCGGAGATGAAGACGCTGCGTGCGGAGTATCTTGAGCAGCAGGAAACGGCATCTGACCTTGCCGGGCTTATTGCCGAAAAGGAAAAGCAGCTGCCGGTGCTGGCAGACGTGACGGGGCGCAAAGCTAATGCTTATGTGTTCTGTCATGAGGGCATCACGGATGAGCGCATTGATACGCTTATTGATGACTTCTTTATCATTCATGGCGCAGAGCTGAGCAGCCTGCTCAGGATGAAGTACAGTCAGTTTGAACGGAATGGCTCAACGCATGCACCGGGGGTTATCGAAGGTGCGAACGATGCCGACACGCTGTACCGCAGATATGTTATGAGCCTTATCAGGCAGTGGACGGGTGTAAACCAGCCGCTGATGTTCCGGGATGACGTGCTGAGCGTGAGCGGTGCTCATCCTTTTCGGGGAGCCAGAACCGATCGCAGCAAGCGTAAACTTTTCTGAGCCGCAGACACAGAAACTCACCGAAGCCCGGCCCGTGCCGGGCTTTTTTACGTCCGCTGCGTGAGTGCATGTCTATGCTGCATGAAAACGCATGAGTCTCCGGCACCCCGGAACGGCGGGAAAGGCCAGCAGCGGCGCGGCGCAAAGCTAATCATGCAGGTGCATGAAAACTGCTGCATAAAGCGGGCAGGCGTGGCGGGGCTACGAGCGCGCGCTCAAATAGATTCTTATAAAGCTTTTAAGTTGATACTTATTGAAATTGCTAAAGATACTCAATAAGTAACTAAGTATTAAGACCAGTATTTAAGTTTTAAAAATACTTAACGATTATTTTTGAGGGTTTTTATAACTATAAAAGGTCTCTGCTTTTTTTTATTAGTAGGCAGAGACCTTTTAATCTTTTTAAATGACGTTAGTTAATCTGTCTTCTAATTTTTGCCGTATCGCTCTGTAATGGTTATTTTTTTTATTAACTTCAGGTTTTTGAGTTGTTTTTTTATTGCTTAGGCATTTAGGGTTTAAATTGACATCAGCTTCAAATTCCGACGTATCAGCACGCATTATGCTCTGAATGTATGATGAAAAAACACGAATTGAATGAGTGTCGCACAATAATTTATCATCATTTTCAAGCCAATATAATAACTCATCATAGTGAGCAGCCGAGTAAACCACAGATATATCTGAGGTCCATTTTTGTTTAGCATTATTCAACTTTTCCAAAGAAGACTTGTTTGAGGATCTTTTCCTTTTTGAATAAAGTGAAATTTTGACAAGCAAAAAAGCATATAAAATTGTAAGTGTGGTTATGGTTCCAGTTAAAACGTATATATTTGATGTTGATGCGTTTAATTTTTCGAGATAAGTAGGAAAGTATTCAGTCACTAACCATATGACTGCATAACCTAAGATGTAATTCGTTAAAAGGAATAAACCCATTGCTAAGAAAAATAAAATAGAACTTTTGATAAATCTCTTGCTTTTTAAAAAAGATATAAGCCATGCTATTACATCAACAGTTCTAACCTTTTTTCCATAGTGACGGAACATGAAAGGTAAAAATGAATGAATAAGAAAAATTATCAAAATTGACTCCATGACAAACAAAGCAAAAATAATGTTCGATGGATGTTTGATTAAATTTGTTGTAAAAATTATCCAACTAAATACTATCAAGAAAGAAATGAAACTTAAGTCAGATTCTGGTTTTGCGTTTTGGTAATTATCCTTTATATGCCTAAGTAAATTTTTAGGTCTAAAGCTTGGCGTGTCAAATATAGAACCTAGCATCAAGATTAAAATGGACGGATGATCGATTAGCAGAAAGTTGGGTACAACTTTCCTTAAAAATCCAAAATTGCGCCTCAGTTTGATACTTCTGTTGACAACGACATTGGCGCCCATATCATTTGGAAGCCTGGCGGCTAATGCTTCAATAGATAAAAGTTCTGCTCTATCTTTAGCCACAATTATTTGATCTGAAAGCATACTTAAAACTACACTTTTAGCATTTTCCGGAAGTTTTTGTGTAAAAGCTGTCTGTCTAAATGCATGTAGTCGCTCAGACTTAGTACCGTTATTGAATGCCTCAACGAGATATTTAACTAGAGTATCGTGAGGAAGAAGGCCGCCTAAGCGCAATACTTCGTTGCGATCAAAAGAGTCCCCCTTTTCCCACCGAGGCTTTAAGAAATTTGAAACTGCCGAATTTAGCGAGTAAGGTACATCTTGTAATCTATGCGTTAGCCCTTCTTGTAGTAAACTAAGCAATTGTATAGCCTTCTCATTTGACCAATCATAATAGCCTAAACTTGTCGGTAAAGGAGAAGTTCCACACAGGTTAAATCTATTTTGATTAGCACATTCGCTAAGAATAAAACTTGCATGGCTTAATAGATCGCTAAATTCCTCATATTCGCGTGTTTGTAAAAGTGTTACTGTATATTCTCTCCAGCGATTTTCAGTGAGAAGTTTTAATGGCGAGATTGCTTCTGGATGTGTGGTCAGATATCGAACAAATAATGCTTCTTGATAACGACGATGAGCAAAGGCAAAGCGTCGATCTCCGATTGCTGCATTTGGCACATCCGCTCGCCCAATTTTAGAGTCAACCAGTGCAGATATTAAATTCTCGAGAGAACCTCCTGGTATTTCAGCAACTGGAAGTTTAAACCTTATTTGGTCTAATGATGGGGCTAAACTTAGATCATCGTCTTCTGCAAACAGCCTAGCTAGACGCTCAGCTCCTAAAACAAGCTCCCTAGGGCTTAGATTATATTTACGAAGCAGGTATTCAGGTTCTCTACTTGATAACCTGTCAATATGTTGAAAAAGTATATCATGATCATTGTTAGGGGGTTTACATTCATCCCTTACATAACGACACAATAACGTTAGAAAAAGCGGTGTTGAACCTATACTACTATGTGAGTTTGCAAGATGTTGACGTACCATGCTCAGGTTTTCTTCATAAAGAAAAGAATTACGAATGAGCTCATCTTGCTTTTCACCACTCAATGGCAAAATGCGCAGTTTTTTCCACGGTAAAGCTTCTGGACCCTTGAATTCGCGCGAGGCTAAGATACCTTTACACTCTCCCATCCCTTCTAAAAAATGTCTTAGAGCTTGTGAGTATTTTTTTATAACATCACTTCCTGTTTCTGCATGGAGTACGGCTGGTATTTCATCAAATGAATCAAATAAAAATAGCCATGTACCTCTTGAGCAGTAATCTTGCCAGTTATCTCTCACAAAAGCTGAAGTATCAGCATCCCCGCGTCGTATATTATCAAGTATGAACTCGCGAATACTATCAGCATTCACATCTTCTTTGTTAGCCAATTCAATTTCACGTAAATTTATATAGAGCGGAACAACAGCATTTTCATCATTGGATTTCCTGCCTCGCTCAGCAAGTTGCTTTGCTAAATGTCTTAATGCCACACTTTTACCAGAGCCTGGTTCACCCACAAGTTGCATGGCGCGTTCAGTACTTTTAGTTATAGCTTGAATGAGAGATCTTTCTTTACGTAATCCAAAAGACTTTTTCTTACGTAATTTATCTAAAGCGGAGGCATAGTAACCTCCTTCAGTTTCTACTTCAGCCTCAAGATCCGTAAAATACTGGTCGTTCCAGTTTTCAGCTTTTGCCAAATAAGATAAGTCAGCTTCAAGGACTGCACAAAACTGCTTCCTCTTTTTTATTGAATTTTTATTTGATTTGTTTTGCCATAATGGTAGGCCGCTTGATTTATAGGATTCAATAAACTTTGCTAAGTTTTCAACCAATCCGCCAAAAGACTTAATCAATAAAATTAAGACTAATGATGAAACAATAAAAGCGGTGACTAAAAAAATAATCCAATGCCATAAGTCTTGCTCAACACCGCTGTTCCATAACATATTAAAAACTCTTTCTGCCGCTTCTATAGCCTTTACAGAAAAATCTGCAGCCTCATCTTCTTTAGCCATAACTGTTCCTTTCAAATCCATGAAGAGATAACAAACGTAAAATATTTGATAGAAATTAATTTAACTTTTAACATGATACTGTTCTTTAGACGGGAATACTAAGTAAAAAATAATCGTAAAGCTTTCGAGGTTCTAATTTCATGATATTCCGACCCTCTTGATTCTAGGTGTTATCGGCATTAGCCAGCATAACTTTATAAAAAATCTACTAATTTATTTATTAAATTAAAAGTTATTATTTGTTTAAATTTAATAATCGTAAGAATCTCAGCAGATCATAAGTCTTTTAATTCACATTACACTAAGAAATAATTGCGCCTGAGATAAAATTTTAATCATCAGGTTTATAAACAGCAACGCCCCACCAATTCATTAATTCTCGCCTTTTTTCTAAATAAGTAGAGCGATTATAAGCGCGTCTTACTTCATTCTTATCTGAATGTGCTAATGCTGCCTCAATTACATCTGCATTAAAGCCACTCTCATTCAGGGCTGTGCTAGCTATAGAACGTAAGCCGTGAGCAACTAGCCTTCCTCCATAACCAATACGTTTTAAAGCTGCGTTAGCAGTCTGACTGTTCATAGCTTGCTTAGGATCATTTCTGCTAGGAAAAACATGTTCACGATGAGCACTGATTGGCTTCATCACCTCCAAAATCTCGATTGCCTGAGATGATAGAGGAACAATGTGTTCACGTTTAGCCTTCATCCTCTCGGCAGGAATCGTCCAAAGCTTTGACTCAAGATCGATCTCTGCCCATCGAGTACCAGAAGCCTCTGAAGGGCGCACGAGAGTCAAGAGTTGCCATTCAATCAGGCAACGAGTCGCAACAGATAAATTCGACATCACCAGCGAATGCATGAGCTTCGGTAATTCTTCCGGGCGAAGAGTGGGCATATTCAGTTTTTTAGGCTTTTCAAACGCCATCCCGATCCCAGAAGCAGGATTTGCATCAATCAAACCCGTATTTACAGCATAAATCATAATTTCGTTAATACGCTGTACCAAGCGGCGTACTGTTTCAAGAGCACCACGGGCTTTAATCGGCTCAAGTGCTTCTACAAGCTTACGGGCTTTGATTTCCTGCACTGGAATCTCGCCAATGGCAGGGAAAACATCTTTCTCAAGGGAACGCCAGATATCCTTCGCGTAATCCGGGGTGACGCTAGCTTGCTTCAAGGTAAACCAGTTAGTGGCCACAGTTGAGAAGATGCTTTCTAAAGCGTTCTGCTTCTGTTCTGTGAGCTGTTCGGCTTGCGTCTGTGGGTCAATTCCATTAGCGAGTAAGGAGAGATAATCAGCGCGTAGGCGTCTGGCATCGGCTAACGATAGGGCAGGGAAGGCACCGAGGCCCAGCATAGTACGCTGCCTTGTTGCTGGCCGCTGGTACCGAAAACGCCAAAGTTTCTTGCCGGTAGTCTTTACCACCATAAAAAGCCCATCGCCATCATGTAGCGTTAAATCTTTATAGATGGCTTTTGCGCGAAGTACTTCAGTGTTGGTTAAAGGGCGGGTTGTCCTTGCCATATGGGGCATTCCTGCGTTAATTGGTATACGTTTTTAGGATACATCTTACCGTATACCAATACGTATACCAATAATCACCGGATTTGGTTGGATCACTTCGGACGGTTACAGACACAAAAAAGCCCACAGGGCTTGTGCCGTGCGGGCTCTTAGGACTTCTGCGGATGGCACTGGAACCATCTTTGAAGAATTTTGGTGGAGCTGGCGGGAGTTGAACCCGCGTCCGAAATTACTACACCGTCGGCACTACATGCTTAGTCAGTTTTTACATTCGCCGGTTAGCTGCGAACAGACACGCCACTAACAGACTAT